>Ga0065711_1001877_pt1 | contig 38542 bp, 20 predicted proteins | sample Hoacrofraction12_FD_59098 | JGI IMG/M metagenome (GOLD analysis project Ga0065711, IMG submission 59098) | Hoatzin crop microbial communities from Cojedes, Venezuela - Epithelial fraction 12 v2 (version 2) | ecosystem: Host-associated > Birds > Digestive system > Esophagus > Crop | place...
GGCTACGAGGATGGTGAGGGGACTGGAATATCTCTCCTACGAGGAGAGGCTGAGGGAGCTGGGCTTGTTCAGCCTGAAGAAGAGAAGGCTGCGAGGGGACCTTATAAATGTTTACAGATATCTGAAGGGTGGGTATCAGGAGGATGGGGCCAAACTCTTTTCAGTAGTGCCCAGTGACAGGACAAGGGGCAATGGGCACAAACTGAAGCACAGGAAGTTCCATCTGAATGTGAGGAAGAATTTCTTAACTCTGAGGGTGACGGAGCACTGGAACAGGCTGCCCAGGGAGGCTGTGGAGTCTGCTTCTCTGGAGATATTCAAGACCCTCCTGGACAAGATCCTCTGCGGCCTGCTGTAGGTGACCCTGCTTCGGTGGGAGGGTTGGACTAGATGACCCACAGAGGTCCCTTCCAACCCCTACCATTCTGTGATTCTGTAACAAGTTACGGCAAATACACGAACAAATTTTATCAAAAATTCAGAGTTCTCACACTGAGAATATAAAGTCAAAAAGCATCAAGGTTTTTTTTCCAGGCTGCTGAAGTTTGAACAGTATTTTGATTAAACTAAAAACATGATTAGAATTCAGAACCAAGTGGATGCATGAATGTAAAGCAATGCTTAATTTAGAGAAAAAAAAAAAAAAAGAGATCTTGATTTACATTTTGTTGTAGCTGTGCAAACTATGGTCCTTCTCTTTAAAAACATGTGTATGCTTCACTTCTACACAATAAAAGCATAAACCCTTTCATTTCAGGGAGACTATCCATGTGATGTTAAAAACCTATACGTTTGTGTTCACAGGACTGGAGCCTATGGAGTACAAGAACTCTTACCGATAGAACAAGGTATTAAAATCAGAGTTCATGAGGAAAGCACGCAGGGGTTATGCTGTACAAGCAGATCCAACAAAAAAGTCTGAAGAGCTTACAGACTCAAAAATCTACAGGTTGTTCATAAATACACCCATTCCACAGTAACACTAAGTATTCTGACAGGTTATTACCATGCAGTGTCAATAACATGGAGGATTTCATTCTCCTTTCCCACCCAGTTAAACAGCTTCATTAATAAGTTAAAAAAATAAAAATTGGCAGACGTTTTAACGTGAGAGTGTTAACATTAGAGAAATTTCTACCCAAAACAGTGTACAAACTAAAACTTTATAGGTCTAACATCAGATCTTTAAGAAACTTCAGGAAACGAGTTGAATAAAAAGTCAAGTTTAATCTGAATTTTTAGACTTTAAACAAACACTCTCCTGCAGCTGGAATAAAACTCAGGGCAAATCTATCCCAAGTTCGGCCGAACTTGGGGTGGATTTGCCCTAGGATCTCTAAGTGTTGTTTGTACTCTTCTGTCTCCCACAGAGAAGCCCACTTTCAGACTTCTGTCTTATTGTGACAAAGAGCCACATCTGCTGCAGAACAAACATAAATCCATCACCAAGAGACACCTCATAAATCCTATTTGGTTATCTTTTTACACAGAATCTTCTTGATAAATCCTTCTCAGGAAAATGTAAAGCATGTCACACTGTTTTAGCAATCCTTTATTGAAGATAACAAGTTGGTTATGTTCACTGTATTGTATGAAACATCACAATATCATACTGGGAAGGTACTATCAGTACAGGGTTGGACCAGAGCGGACAGTCTGAACAATAAACCATTTTGCATTCTTCATTCCCTATCTTTTAACAACCCCCAAAAAAACAGTAAAGGGACAAATACCTGTTAACATCATCATTTAGAACACTTTAACTTACAAGGCTAAAATCTAATGAATAAATAAAATATACTGTGGCAATAATCCTCTCTAGACCAAAAAAAAAAAATTAGATACACAGTGAATCAAAACGATTGGGAAAGCTGGCCTTCGGCACCAGTATGAAAGAGTATGTGGTTTTTACAGACTCACCATGGGGATAAAGTTACAGAAAAATACCATGAATTCCATTTCACACAAAACCAGTTGATGACTGTCATTAGCTTAAAACTACACACAAGGGCAACTACATCCTCGCTGAAACACAGTTTAAACAAATAGGAAAATGTTTACAAGGCATCCACAGCATGTAAATCATGTACAGATGGATACATTCATTGTTTCCCCTCCCCAATAGCTTTTATTTTAGATAAATACTTTACTCTTCCCCATTTTCAGCATTTACTGGACTCATTACATGCACAACTCAAAGAAGTCAGAAAAAAGTCAAGGTTATTGCAAAAATAGAATTAAACTAAGAATCTTCAAGTACCTTACATGACAGCCACTCTGTACCATGCCCATTGCTTATAAAATGAAAGGTCATTGAACCCATGAAAATATCTCTAATATTTTCTTAATTTAAAATAGATAATTTTAAGTGTATTTATAGTAATCTCAAAGTGATAATTTGAACTTTGAAAGTAACACAAACAATTAAAAATTATACCCATATTACACAAGACTTCTGTCTGTATCTTAAGCTGAAAAAAAATCAAAAAACTATAGAAAACCACATATAGAACAAAAAATAATCACAATTTACATTATAATAAAGGCAAATTTTCAGCATTTTTTTAAAAACCTGCAGCTGTGAGATGTCAAAGCAAGTCACTACTAACTATAAATTCATCAGTTTGGTTTTAAAAGATTTTTCTCTAGCAAGAGTTTAAGGGTGTGTTGTACACATGCGTAAAATTCTTACTGTTTTTAGATGCCTAGAATCTTCATATATTATTGCCAAATACACTTATCTTCAAGCAAGCAGTAGGCAACATATCACAATTTGGACACCGCAGGGAAACCTAACTGGTCTGGTAATACAGGTAAAACTGGAAAATTAAAAAAAAAAAAAATAATACACATCTGAGAGCATATTGCCCAATTGAAATTACTTCCAAGCCACAGAGCCGCAAAGCCTTCCAACTCGGTAAAGTGAAATAAGTAACGTCTCAAACAATTACTTGTACTCTCTCACGCTTGTGTGTTGCACATTTCATTTAGCCATAGTGTATCTTCAGAGTACGCCTACAATCCCACGCACCTCAGGTACGCACACCGATCTGCTGAGAGAATCATTCCTTCCTTCCTTTTTAGGGCCAAAGTTCATTACAGATGTAATCAGCATGCCTGAGGCTGGTAAAAATACTGTAGTACAGGCAATGCTAAGAGTGGCAATATCAGAAAACACAAAAATGAACAATGATGGAAAATTCTAATATCTTTCTGCCCATTTCACAAAATGTTGGAAATCCACCAGAATTTTTCCCTTGTGTTGAAGAAAACAGATTTAAAAGTTTTTTTTCCCCCTTTCAGAATCAAAAGCATTTTAGTAGATTTGTAAGGCTACCACGGATCTTCTAGATCTCCAGCACCCTACAGGAAAAGAAGAGGAAAAATATTACTACTCACCAGCACAAAAGAAAACATTTTTTGTTGCACTTTGGACTGAAGTGGCATAATTAGGTAGAGTACTAGCGTAAGACAGACGACATTTTCCTTTTTTTCCATACCTACCCAATTCCACACACATTCTCTGCTCCTCAACTTCATGAGGGAATTTACTTTTATAAAACATGAACCCAGTAAAGCTATTATAGCATAAAGACTTAAAAGCAAGTTATTATCTAAAATTGTACTAAAATCAGAGCTATCAATAGATACTACATCTATGGACTACAAAAAAAAAAAAATCTATAAAATACTAAGGAACTCAGCTCTTCAGGTAATCCTGGTCCACAAGAAATTCCCACAGGCTGTTTTTCATTAAGGCAGTGAAATTTGTACCTATTTTGAACAAGAATATTTTTGTGCAGGTGATTTAACTTATTAGCAAATTAGTTACTACCACTGTAAATTCCCAGTATTACTACTGATCTACCCAAATGCACATACATACATTTGCCATACACCAAAAGACACGGAAAAGATTTGGTAGAAGGTAAACTTAGGTAGAATAGCCAGTTTATTCATTTAGATGGCTGACGTTTAACTGGAACACGAGAAACGTTGCCCAAATAGAGAACTATGATGAATGTGCCAAATCCAAAACTACTCAAATATTTTTAGAAACTAATGAACATCATGAGTTAATATCAGAAGCTATGAAAAGTTTCAAGTCGTGTCAGAATGACAGCATTTCAAAGGAAGTTTATTACTTGCTTAAAAGAGTCAATATGCATACAGATAGTATTCCACAGCATATTCTTTATTTTCACTTAAACACAAATGCTTAGAACTTGACACTAGGTACTAAGTCTAAGTACATTTCCATTTCTGGATGTTATGCTACAACCTGCAAAGTAATAATACAGTCCTCTAGAAAATAGATATTTATGATGAACAGTGGATACAATCTAAATTGGAAAAAAGCCAAACATTTAATGAAGAATAAGTGACAACCTAAAATGTAACAGCTTTTGTAATTTAATTGTAATATAAACTATACACAATTCAAATACAAACATGCAGTATATGATGCAGGGGAAAAAAAAGACTGAATAATTTGTATAACTCAATTTGCACAAAAGATACAATTAAGACATGAATTACTTTACAATTAGCAAACACATACCATCAAAATTATTATTTAAGAATGCACTTGAAAGAAAAAGTTTTAAAATTTATTTTTGCACTAGTGTGTCAGATGCCTATTGTTGGTGTCACAGGATTCTAAAAAAATTGAAATCTCTAATGGGAAGTCAACTGCTTGCTACACAACATAAGATGCAATTACTATAATATACCATAGTAGTTGAGCTTCTAAGGAAAAGAGCACTTTGTATAAACAATCTGTACAAATAACTAAAGTAAAAACAAACAGACTTCTAAGATAGATGTGACAAATGTTGAGATATCAACAAAGGAAAATATGCCAAGTGAAGCGGAGCGTGAAATCCACTGTGTAAAACATTACGTCTGTTTATCACTCGTCTCGTTCGTCCCTGAATGGTCGTCTGAGCTCTGTATTTCAGCAAGGCGACTCCCAGATTCTGAGTGGGTGCCCGGTGCGGGGTCCCTGGGTCCAGCATGCGCATGCGAAGTGGATGCTGCCGCTGATGGAGCAGGGCACTCTTCCCCCTGCCTCTTAGCTAGCCTGTAACTACTCAGCATCTCTTCCAGGAGGTGGCGGTAGTTCCCCCTGTGAGTAAGTCTCATTTGCCTGAGCGCTTCCACCAATTTGCCCTGCGTTCCACTTTCCTCGGCTTCGCCCGGGTCCTTTTTTTAAGATTCAAGACCCCAAAAAACATCAGTTGTTAATCTAGGATATTTTCTAACGACATTAAAAAAAAAACCAAACAATTTGTCTGACTGAGAAAACGTCAGCTTTGCTATATTTCAATCTAAAATACCTTATTAGCAACACACATATTCAAACAGTATCAGCCACGTTTGCCTATTTTATACAACATAACAATTTAAGAAATGATATCTATTAAACCAGCATTTTTAATCATTTCAGTTTATTTTGAGCCAAACAGTGTCAACATGGTACCTCCTCCCAATTAACTCCACCTTTGTTCAAACTCTTTCAATGAGCATAGCTGATATTCCCCACAACTGTGATCAGTTGTCAGGCAAAAATCTGAAAATTTAAGCTTCTTTAGCTATCAGATCAACGTTTATAACTGAATTTCTGCACAGCCAACAGTCCTGTGAAAAGCTTCCCAGAGAGAATAGATAACTACTGTTGGCAGTGCAGCTGAACCATCATCCCATCACAATAAATGCTCAAAGTGTTTTAGAAATCCCTCTACACTAAAGACTGACTTTCACATGCATGATGCTGCCATGAAAGAAACGCGCAGCTACCTATCAGCACCAGGACTGGTGGGGTTTGAACAACGTAAGACACTATTTTCTGCAGATGTGCGTATTGGCTAGAAATATTAACAGGTAGAACAGCTATTCAAAGTAAAATCTAGCAACCTGCAGCACAAAACCTGAGTCATAAGCACTGACTGAGGAATGGAGGTCTCCTCTGCAAACTGCCTATTTGACCACAAGCTTTCAGTTAAAAAAAATTAAGTTGTTTTTTTTTTTCCAACAGACTTGCACATCTATTACTGTGATGAGACTGGCACTAGATATTTCAACTTTCAAGTGCTAAAGCAGCACTGTCGCTTTAAGGGAACAGTACATTTTATTACCATCTAGCAAGTCATCAAGCTAGGGAAATGGAACTGTATCTCTGGAAGCCGGCAGATTTTGCAATACATTAGAGGCAAAATTCAGACTGCCTTTTTCTCATGCTGACCTCATTTTATTGTCATCTAGTCCAAAGGCTTCATAAACTACTAGTATTGTAGTCATCCATTTACAAGCTTAATAGCAGCATTAAGACAGTATCTTGGGTTCAGTAGGATTTTGGATGCTGTAATGTTTCTGGAATAGAAGCCCCAGGACTGATTAACACATTCTAAGTTAAAAAGGGGACAATTTTACCACAAAAATGAATGTTACTGCATCTGACACTATTCCTCTGAGCTTAATTTGTTGCATAGAGACATACTTCCACTGTGGCTTGCTGGTCTTAGTTTGAGATGTTCCGACTCCCATGTACTAGCATTTTTATATTCAGATAGCTCTTCAAGAGCCCAGTGAGGAGACGCAAGTTAAAGGGGATAGTTTTAATGTATGAAGCGGGATTGTTCCGATGCCTCATGAGCACAAAGTCAGTGAAAACTCAGGGCATTAAGATGAGGCTACAGATGTATCTCCTGTCTCTTAGATTTTGACAAAAATACTATTTATGTATTTATCTAGCTAATCTTAAACAAGGCAGCATAACTGAAGCATTCCATTTTTTTAAAAAGTTCAGAGAACATCTAAATTCCACAGCTCCTCCAGCCCATCAGTTTCGCTCCGAGGTTGACATTAGCACACATACATCCTGAATCTCCACATTTCACAATATTCAGATCTTTAAAAATTCTTCTGGCAGCCTGAAGTGAATACTTCGCTCTCATGCAACACTGAAGAGTAAAAGCAATAAGCAATATAGCAGCTCTGAGACTCCTAAACAATTCAAATACTAATACGAGTCGAAGTAACAGTGCTGTTAGTGTTTGATATTCAAACTCACCCGCTGCTTTGCACCCTGTTTGATGGCAGGCTATTTTGTGCTTCCCTCCTCTCCCTCAGCGCTAGCAGACAAGAACCCACAAACACTAGGACAGAAACTACCTCTTTTACATATTATACACTATACATACACACTATAACAGATTTCTCTCTAATGATGTGTGGCTAGAACAGGCCCCTGAAAACTACGATTATTGTGCAAGTTAGCATTTGTCTTCCTTCATGTTCTAACGCAACTTAGTGCTACTGACCGTAAAAAAAAGACTAAGTTTTTGTTAACTATATTTAACAAGAGCATTCACAGTTTTTACACAAGTTCTGCTCTTTTAAATTCTGTATGTAAAAAGGGCTAGTATTTATTAGGGACAGGATTTACAATGTTTAAGGGTGTAAGAATTCTGTCCATTTACATTTTTAAAATTATCTGTAGTTGCCTTAATGTAAAAGCCCTTACTAAATTATGATTTGATTTGGCAAAGTGCCAGAGTATAGGATTAGTAAAAACAAGAGAGAATAATGATTGGTTTCAAACAAGGTATTCAAACTCGGCTTTAAACAAATACCACTGAAACTATTAACACAGCCACTGTAATTTTAACAATGTTCCTTGTGTTTTAAGGATACATCTACACCCAAGTAGCCTAACTAGATAGTAGCCTCCTAGTCTTAGGAAAAGGAAAAAAAAAATGGTCAAAGAGGTAGAGCCATTAGAGAATGAGTAATACTTCAACATGTTAACTAGAACACCTACTCCGTGGAATTGTAGCATTACCGTGGTAACAATTATTTAGCTATGAAGAAATACTTTTAAATTCCCTTTAAAGGTCTGAAAGCACCAAGCCCCAATACATAACAATTTCTATGAATTCACTTGCACTTGTAAAGGCACAAGCCACCATGTTCATAGCAGAGGTCCCTCTGCTGAAGCACTGGCAAAGTCGGTCTTCGTGATCTCAACGCAGGGCTCTCTCCAGCCCACAATCTACAAAATACTTATACTCTGTGGAGATGCCTAAAAAACCCCACCTTATGACTGCTATACCCTGAAGTCACATCAGTGATCTCTGAATACTGCTGTAGTAAGGATTCTTTCACTCCTCAGTCTCCACATCACCTCCTTATTTAGGCTATATGTTAGAGGTTCTCAGAAAATGCTCATGTGAACAATCAGAAGAAGTTACTCTACAATCACTAGCTTGGATGACAAAAAAATTCTAAGCACAACACTAACCGAAATCTTTACAGTGCTAAGTAAAAATGACACTAATCTAGAAAAAGATGTCACCTTGGTTTCGATTTATATGCTAAGAAACTTATTTGAAAAGCTATTATGATCCAGTTCACAGGGTAACTAGTCTAAATTGTTCAGCGCTAAAAAGCATAGTCTTTAGAAGTCATATTCTCAATTGCAAAAGTTAATCTGGTCAGTTTGGGCTGTTTTTGTGTTTTTTTGGTGTTTTTAAAAATTTTTACTCCTGCATTAGTGTTTTAGCAATTAATTACTTTATTATTTTATCAAGGTAAAAAAATGGTTCTAGCCTTATATAAAATCATCAGATGAAGATATCTGTCACAGGTGGACCATCCAGTTAGTAATAGTAGTATTCTGCACTACACCCATGCTCTAACAGACAGGTGTACACTGCTAACTACACACAGGGACATACTCCCAAGTGCAAGTCAGTGCACCTATGTGCTTTGTAGACTCAGCATCTGTGCCTGCAGCTCATAATTTTTAGTACGAAGATCCACTCTTGCTTCATATTAATTTATAACAGGGGCATCATTAGTTAGATTTTGGTCTCACTTGGAAATGCCATCATTGGGATGTACTGTATGTTTCCACCCTACCTTTGCTTCCTGTTTATATGTGAGATGTGTAGCAACATTATCACAGTGTGTAGACACTCTGGAGAATCTGACATTGAGTAACTGAACAGCTTCCTTCCCTTTTGCCCCTCCCATGCACTACTCAGTTCCAAAGACTAAGAGATCACCAGATGTATACCTGGGACTGAGTAAGACTAGCAAGAAAATCACGTTTTCATCACCTCAGATGAAAGCCACTAAACTAATCCACTTCAAGGATAGTAAAACAACAATTCCTACTTGCTGAAAAAGTGCAAAAGGAATTGCATCCTTCACCCAGTGGCACATCCTCCTCTCAAACTGTTCTGGGTCAGAATCAGTTAGGATGGAAAGAAGAAAAGGTACTGAGTGGCAAATGACATCTTACTACAAGATCAAACGAAAATTTAATCCAGTGTATTTAAAATACATCATTCAATTATCGAGATTTGCACTGAATACCAATAGAAAGCAAAGTTTACAAAGTAGACTGGAATGTACTGCTCACAGTTCATGTTAAGGAAACCAACTTAAAAGGACTCAAAACAACTGTCCAGGGATTCTAATGGCAATAGAGGTCACAGCTATTAACGATAATAAGGGTTAAAGCTATATTCCAAATAACTTGGATATTTAGCTCAGTTACCTCAATTATAATGATGATGTACAAATATTTCCTGGAAATAGCCAATACACAAAAGGATGCTGTACTGTATGTTAGGGCTTTCAGCAAGCTTGCATGGCTATGGAAGAGTAGATTTGGACTTAGAAAAGATGCATCATAAAAGCAACTTTTAGAAAGTTATAATTAGACAAACATTTTTCTTAAAAAAAAAAAAATCAACCAACTTATAAAACCTATGCCATAATCTTCAAAGAAACTACTTTTACCAGTAACTTTACCCCAAAAGCAGGAACAAAATTATGGTTAAATATGAAAAGTAGTACCAGGCTGACAGAGGTGGAGAGTTTCCTGAAGGACTAAAGAAGCTGAAGAGAAGAAAATTTTCTCTAGCTTGTTTTGGGGTACTGTTGCACAATTTTTTGAAAATTAAGTGAAAAAAGTATGCTCTGTAATTTTCAAACTAAAAAAAAAAAAGGAACAAAAAATAAAAAAAGTTAAAGATTTATTCTGTATTTGTACTGTAACAGAATAGCAGCCCCTTCCACCTACACAAGCTTTCTAACTTAAGAGAATAAACCGAATATAGCTAGCCAAGAGAAGATGACAGTGGGAAAAACACAACAATAATTGTGGTGAGTCTGCATATTTACAATGTTAAAGCACACAACTGATCATTTCAAAGTATTTAAAATAAAAGTTGACATATCCGCAACTCCATTCATTGAAACGACTACCTGATTGAGGACCTTGTAGCCATCTCAAAGGAAAAAAATATGACGAAGGATTTACTAGAAGACGAATGGTACCTTGACACATTAGTTCACATAAACTGTACAGGAAGTGACATGTGTACAAGCAGTGATTTTTTTTTTTAATCAGTTCTTCTGTTTTCCTAAGATTTTTTTTAAACAAATATAACCACAACTGATATGAACACCAGTTATTACTCTTTATACTAACATTAAGAACCACCAAATAATCAGGTTTAAAGTTACAGTAAACCATATTTCAACATACTATTTAAAATCCAACTCATTAGGAATTGGGCAGAACAATGTAAACCATTTTAGAAATCAGAACCAAAGTAAACTAAAAATCACTTTACACTTTCCTTAGACCACTGCACATGGGATACTTAAAGACAGTGTAAACACTGACTAATTTTTTAGAGTTAAGTCTCATTATCTTTTATATTCAGCATAACAAGGTCTTCCACACTTATAGAAGATAACAGGAAGAGTGTCTGCCCCCTCTTCGACTAGATTTCTGGACAGTAGACATAACAGCTATTTAAGTAATGAATACGCTGACCATAATTTTTGACAATAATAAACTATAATTTAGACAAGCTCTGCATGGTTGCCTCACAGGTTTGCCTGAAAAACGCAGTAGCCAATTAAATGTTTAAAAAGTCATTCAGAATCAGGTGTCAGTTTGCTGTCTTTTTGAGGATGAAGTCCTATATCACATCCATCTAAAACAAGGTCAAAATGAACTGTATGCTACAATACATATTTTGTGTTTATAATACTTCATTGGCAGTGATGTACATTTTTGCTTAATGTATGACACTACTTTGACATTCTCATTAACAAAGAGGCATAGCAATCAAAATGGGAACTTACCCCCTCATTCTCTCTGTGTGGATTCAGCCTACTATACACAGCTTCAATAATATTACGCCTAAAAAAAGAAATTTAAAAAAAATGAAGCACAACAAAGGATTTCAAGCATTGATAACTTAAAAAGCTTGAGCACAGTAATAATTTCAAAGTGTTTAAGATGTTTTGCCGTTAACCTGCCTCTTTAAAAGATGACGCCCACTCTCAGAGTCTTTACTCACTGTCAATATGATGTTTGGGGATTTAGCAGTAAGTCAGGATTTGTAAAGACTAAGCAAGCCAAAACGTTTTCTTACCTTACCCTCCCCCATGGTCTACCTCTTTACCTCTTTAGAAGCTCCACCTGCATAGTCAGATTTTGCCAAGAGTAATATTTAAATCTATATTTTACTTATTATAATAAAATTCTTCAAGTTTCCTAGTTTTCTTGCCTTATTTCTGGATGTGGAACTTGAGGACAGTTGAGGTTGTCCCCATTTTTATTACATATACACAGGTTACTACTTACCTACAAAATTTTCAAGTCTGGTGTCCAGAGTACACAACCTCTGAGATGTGTTGTCTAGTGTCTATTCAGACTGTAGAAACTAAAACCCAAATGCCACTAGCTAAACTTTTCTATATAAGGCCAAACCCTCACAGGCAGGTAAAATAAGCACAAAAAGCTTCTAAAAAAATAAAACCCAAAGTATAAACAGGCTTCTATGAGGAAAAAGATTATGTCTTTACATCTTCAAATCATGGTAAGAACTGGGAAACATTCAGACAAGTGTAATAATAAAGATGATCAAAGTTATTGGCAGCTTCAACAAAAATGAACTGCCACATGAACTAAGATTCTCAAGTCTGGAAGTGGTTAAGATCTAGAAAAATGATGTCTTACAGAATGTGGGTAAGTACTGACTGTTGACTCTTCCACACAAAGACCACAAGGGCATCAATGACAGCAGCAAATGTGTCAAAAATACACAGTGATGGCTCCTGATGCAACAGAACTTTCTGCCCCAGAATACTGAGAATAAGTTTGATAATGTTCTTTTTGAACGTATCAGGAAGCACCTCAGCTGTAAGAAGCTGAAAACCAAAATAATGATAGGGGAAGTATTTTACATATTTTCCTGGTTTTATATTCTTCCCTAGGCATCTACTTTCAGCTGTCCTGTGGACAGGAGACAGAGCTAGAATGATCCTTGGTCTGATCTAGTATGACAAGGTTCTTGTGTTCACACCATGGAAACAAAAGCACATTCAAAACAGAAGAGTTTGGTTTTGGAAAGGGATGTTGCAAGTATGTTGGCTTCTGAGACAAAGCAATAAATCAGGTAATCTCAGTATCTAGTGTCCAGCACCAGAACATATTTTTCCAGTCACAATCCAACATTTAAAGCAATACCTACTAAAATACTCAGAACCCTGGGACATGGTTTGCAGACCGATGAATGCAAGGGACCATGCATCAGATCTCAGGATGACCACTAACCTACAACACTGAAAAGACATCGTGCTATTGTATATTCAGAGGCAATATGTATCGATGATGAAATCAGCATTTATCTAGACACACCACAAAGGCAAGCAGAAGGGCAGGCACAAAAGATACACCTGACAACTCGAAGCCTCAAGACACTGGCATATATGCAATTTGTGCTTGTTCAAAGACAAAGGTTTCCGCCTGCGTCTGAATGAGGTCCAGGAAAGAAGTTCGGAATTAAATGGATAGTGGCACTTTCAAAAATTCTGTCCGATATGAAAAGTCCACTGAAGAATACAACTTCTCCAAGGGCACATCAGTTAAAGTCAATGCTTTAAGAATACTGGAAGGGTTGCACAGCTGAACTAGCATGAGGATCCATCAGCACTGATGGAATATTTTCACAGAGAAAAGAAACTAAATCTTTATGCACATGATACAGATAGGGTTCTCTCCATTTAGTTTCACATTCAGTGATGGTGGAATAACACAATTCTGACCAAATGCCTGTACTAAGGAAAGCAGTGGTACCTCACATCATTGTAACAGAAAACACCTAGACAGTCCAAGCAAGACTGTCATAGAAGCAGCAGATAGCCATTGCAGATGGTTTAAATTAGACTTCAAACTTAAGCCTTTGGGAATCTTCATATCTTCACAATTACTTTTCTTTCTTTGAACAGCATATTTCTTTGTACTATCCTTTAAGGGAAATTTCAGGAGCAAGACGTTGAGTGGAAGCACTAATGCCCAAGTGACAGGGTGGCTCAAAACTTTTGTTTTCTTCAGCAACAAGTGACTATTCTTTTGGCAGCATTTGAAGTTACTGGGGGGTCCAAGTCAAGCCAGAAGACAGTCTTTGAAGAGTAAGATTTTAAAGGATAAAACACCACCATCAAGTGACCACAGCACAGTTGACACCTTTAGATCTCCTCTCTCAAAGAATGAGTCAGTATGGGCTTCTGCGCAAGTGGGATGCCCGAAGGAAGTATATAATGCCAGCAGAAGTGGAGCTTCTTCAGAGGCTCTTAAGGTTTGCAAACTTAGTCTAGTCAAGGTAACATTGCATGGAGTTTCTCCGGCTCAGACATACTAAAATCCAGGAGCAACCACGGTGCTAAAACCAAGGACATCAGCCACAGACAAGCTCTTTCTGCAACCTGGTTGGGCCAGGTCTCGGAGTTCAACCAGAAGGACAAAGCGTGAATTCTTCATGTCCTGGTAACATCACAGGACAAGGATCTCAAGACAAAGAATACTCTCTTGTTAGGACAAAAGTTTTAAGTTATACAGTATGTGGTTTTGGGCTGCGTAGTTGTACTTTTTCAAAACTTCTATTCAGGAGCTCAATCAAATTAAATACATCATTGCCTGTCTTTGTCCTTAGTTTGAAGGACAAGAAAAAGTTACTCAATACTGTATGATATTCTCTTAAAAGAAGCTGCAGGTACACCTCCTGAAGTTAATTTTCTGTAACACAGGACTTTAAAAGTCAAAACGGAGAAAGGCATCAACAAGCAACTTCTGAATCTAAGCCCATTAAAAACGTAAACTGGGTTACAACAAGCGAAAGTAGAATTTACATGCAAGGGTTCCAGAATAATGAAGCAGTACATGATGCAGTTATTAATGAGCAAAACAACAAACCACTCCAACTCATTCAGCAGCTAGGAGGCACTGAAAAGAACAGGCACACCACAACTTCTCTGAATGCCTGGAATGCACACAAGTGGAGAAAAAGGCCCAGAACGTACAGGTACTTTCAAGGCAAGATGCATATGCAAGATGCATATGCAAGTGCTCAGAGGACAGGACTTCATATTTTGAACTGTACAAAGATTCCAAAAGAAACATGAGCTATGCCAAGGAACAATAATGGGTCCCATTGTATGGGAAATTCTAGATTAACAATTGTTAATGCAATCCTGAATTCTGTTCATTAAAATCCTTAAATTATAGATTGTTAGAACATCATCATTAGCCTCCACAGAAAACCTACGTCATTTCTGAATGTTTATTCCAATAAAGTTTTAAAATGCATATCCTAGTTCAATATTCTTGCTTACCTAACATTCAGTTTAAGACTAAACAAAGAAAAACAATTTTCTTATGTGAACATTTGCTGAGCAAACAAGCATTGACCCAAACTTACAATGGACATTAGGTGGTAGAGGGAACATGAAATCAGGAAAATTGAGCTGGTATTTTGATATTCCGGTTACATTATTGACAGTTCTTAATAAATGTAAAGCAGTAAAAAGCCAAGAATAAATATTTTTTATTTTTTAAAATGGCTACATGGAAACAGTAAACTAGTATGTTGTGTATCAGAATATGATCACTCTGTTTCCCCTTACCATTCTGGAATGGGAACAGTGACACAAATGTTTATGTAGTTCAAAAGTACATAAGTATAGCTTAAAAGACAAAACCCAACTTTTTTCTTTAATCTGAATATTGCTGTTGCAATATAAAACCTTTAAAACATTTAAATAACAGTATTTGTTTCGTGAACTAAACAGTTCAAGAAATTCTAGTACTGTACTCACTTGCCAGCTAAACCACCTCCTGGTGGTAAATTAGGGATATTCTCCGCAGTTAAAATACGAATAACATGAGCAAGATCAGGCATTCCTTCTTCACCCGATTTTTCCATAATTTCTAATTTAAAAACAGAAGAAGTCCTTAGATTATTGAATTAATACCACCCATTCTTTAAGACACTAAAATACAAGATACTATCACTTTTTAACAGGGACATTATGAAAAAGTTACATGTAACCAGGAAAATATTCTTCATGTTCTGGGTAAACAGCCTTTGTATGGTGGAACAGAGCTATTCAAATCCATAGCCTGCCTTTCCAGTATGATTCTAGTCATTCCCTCTCAGAAAAACTCAGAAGCAGGCTGTGAACTAGATGAAATGAGACAGCAGTCTGTTCTCTTCAAAAAAGACAGCCCAGAGTCTGTTTCAGTTACCTTCCTGTTACATTGCAACACATACTCAAAAGTTACAAGCCATAAGGCCAATGCTTCCCAGGAATTCGGTCATACTTCATTGTGAGCAACACCTTGAATTCTCAAAGGCCTGAATCTCTGGTCCACAAACACGAAGACCATCATACAATAGTGGCACATATAAAGGCCCATTTATCACTCCAGTGGCCAAAACAAAATACAGAGGTGATGACAAATCAATAATCAATATAATACGGTATTCCATTTTCAAAGCAGACGTATCACACAAGTCCATGTTAGTAAGTTCTTCTGCCTTGGAAAAGAGCTGCCGAAACGGAAGTAAATCTTCAACACGCTCTTACTCATCAAAGCTGCTATAAGGTGAATGTGCAATAGCTGTGTATACATTCACATAGGCATAACACTACCAGTTTCCAGCTATCAACACCTAGTCACTCCACTACTACCATGGCAGGAAAAGGTTCACTAAGTTACCTACAAATTGTAGTTGTATGCATGTGTCACATTTTTAAGAGGTTTTTTCCTGAAAATCAACTAAATTAAGGAATGGATTGCCATCTCCTGTAGACATTGTTCTAGATAAAAATTCTTTGTTTGAGCCACCAAAGAATTAAGAAGAATGAATCTTCTCAAATCATCCTAAAAAAGCCTTCTCAGTCTGTATCTTGGCTATTATCCAAAGATAAACAAATCACTTAAATTTCTTACAATCAATTCATTATATTCCGGATGCCTGATTTGAAGCCTGCAACTAAAGCCAGAAGGAGCTACAATTTGAGTTTCTGAAGTTAGTAGAAAAGCACATCACCTACCTACTTTAAACACTGCATCCCAAGCTTCCTGGTATTTAAACCTCTCCTGATGCTTACCACTTACCTAGAAAACAAGTGATATGCAGGCTTCTCTCAGGACGACTAAAAACAAAGTGCTTGCAAGGCACTTGCTTCCTCTGTATCAGGGATATCTGTAGGAAAGTCCTCCAAAAGCAATTCTACTTTTCAAATAGTTTTACTCCCCTGTAACAAATAAGGCACTACACTTCTAAGCCTCAATTTTAAGTCAGCACCATACAACCTCTGCAACGAATAAACTAGTTATATTACTACTAGGAGTGATTAAACATTCTTCCATGAAGCTTTATGTATATTATCATACATCCATCCATTAAGAATGAATCACGGCTAGCAAAGGAAATGACAGATGAATATGTATGCTTGAATCTGAGGATTTTGACCACTTCTTCCTACACATTGACACAAATCAGCCACAAGTCCTCTTATACATTATGTCCTTTTGTGCAGCTCTACCTAGTTAGAAGTAGATTGCACCACTATAATATAATTTTGCTGTATCACATCCAATAGGAAATGTTTCCTTTGCACATACTGCTTTTTATACCAAGAACACATCTGGTTTTGTACATATTAATTCTTGCTATTTGTCTGCTTTTAGTAAGAAAGGCTACAAAAGTAAGCAATTACTAAACATTAATGCAAGCACAAGATTTTTATATCATCTTAAAAGGGAATTAAAGCAATCACAACTAAAGATTTATGTATATTTCTTGGTACTGGAAACTTCTACTTTGTACTGCATAACCACTTCTCAGGGAGTGCTAAAGTGAATGAGCATCCTGTTTCCATTTCTAGAAGGTGCCAGATTGGGTATTCTGGTAGAATGGACCATCTCCTTTTTCTTTTCCTGATACTGGGGTGAATAATTTAATCCAGAACACGCCCCCTCTCATATAAAAAGTTTCCTAATAGAAAATAGAGAATAAAGCAAATGACCAAGCATGCCCTTTTTTCATTACACATCAGTTAGCAGATACACACTGTGGATTTGTTTGACAAAGGCCACTAAAGAAAGAAATCAAATGTTTTCAGAAACAGATTTATAGGCATTTACAAGGTTTTCACCTTCATCTCCATGATGTTAAGAATAATCCTGTAATTAAAATTTTTCCCCTGAATGTGCAAAACACGATTGCAGAAACTTTTACATCTGCTTTGCTAATATAAATTCAGACACTTAAAGAATCATATCCTGGTATTATCATACATGCAAATCCACTAAAGTCCACTACAAAGTCTACTACTTTAATCCTAAAATACTTTTCACTAAGAGCCTAACACAACTCTTAGATAAGCATTTTGAAAATTCAGACAAAATTATATTTCAATTGTATATAATGCAAGTCTCCAGTCAGACAGCGTTACAAGTTTCCTATGTTCCAGCATCTCCTTTGATTTCCAGCTATAAAATGATGACAAATCAGTTTCATATAGATGATAAATTCCACATATGTAAAATGCACCATCCAACTCACTGTATTAACTCAGTATTCATCTACTATTAAGACTGTTTAAGCCTATAAAGAGCATGTGCCCTTATTTATAATTTGAGGGTTTAGTGTGGGTTTCTTTTAACAGCATGTCTGATACACCCTTTCAAATCAACTGAAACATATCAGAGAATTAAATTGACTTCTGTACCTAGTTTTTTCTTCCTATGACCAAACTCAGGATCTCTAAAAACCAAAGAAAAACAGAACAGAAAGTAGCATTTGAAAGCAGCAGTAAGACAAGACTGACCTGGCATAAATAAACTACTGTCTAATACCTGCATTACATTGGAAATTAACCCATTAATGACTCAAAACAGAAGCACGGCTGTGCTCACCATCATAAATAACTCAACCACAAGCTACTGACTACAACCTCATTAAGTATTTCAGAATACTTTTGAACGGGCAGCTTTGGAATGCAGTTAGACAGTCTGTCAACCTGAAGACCCAAACTAGCAAAAGAGCTTTGGTATACAGTTCTTCCACTAGAAATCTCTGTAAACTATCACTTGCTGAGTTTGTTTTTTTAATAACTCTGTTAAAAAAAACCCCTCTGTTTTGGTATTAAAACAATAATTCTCTTCAGTATTAATAACTGGAAAGATTTTACGGAGCTACTAACTCAGCTCATTGTACAAATACACAGGATCTCAGCATTCTACTTACGAATGTACAAAGACAGACTACAACTGTTACACATTTAAGTATTAAAATACTTTTGAACACAGATTTTTAAATTTTTTAAAACAAAGAAAAGCATGCCTCAAACAATGCCTTTCTCTCCAAGCCAGAGCTTAAAATGCCCGAGTGTAGCAATGAAAAACCCTGTTGTCTAAAAGGTTTGCTGGGTTAGTTCAGTCAGCTCGAAATTTGAGGTCCACAGGAGAATAGAAAAATATTCCATATTGAACAGTGTACATTCAATAAGAATAAACACCACTGATCAAACTAAAACTGCTTCAGGAAGCCCCAAAGGATTTTCTACTAAGTGCCAGTGTTGTCCTGATTTAAATTAGTCACTTACTGAAACAAGTGTGTCTAAGAGAACTCATAGCTTGTATTTTTGACATCTCCATCTTTGCAGCTGAGTTCTAAAACAAGATGATTTTTTTCAGAATGTTTTTACAACAGGTATAAATAAAATTGTTCTTGGCTATCAATCAACTGCACATAACTTCTGAGCTACTAACTCTTTAACAGATAAAGAAATACTGTTGCACACAAGAATTTAACACGAACAAAGTCCATTATTTGTCTTTTGAAAGGAACAGTCATCATCTAGTCTGGTATATTAAACATCAGTAAATCTACTACAGATTCTCACTATATGCAATCACTTGCTGTAACTGAACATAGATTCTTGGACTTAGCTGCCTAGCTTACCACGTTCAGAGCCTCAAAACACATCAGGACTACAAATACATTGTAACAAAACACACTTTTCTGAAGACCACCATCCTAAGGTGTAAACTGTATTTAGAATACATCTAAAGAAATACAACTTCTGCCTTTTGAAAGTAACTAAAGAGATGATCAAATCTATATTATCAACATCACAACTAATCTGCCAGGCTTTAAGCTTTTAGAATTAAGGGCAGTTTAAGCTTTCAGGCACAGCTCTTACACACTGTTTTTCTGACTACACTTAGTCTAAAGATGAATGCAAAACTGGTTACGGCAGTTGTCTTTTCCTGGTCAAAAAGGCGTTCCCACCTTCCAAAACTTATTCTCACTACTCCAACACTTGAGATCACACTCTCCCCACTCCCCATCCCTTTTTTTAAAGTTTAAAGTGTTTCTGATCATTACTTAAACCTTTAAATTGGACTACTTTTTTAAAAGAATCCAACATCCTTCCAAGCAATTCTCCCCATGATGCTTAGTGGTTTAAAACATTTCATTAAAGCTTCTTTCCATCATTTCTGAACTAATAATACTAAAGATACAAATGTAAGGTAAAAATAGCTGTCCAACAACTCTCTTTTTAAAGGAAGGATACTGTGTCAAAATTACAATTTCATAGAATTTATTACGAATGCAAAAACTTGTTAGCAAACAAGTAAATATTTCAAGTTCTTCTGAAGTCTGTTTCCTTTATTTTCTCCACTTCTTGACAGTATTTCCTCAAATATGCTCTCACTCCTTGCTAAATACTTCGCATTCAAAGGCCTTGCACTCTGTCCAATTAGCAGAACACAGAATGACACAGGGAATTCATGCAGGAAAAAAAAAAAAAAAATCAAGAAGAGTTGAAGCAACAGAAGTCCAAGCTTTGAAGCAACTTATTTCGCTGGAACACTGAAGCTGAACAATCATTTTGAGTTACATTTGGAAAAGCTCTGCATTAGTTCAGGCTACAAACTCTCCACTTGTTTTTGTTGTCATATTTAACAAATACTACACACAATATAACTAAAATACATTTCTGTTAAGAAGTTATTCTGATACCTTAAAATGGTAACTCAATTATGCTACAACACTGCACTGTTACTAGCCAACAGTGCTTCCCACGCCATTCTCAGCTAATCCAGTCACTCTAATCAGAAGTATTTGATAGCTTTTCTAGTAATCTACTTCACTTATGAAAGCAATAAAATGCACTGCAGTTCCATACATTTTTCACCTATTTGCCAACTGAGAGCAGGGCCACCAAGAAGCTGGGAATACTAACCAGTAACCACTGTGTGCACACCTGACTGCTGTCAGTGAAGGTAACTGCTCCTGGCTCTCTCCCAGAGCCCATTAACAGCTTGTGTACTCTACTCAGACACAGGAAGATAATGGGTATTTATCTTAACTAGTGTCATCTAGGAAGCCTGGGATGTAAGCCAAATTCTGAGAAACATGCCTGGAGTTAGCATTTGAAGTGACCATTAGCTCTCGCTAATCTCAACAGAAACTACAAATATGCAAGCCATTTCAATTTAGATCCCACTCAAACAAGAGGGAAAGACACCACCGCTACGCCAGCGCATTCAGAGATAACTTATATTGTGACCTGAAGGCCTTCTTATATATATTTTAAAATTAAGGTTTGTTACACCAATTATCTAGATTACCGGGACACTGACGCAAATACAAAAAAAAATGTTTTAAGTTTACCTCATTTGCTTCAGAGTGCAATGAAAAAAGGTCTCTAGATAAGGAACATGAGTAATTTTCACAGCTGTTTCACACAGATGAAAAATTAAATGATAAAATATCTACAATAAGTGTCATTTCTAGCATGAAAATAAGTTTGAGAACTTCAGTGTGGCGAAACTCATTTGTCCACAGCAATCAGATTACAGTGGCAGCATGTACATTTCCATGTCACTGTTGCATTTTACACTGGATTCCCCATCTCCTCGGATTTACAGATTACTTCTCATTTATACCTAATGCTGCTTACTTGGATATGAACTACTTTCTCATAAAAGCACATCCAATCAGACATTTCAGTATCCATTACAGCATGTTAAAAAGTCAGCAAGTCTATCAGATACTCAAATAAAACAAAACCAATAAGAAAAACAGAAGTGGCCTCTATCTCGTGATAGTGCTGGAGTTCCTGCGTTAGTAATTCTCAGAGAGTCATAAAGAAAGAAAATTAAGTTGTTCAACTCTACAGGTTATACACACACTTGGGTGCATGGCAAGTTTGCAGATCCATGTTGGGAAAATTTGGTCAGTCACACTTTCTTTCATAAACAGCGCTCAAGCTCAGGCAGTCAATGCCCAGAGCTGTGGTTTATGTCATTGAGGCCTTGTTACAGTCTCAAGACTGTGGCCTCATGCTGGTTCTGACCAGCAAAGTCCCAAACATCTTAGCACCCAAATCTAAATTCATTTCATGGAACTCTGCTGAACAGTTCTGTAGACTGCCAATATGACATTTTTTAATATGAACACAGAAAAGTACCATCAGGACAGCAATACTATAGTATAAAGCTAACCCACTGGTCTCAGTACGTGGAACAAATACATCTAAGAAGGCTACACGACTCATTATTCATATATTTAGGGACCACCTCTTCATGAAGCACAGTTAAACTTAGATGTAGTGATCAGAATATTCTAGTCTAGGCCTGAAACAAGTCAAGAAAGGGTACAAGTTCTCAGCCAGCTTTATCTTCACTAAACCTTTTCCTTCCTTGAATACTGTTACTACAACTGACAGTTCCAACAACTATTTTAATAAGCTGCATCCCCATAAGTGGGTGACCATGATTCAGCACCCTTCTGATGAGATTAGAGAAGTTTAAAGAATCATAACAAGGCTTTCAAAACCTCTGATGACTGCTTCTCTCCAGTGATGCTACTTCACAGTATTATCCTAGCAACATTTGTAACAGCAAGACAAACTGTTCCAAGAACTCAGTTGGTTTTCATGCCTGTGCTGCTTCTGCAAAAATCTGTGCCAACATAAGGACAATATTATAAAAAAGGCAAACTTTCAATACCAGTCCTGAACTTCAAATCTACCAAAACTGAGCTACACCTGGATCACTAGCATAATTGAGTAGACCAGGAGGCCACTGCATATAGCTGTCATCAGACCTTAGAACAGCCTTAACGAGTGACAAAAGATTTTAAGTCAGAAGCAATAGTCTGAAAGCCTGCTTCAAATGTCAGGTTTTCTGACATTAAGAATGCTGCAGAAAAGCAATAAATATACAAGGGCAAGTCTTTCACTCTTAGTCAAGCTAACTTTCACTGCTTCTGCTTAGGAGAAGATGTCTCATTCAATCTTTTGGATAAGTAGAGATAGTTATAAAATCAGCAACTAAATGAAACTGGTTAGAAATTAAATTTAGTCCTCCATGAATGCTCTAGACGATTATATGGTTTTTATTGACACACACACAGCCACTTGGTAAGCACTCAGACGGGATGATTTAAGGCTCTTGTATTCATAGGTATTCTGATCATTTATACTCTGTTAAGTTTTCACAAACGTGCCTTTACACAAGTTGGAGTGAAAAGTAACTCACAGCTGTGTTAAATAGAAGCAGCTCAAAAAGCTTGGGTAATTAGATTAATAAGTCATCCCTTCATAAAAATCCCATATAGCTTTTTCTTTTTGTCAAAAACTTTCAGATAAAAAGGGAGCAAGTATCACAAGTATCCCTTTTAATGATATTTTATAAGGAAGACATAACAATATCACAATTTAATTAGCTGATACAACACTCTGCAAGGTCAGTGGTTGCATTTTGAGCTGTGAAGGTATAAGGAAAATCCTAAAGCTCACATTAAGAAAATGCTTGTAGGGTACCAGGATAAACTAACCACACGGCTTAAAATATTTTTCTGGACACACAAAAACTCGGAGTTGTAACCAGTCCTGAATTTGACCCAACATATAGTGCCATTATGGCTTTCAGGGTTTTTGTTTTCATGCTCAAGAAGGTTATGACAGCATTTCTAACGAAAAAAATGGATTTCTTACCTTCAACCCGTGACTCCAAGTACTTATCCAACTCTGCATCTTTTTTCACCGCCTCATCTGAGACCTTAGGAGCATTTGAAAAACAAACTAGTACGATACTCATGTTATCACGACTCCCCTATATGACACAGAAAAAAGAAGAGTTAAGATCTTAATTCTTATTTTTCATTTTTCTATTCTAGTCAATTACATGTTCCAACTACAGTTCTAAAGATATATCTGGGAAAAAGAAACCTTGAAATAAAGCTGGTTTTGATTAATAAGAACCTCTAAGTTTTCCAAATAAAGTACTCTCTAGAATTAATTTTATTTTTATTGTACATTCTTAGTCTTAATGTTAAAAATATTTACTGTTCTTATTTACATATCAACCGATTAAAAATAATATCAAGAAAACAGGTCAGAAATTGGACAGTCATTTAATGTTACCTGAAGCCAAGTTAAAAAAAACAACTCATGTTGCAAAATACTTATCCTAGACTACCAGAATAGCTAGCTCCAGCTACTAATTTATTTCAGTTTTAGAGCATTCATGCAAGACATTACATTCATTACAAATCTGTTTATCAGAATGCACCTGTGTCATACATAGCAACCTGAAAAAAATAAGTACAAAATATGAATTCATTTAATATGGCCAAGCTGACCATACAGACTATCAGCTCACATTTTATTTCCAAAATTATAATCCACAGCTAAATTTAAAAACACAGTGTTCAAGTCTCTTACAAGGAGACCCAGCAGAATCATAAACTTAAACTCCTGGTTTGAAATCAAGAATTCAATTTGGGTTTTTTTTGGTAGAAATTTAAGTGCCATTAGTCACTGCATATTGTTTCTGTGTACATCCAACCTACCAGATAGTTCCTATCATCTATCACAACTCCTTCTCCTGAAGAAGTTAAGTAGGAATCCGACATTAGAATAAATTCCTTCAGAAATACTCAGGTGTTATTCTACGTTCCCTTTTGTACCAAGCATATGGGGACAGCTATCTTTTACATCAGTTAATATCATGTGGTACAATTCACATCCTGAAGACAGAAGACAACATTCTAGTATCATTATAAACTGCAGAGATCCAGGATCTGATTTTACTAAAATAAACACGACGTCAGGGCTCAGTTTTACTGAAAGTATACTAGAGTTACCATCTTTTAACAAGGCTGGTCAAGTGCTTGGTCAGAAAAGCCACAGCATTTAAACCAATCATACAATGTATGGTATACATGGGAATACGACCCTATTCCTGGAAAAAAACCACCAAAAAATGAAACTTACCCTTCAGTGTTAGAATTATGAATTTTAATATTTTCCTCAAAATTGCATGTTTGGTCTGTGGCCTAGTGAAGGAACTCTATGTGTACTAGTAGGAGTTCCACTTTTCAGAGAATGCTAGAAATGCTACACCTATGAAACACTTGTAGACCGATCTGTAGTTGCTCCAAACAAACTCTAAATTTGAGGAGTACAAGCAAGCTCAGATGCGAAAGCAGTGCTTCTCCATCTATGCTACAACGAGCTGAAGACACCAGTTCAGATGATAGACAAACCATACTTTGAAGAGGAGATGGTGCAAACACTAGTTTTATGCAAAGGATACAAACACTATTCAGCTTGAAAGAACAAAAAAAAAAACCACCAGGAATACCTTGCACAGGATTTATGTTTTAAAAATTTTGTATTTGGAAAAAAAGTTTAGAGCTGGAACTAAATGCAAGCGTTATTTGAGAAAATAGTGAACCTTTATTTTTGCAATTGCTATCACCTCTCCATGCACAAAGGATAAGGCTGTCTATTCTTCAGCAAGGATATATAGTCACATAAGTACAGAAGTTTGAGGGAAGGAAGAGGGAGAAGGGGAAGAGTAGACCAGCAACTGCTGTTAACGCTGCACCCATCTAAACAGAAGATCATTTCAGAACAGCTGCTTGGAGAAAACAGTTACATACCTTATGTAAACAAGTGTCCACTACCCAATTGCACACTTTTTCCAGGTCATCTGATACTTCAAGTCTAGACTTCACAAATTCACAGAGCTCTTCATTGCTCATTACATCCCAGATTCCATCACAAGCCAAGATGATAAACTCATCTTCTTCTGCCCTTAAAATTTCACAAACCTCAGGCTCTGGAGAAACAAGTTGTTCTGTAGGGCCTTTACCATCAACACATTTGTAGTCATAGTCCCCCAGAGCTCGAGAAACTGCCAATGAACCATTAACACGCTGAATCATGACACTGCCTCCTGCATTCTGGATTCGCTCTTTCTCCCTTGGGTTGCAAGGTTTGTGATCCTGTGTTGAAAAACAGACTTGTCCATTCCTATAGAGAACAGCACGTGAATCACCACAATTGATAAAGTATACATGCTCAGGTGAAATCATAACTCCCACTGCTGTTGAGCCACTTCTGTCCATCCCATTTCTGAGGTCTGAGAAATTGCGCATATACTCATCAATTTTCAAAAAGCCAGTTCTGATTCCACTCTTGACATTTTCCACTGAAGGTTCAAGAGCAGATCCAGGTTTTTCTGTCGCCCTAAAGTCTTCGTTGTTAGTGATGTGTTCTAATAAGTGCGTGGAGCAATAATTTGCAACACGAGATCCCGCATGACCATCATAGACAGCAAAAAAGGACCAGTCCTCTAAGCCATGGGGAATACCTACAACAGCTGTGTGAGCATCTTCCATTTCCACTCTCCATCCCTGCATACTGCTGAGGCCATAACGCAAGCCATTCCCTGCACCATGAGCATTATGTTTTTCAGTTTTGGGTTTATCCAAAAATGCACCCATGTTTCTGCAATATTGAATCTGGAAAACAGAGAAGAAAAGTCTTATTTATAAAACCAACACTACACATAAGCTTTGGTCCACCTTTGCTGTGTTCTTTCTTTATAAAACTAGTGATAAAGCATGCACGTGTGCAGAAGTCATTAACTATAATGAGGGGAAAAAAAGTAATGACATGAATGAAGTGTGAACTTACAGATTCCTGCTTGCATTCTTGGTGGGGTGTTGTGTCATTTAAAGAGCTACATCAAAATTAAAGGCTCTCCATATGAAGGCATAGTAGTTCACATACATTTGCAGCCCTGTCAACTTTGTCATTCTCTGCAGAAACTAATTCATGCTGCAAAAATAGCAACCATATGACTCCTATTCTCTTTCCAGTTTTATTGAGGCATGAAGAAAACCTAATACTTCATAAATAACTGACTGGTCTCACCAGCTTTGCATGTACTGTGCTACTTCTGGATTCTTGTAAAGCATGGCAAAAGTGACAATAGGGGAATGTAGATCATCTGCCAAAGGAAACAAGAAGGCAAATCCCACTTCAATCCAAGAAAACATCTCACAGGATTTTCTTAATAAATTATACTTAGTCCTTTGCAAAACAACACTTCCATTTTTACCATCCCTAAAAGACATTCATGTATCTACATGTGATTTTAAGTTCAAAGATGCATTGATCTTGATTTTTAAATGTATCCAGTTACCAGAGATACAAGCTACCTAGGGGAAGAAAATAATCCACAGAAAAGTTAGAAATTCTTCATTATCTGGAGACCTACTTCAAAATATATGAGAACAAACCATCTCCAGAGAGCAAGCCTGGAAGTAAAATGCAAGTAATCTATATTGAAGCTCTAGAGGACTTGCAATTTCCTCACTTGTACTAGACTACCTTGCACTTTACGAAGGCAGCAAAGAACACATTCTTTAATCCACAGATCCCACAGCAGTTTTCTGAGAACTTCAGAAACTCAGATACCACAACCTCCCATCATGCTAAGAATGACTGCCCCAGGAAACGCTTAGTGACTGAATGTGAAAATTATAGCAACCTCCATCCAAAAAGAATTCGAGAAGATTCTGCCATGACTGATCCTGAGCAGTCAGTCACTAGGTCTCTGACACACTAGTACCCACCAAGCCTGCAGTCATGATAATCTAGTTCTGGTTTAGGAGTTTGTTACCACACCAGAAAAAGAGGTTAAGAAATCCTTACTTCTGCCGTTCCCCTCACTTAAACACATTTTCAGCATACACAGCTTACTCTGAGAGGGGAGATAAAAAGAACAGTACAATGCAATGAGGAAAAGACTACAGTCAGATTCTGCACTCCACCTCCCTGCTTAGGGTAATCTTTAGGACTTTCCTCTAGATAATCTAGACTTCTGCTAAAGTGACCTCCATGAAGTGCTGGGGATCTCCAACATTCCACAGACTCCAGCAGTTTGCTCACCAGTTATGCCTCTTTTGGAATGTATCTCCCACTCTTACTCTAATACAAATTTAGAGAAACTTCCCTGAATACAGCAGCAACTTCTTATCTGGTTTACTTTTTAGTCTGGTTTTACTGTCTATCTTAATTTAGGTTTAATGGCTTTTGATTCAGGTGTTATTAACATCATGCAAAAGGAGCAATGTGGTTCTGTACCAGACTGATAATCATGTAACTTGATGTACTTTTTCTTTAAAAAATAAAAAGTAGAGAGAAAGCACCTGGCTAAGTCAAATCAACTGAGAAATGTCCGAATTTAAACAGCTCTTACATTCAAGTAATGTGTTATTTTTCTAATTTTAAGTCTTCAAATTATCTGTTCTGACATGGAACTAAACACTAACAAGACTCCAGGTTTAGAAAGATTCTTTAGAGAAGATGATTTCTTCAACATTCAGCTAGAAACTGAGGTTTTGCATGGACAGTATAAATACTAACACTGTGCAATTGCCCCCTCTGGTTCAGCTATCAGATACTATCATGATTTTTGGTCATTTCTCATTTATTAGGGAACTCTACACTTTCATAACAGCTAACTGTCTCTACGTACCAATCTTCTGCTATCAAGAAGCCTGATGTTATAACACAAGTCTTCTAACTTAGTAAATTATCTTAAACAGCTATTAAATGGAAAAAGAATAAGGAATTGTGTGACACTAAAGAAAGTGTCCTGAGCCTTTTACGCTCTCCAAAATTGGCATTCCATGTAAAAGGTACACATTCTTGGATGCAGAATCTATAGTAAAACCAAATTTAGAGAACATGCTCAAAGGTTGTTGCCAATTTGCTTTTACTCCATTTAAGCATAAAAACAGTCCTCAGACTGGATTTTATAAAGCAAACCCAGAAGTACCAATTTCAGATAATGGCACATCAAATACAAAAAAAAGTTACAGAATGACTTCAAACCCGTATCTAATGTTCCCAAAATACTTTTCGTACTTTTAAGAACTTAAAAAGTCATCAAGCCCTTTCAAACGCAAACTAGCCATTCTAAACTTCACACACCCTCCCAATCAGCTAAATTTTACTATATTATCTAAAAAATTCCATGCACAAGAAACCACAAATATTATCTTTATTCTCAACCTCTGTAGTCACCATCCACTGGCTGCTAATTATATTACATGGAATATTAGAGACGAAGATAAAATAACTATACAACCTTATGTTATGCATAGTACACTTCACATTGTAATTTGCAAGTGAAAGTAGTAAGTTACATTCTGCTCGCAACTATTTGCATCATTACTTTTCCTTCTTTATCTGAAAAGAATATTTGCAACATTGCAAATCGCTGGAAGCAACACAGCAACAGAAACGAGGTATTCATTACTTAGTGAGATACACAGCCAAAATGCTTTTCACAACCCCTTCTCTTGAAAGATCTGATTTTGCTCTGAAGAAACAAATGAAAAAAAGAACCAGTGTCAAATGGTGTCATAAAAGCAAAGCAAGCAGTGCACACCACCACAAACTAGTGTTCTCAGTATCTGACATTCTCAGTTAGGAGCTGAACAAGCTTCACGTAGTTTAACAGCTCAACTAACATCAGTAAAGGAGATTCGTGAAAGGATTTTAATAGCTGATGACCACTCTTCCACAAGTTACACACAATATAAAGCTATTATAAAAGCACACTAAAACATTCTTACTGGTAACATGTAACACACAACTGAAATGCAGCCAAAATGACAGAAGTCCTCCAACACTTCAGACCTTGTATAACATTCCTTTAACTGAGTGAAGTATGTCCTCATGTTCTTAAAAATCAAGTGTGGAAGAAATCATATGACTACGGAAAAAAAATCAAAACCCATTAATTGCAAAAACATCTGAGCTCAGTATTGAGTGTTGTGTTTTAGATATACAAAATAAAAAATAGTGCTTGAAAAAGCCACCAAAAGCACATGTTCCACACCCTAGCTTTACTGATTTTATAACTAGCTTCACTTCTTACACCACAGGAGTGAGAAACTGAAAAGATGATACTATTCAAGATTATATTATTGTTGATATTCTGAATATACTATTTAATATTACAAATCTTTAATAAAGGATGTGGAGACTGACTTGCAATCAGTAAGAAAACAGTAAGTTTAGGAATCAATTTATAGTTGGTCCTATGAAAGACATCAAACACATAGAAGAAATTTTTCTATCACTGTGCATATTATGTAGACCATATAAGGCAGCAGCTGGTTTGAAGACAAGCTGAAAAAGTCAAGTCATTTCAGTGAGTGTGGAAGAAACAGTGATTTCACTGACTCACTGAAACTCAGGTTTTCAATCAAAATCACCAGTGACAGTGAGGCAAAGACGACTTTTAATAGATGAACACCTATTCTGTTAAAAACTTCATTTTTAACAGTAACAACTTTAAGCATTTTTAAAAACACTAGGAAGTTACAGAAAGTAACAAGCAAATGACATGGCATGCAGATGAGCACAGTATATTCCTATCTGGTGCTATGCACAAACACAATTTGAGCTTCACACCTACAGTGCCAACACACACAACTATCTCTAGCAGTTAACTCAGCTGTGTATTCACCTGTGAACAAATTAATTCAGTAAATCAGAGATATTTTAATGAAACTTGTGATTTCATACCAAACTTTTCATTTTTTTAAAGCAGCTTTAAAAAACCCAACACACCACCAAAAGACACACACAAAACCCAACACAAGAAAACTACTTGTTTTTCCAGTAAAACTCTTTTCTTTTTATAATGTTTCATTTTGGAGAAAACAGTACCCTGGTACTCACATTTAGTTTTGTCCCCCTTTTAACATCTCAGGCTAGATCAGCAAACAAACTTGAGCACCTAAAAATGGGACTCAGCCAAAGTGACCTGCAAAAATCCTGCAGAAGGCAAAGCCTATCATAGGCCTAACCTGGTGTTTCCATCTCTCATTTTAAGCACACTAGTCTAAATAAAAGTCAATCTTGACACAAGCAGCTAGACAGCATTAAAGTCAGGTCAGAATTCACAAATTACAGAATTATAGAACAACTCATGTTGGAAGAGACATCTAGAGCTTATCTAGTCCAAACCCCTAATTCAGAGTTCAATCAATATGATATCCAACACCAAAGAGGCCTCAGACTCTTGTCTGGATCCTTGTCAAGTTTTTGAACGTGTCCAAGGATGGAGATTCCACAGCCTCTGAGCAAGCAGTTCATGTCTGACCACATTCATAATGAAAACAGAACTCCCATCAGTGCAGCTTGTGTCCTTTGCCTCTTACTCTTTCATTACACACCTCTGGGAAGAGCATAGCTTTACCTTATCTATACTCTCCCATTACACAGATGGAAGACAGCAACCGGATCCACTTCTTGGTCTGAGAGAACAATTTAATTTCCTTCTGCTGAAAATATTTACCCCATGTAGATTATTAGATGAAACTTTCAAAACCTGCAAGACCATGAATACTGTAATTCCTAAAACTTCCTTGGAAATGGAGAGGGCCATAGCTCTCATCCATGCTCCACAGACTATTCTCTAAAACGACATACATTCTTCAGATCAAGAATGGAAACCTAGGATTCCCTTCTTCCAGCAGTATTCCCATCTCTGAGAAAAATAAAAAAATAGGAATAAATTGATAAAAAACAATCACCTGGTAAGTGCCAATAATCACCAAGGCTCAAAAGCTTTTGGAAGGCCTTCAGGGGAAGAAGGAATGGAAGAAACTGAATCTGAGCAATGCATGCTGTTAAAGCAGCAGCTCTAGCTACCAATCTACTGTACACTCTTCATCTCTAGTTTTAAATCAATAGCTAAGCCACTTCCAAAAGAGTTCAGGGCTGTGAGTCTCTAACAAAAGCTGACACCCCTTTCCCAATGCAAAAACCTAACCTAAGGCTTACTTCTCTGAAGTCCTAACATATATTGTTCTCTGATGTTTCCTACCTAATCCAAATGCTACACGAGGTCCTTATCTCATACACAGGGAACATAAGCAATAATTCAGGCTCAGGAAACCAAACACCTCCACCATTTTGAGGTATGGAAGTATGAAGACAAAAGCCATATCCCTCTGACACACAAGAAAAATTCATTACTAACATCCTTTTCCCCACAGCTATACAGTGAAGACTCTTTTTGGTATCAGATCAGCCATATAGTAAAGGGTCTTAAAAATAGGGCCTGTGCATAATTTTGAATTTCTCTATTTAAAAGAAAAGCAACTACACTGACTGATTTCCTCCCAAGATCTACTTATAAAATGGCAAATGGTTCTTACTCAGTTACAGATACCCATGATTTTCTACATCATCATAAAGGGGAAACAGGCAGCTATTTTAAATGAAAAACACGCTCCTTTCCGTATAGATTTATATTTAACAGGCAGAAATATTTATGTGCTGGTTGTCATGAAGGCAACCAAAATGTAATTAGATTATAAAGGTTTAAAAGCCATAATCACAGTTTTTGTAGATACTATAAAATAATTTTCAGATCACACGTCAGTTTCAAAGTGAAGATCAGAACTAGACTAATACCTTGATGGCCAGCAGTCCCAAAGGTAATAACGTATCTTTTCACATAATGAGAATGGTCCAACATCAATCTTTCGGGTTTAAGTCATAAAAGTGTACTATAAAATGTCCCTTCCTCAGCAGGATTAACTCAACGGCCAGTCATTTTTAATAAGTCAGTGCTGTGGAAAAGAAACAGTGCCAGAGTTTCCTGTTACAAAACACATGTGCTCCTGCTATAAAAAAAGAATGATGTTTCAACAGAAAAAATACTGCACTAGATATTAAAGATTTAGGTGACCAATAAACAATCAAAATATCTGTGACAAACAATTCCAAAGCTTATTGAAAGCTCAGGAAGAAATAACTTTTCTGGTTTAAGTAAAAAATTCAAACTTAGCCCCAGTAGAAAGCTCCTCTGTCTCCATCATAGTCTCTAGTGCGTACGTATGTGCATACACACACTCTACACATTACATGTGTCTACAGACACTGTAGATAGTTCTGACATTCATAAAGATTTCCTGTACCCTTCAATCTACACAAGAAATAGTGACAGAATGTTGTAAGTAACCTTTTACTAATCCTGTGTTTACTTACAATACACTATCATTATACTATCATTACAGTTACATCATACTATCTATTTATACCATATGCATACTAAATATAAGTTCATTTGATGAGTGAAACCAGCTTTAAAAGATCTTTATTTTTTATTACAAAAAACTTGGGATTGCTTTTGACTTACTGACCTTAAAAATGCTGGCACCACATAAATTTACATTAGGCAAATAGTTACTGAATTTTTGAGCAAGAGGTCTCCTTGAAGCTTGGCTGTAACAGCTACTTTATGTAGTCACAAGTACTGGCAGAGTCAAACAGCAATTATTAGAATCTAAGAATGAGATCCGAGTATTTCACTTTCTCTTGAAAATGAACTACATAAAAGTACAGTGATTATCATTCATGCCGACTCACTATGGGGTTTATTTGTTTTGAGGGTTTTGTTTCTTTTTAAATAAACTGTGGCCATGGGAGTCACCATCAGGAAGGATCTCAGCTGACCTAAGATACTGACACAAAGAAATTAAGTATCAACGTAAACCTTTAACATAGAGCCGACTACCAAAAACTTTTCCTGCCAGGATGACATTTAAGAAGCTCACTAGGCTTTTAAACTAGGAATTTCAAAAATGTTGCAAGATATCCCCATCACTAGGTATAATACATGCCTAGGAGCTACAGCTGTAACTTTGACATAAATTTCTGCATCTCCATTGTTACAACAGTTGAGGGAAAAGAAACAATAATAAAAACAAAACACAACACAACATCCCCCATCACACTACTTTTAAATCAGCAAGTTAAAAAGGAGATGAAGACTTGAGAATGTGTTTCAGTCCTTACCCTGAACTGTTTCACTGAAGAGGTGCAAAATTTGCTTTAGTATTTTGAAACTTTGTGCCTTTGACTGCAGTGAGTTTAGAAGCCCGCAGCTTAGACAGCAGATCCAAGGGGGCAGCAACCTTCAACAGCAAAGACAGTGAGGAAAAAATAGAAAGGAGCACTAAGAGCTGGGTTAAGAGCTATAACCTTTTTACCTTTGTTAACACCAGAAAAACATATATGCTCGTTGCCTTTTCAGAGGTTCATTTCATATTCTGCTTTCTTGCACCTTATTAAAACATGAATGAAGCTAGGTAACTGCAAATCTTCAAGCTCAGCCTACACGGCAACCATATGTCTCCCAAGGACAAGTTGCACACTTCCATGTTGTGGCTTCTTATTTTTCTGGAATGCAGTTTGGTAGGTGCAGAGATAGAGATCGTACCTCAGATATTCAAGATGAACTTCACAGAAAGCCCAGAAGTGAACTCTGAATCTAGCTTCGCAATCACAGCATGTAGTGCAAAGCCATCGGTGCCCAGGTTGACACATTTTTTACAGTCACCAAGCCTTTATCATGCAGCTTCACCCTTATATAAGTTGCAGCAGTCAACTTAGCACAGTTTTGTGGCCAAATGAAAGCTTAAAAAAAACCCATGCAGTGTTTTTCCTCGTTCTCTACATATAATTCTGTGCTTGCTAGTGTGACTTCTGACAGCAAGCAGCTCTTAGTTCACTTCAGCGCCACGGCTGGGGACTTCCTGGAGAGGAATGCAGTGTCACTCTCAGTAAGAAACACTACTGTCATCAGTCTCATTAATGTCACTCATCTTAGTTTTCCAGCTAACACCTTCAGGTTTTCTTTACCAAGATTTCCACCAAACACTACAAAGTCTGGGAAATTCAATCCCCTTTGTTATCTGCAAACAGTTTATCCGAGTTACAGATCAACCATACAAAAAGTGACACAGAAGATACACAAATACCTAGGCTGGTTCACCAAGTACAACAACGCTGGGCCCAGACAGCGCAAAGCAAACAGACCATTGCTTCTCGCACCTCCATGGGAACAGAATGAAGGCTAAAGTCTGTCAGAGCCAAGAGAGCTCTGCGTAAGCCAGTATTCATGCTCTCATACAGTTTTCTTGAGGTAGGAGTTTGGAGCACTGGCACCCAATGGTGCAGTGGGCCTACTTGGTTAAACCAGATATTACCTGTTCACACCTAATAACCCTGAAGTAACATTTTGTCCTTAACTCTGCAACAATGTATGCTTTATTATACCACCCGGAAGACAGCACTGTACTCTTGCTTATTCCTACTGACCATACTATGACAAGATTTATATCCCATGATATTAACTGAACTTCCTTTTGTTTGCCTGTATCCGCTCACACTTCCTGTAGCCAATAAGCATGTTCTCATTTCTCTACTGGACTACTCAAAACCAATGTATGCGTCGCACTTGGACGCTACAAAGCAATGATTATTCCCTAATAAAGTTTACAGTTATTTCTATGCAGAATATTTTTTTTTGTTCTCTAAATTCACTAAGAGACCAACTATTTTCAGTTAAATTTAGTTTGCTCCTTATCAATCAATGTAACCACCACCAGCCAGGTTTTTATTAAAGAAATAACACCTAAGATTTTGAAGAAAGTGAGACGATGTTTAGCCAATATATTACTCATATTAAAACTGAAGAATTTTTTTTACTCATCAGCATGAAGCAGTATGTCACTAAAAATGAGTTCCCCTTTATTCTAAATTTAGGCACTTACGACATCTTCTCTTACTTTTTTCAATGTTTGTTTACCAAACAAAAAGCTTCGAATGAGTTTATGTGAGAATAGGGCAGCACTGAATCACAAATTCATACCATCAATAAGCTGTTCCTAAACAGGTCTGAAAGACCCGAGTAAGTGTTCTGCAGCAGGTCTGCAGAACTACAGTAAAACACTAAACCATTTATTTACATAACTGAGGAGTGACTTGTTGATTCACACAGAAATCTGCGGAAGTCCGACACAAAGGTTGGGCTAGATGAGTGCTAGAAGTCCATTCCAACATAAATTAGTCTATGACTTGCACAGTATAAGAAGAATTGTGCCTTTTTTCAACCTGTTACATCACTGCAAATTAAGCACAAACATTCAATCAAGACAACAGTAACAAAAAAAAAAGAACCCCAAACAAACCCAAAACACATTTGAACACTTCTTTCATTGCAGCAACAGAACAATCAATGCCACCTCCTTGGCACAAACCTGTCACTGATCTATGCATCATCCAACTTCAGAGTAAGACATACTAGACTGCTTAATACCAACAGTCCAGACTCTTGTCCTACCATTACTGACAATATCAGCCTAAGGCAAGCAACTCTTCCTGTCAAACATATCAAAATGTGAAATCAAGACTGAAACACCTTAGCTTAATGATAATTCTGCAGATTCGGTATATGCAATAAAGCTATTTCATAGACAGTCTCAAACACATACTCCCTGTTTAAAAACAGAAATAAATTATTCAGAAACATACAAACCAAAATATGCAGTATCTATAACAGGTATTTATGGTGGTGTGGGTTTGTTGGGATTTTTTAATTAATATAGTTTCATAGCATTTAATTCCTTTTTTTTTTTAAAAGAAGTCAAAGAACATTGACTTTAGTTCCCTACACACAAGTTTAGAAGATAGTGATAGAGTAGTGGGACAAGAGTTATCTGCATCATTGTCAGATAAAGTTATGATGCAAAACCAGCAGCCAAAACATTTTCACTGACCTGGAAGAAGACATCCACCTTCACCCTTGAAAAGGTGATTCAAGAGCTGAAGCTACAGTGGACATACAACAAAAATTTAGAGATTTTCTGTAACCGATTAAAAAAAGGTAACTTAAGCAGTACTGCTGCTATCGGCACATTTAAGGAAATACAGACCTTGAGGGGGAAAAAAGCCACACACAGACGGAAACGCTGATCTCAACACAGTGCCAAAACACTTCACGCCTTTTACTGACTGACACTGTACAATCTTTTGTGTGAGAAAATACCTTCCTCAAAATCTGAGTCAGCACACATTTAGGTGATGAAAAATTGCACTTTTTTTCCATTTATTAACAGTGCTTCGTATTATAGCAGGGAGAAGCTACGCTTCAAGTTATATTTCCTCCCTGTTGAAAGCAAGATTAAGCAAAATTCAAATGCATTTAAAGAAAAAAAGTCACATCCTTTTATCCAATCTGTTCTGAAATTTCTATTGAATTCTTGGTCAATTACATATTGCAAATTTAAACACAGTGAAAGCAAAAGCGATTATACCTTCCCATAGATTTCCAAGTGGCAGAATTTACTCTTACCTGTAATTGTAACCTTGTCAAGGTTCCAGTTCAGTGCTGAAAGAATTAGTTTACATTCCTGCTGCCAAAAAGCACATAACAGAATGACTTGCAAAACCTTGAGATAGAAGTACAGGACACAACATCTGCTTTATTTTGGTATTTCCTAGAAAGAAACAAAGAAAGTAGTTAGCTACTCCGGATGGTTTACAACAGATCTGTACATGAATTTTTTTCATGAATACAACTTTTTCCTAAATTGAAGTGCTCGAACTAAAGCTATGTCTGGATGTCAAAAGACCTTTCAGTACACTCTCTAAACACCACATGAAAGATTCATGATAACAAAGAATCAGATTTATTTTTTCCCCCCATTTCCTTCACCAGCACAAACTAGCACTTAAAAAGTCATCTTGCCTATTACCTGGCATTCAAGTCCCTAAATTCAGTAACAGAAGCAACAGCTTTTGCGTGCCTGCTAACATTCGTGCTATTTGCTTAATTTTATTCACCCGCTCAAATGCCTCTCCTTTAGTGTTTGACAAGACTTGGACCCACCAAATGCAACATGTATAATTTGTACGCTCTATTCTGCTTGCTTAGATGTAAAAATGCACAAGAGTTTAAAACAAAAGCAATAAGCTTCAGTTGTAAAAATATTTCAGCTCCTCTGAAATAAGAATCATTATGTTTCTTTAAAAGTAGCTTCTATAAAATTAATCATTAATTCAGGTTAAAATGTAAAAGTAGCAGATAACTAACAATTCAGATGTGTGTATCAGCAAAACCATCTAGGCATCTACCCATTGTTTTGAATAGGACATAAATGCCCAAAGTCCTTCATGGATCAGGGACCACATATTTAATCTTATAAACCACTGCATCTTACGGAAGTTACCATGACAGTACACTGGCAGAAGGAACTACTGCAGGAAGAATTCTGTGACAGCCACCTTTGTCTGGGGCATGAAATACAAGCCTTATTGTAACACTGATGATTTAAAAATGATTATGGCACTCTGATGAGCTGAATGAGTGATAAAGGGGACATACTGCAGACCTTAACTTTAAGCCCACTGACCGAAGAATGGAGTATGATAACATTTCATGATGGCTTGCCTCTTTGAAACACTACATAGTGCTTTTCAACTATCAGCAAGTGTCACAAGCAAGAAACTGCTCAAATGGAGGAATATTTCACTACTGTTTGAAGAATTGCAGAAGTCCAGTAAGTTTCATGCCTGCAATGTTACACTGCTGCAAGCCCTGTATTTTCCCCAACATTCTCTCTTCTTAGGCACCACAAGAGAATAGATGGTTAAAGGAATCAAACTAAGCCAGAAAAAGTCGATTATTTCCTGCCACTTGAGCTCTCTGAACCACCTTAAGAAATGCAGGATCAGACAAGTGCCAATGCTAGAAATGCAGAACCAGCAGCTGCTGCCCACTCAGATTTGCTCAGAGTATTGTGAAACTACACCTTAAGCAGCATCCACTAAATCATTAATGAACTCTGAAAAAAGTATTTTGAAAGAACTAGACAGCAAGTATCCTAAATCATTGTATTGGACTACATGGCAAAAAAGTTCAAGAGTTTATCAGTAAAAAAAAGTTGTTCCCACATCCAAGAAATTCGGGGGG
>Ga0065711_1003145_pt1 | contig 38536 bp, 12 predicted proteins | sample Hoacrofraction12_FD_59098 | JGI IMG/M metagenome (GOLD analysis project Ga0065711, IMG submission 59098) | Hoatzin crop microbial communities from Cojedes, Venezuela - Epithelial fraction 12 v2 (version 2) | ecosystem: Host-associated > Birds > Digestive system > Esophagus > Crop | place...
TCCACAACCTCCCTGGGCAGTCTGTTCCAGGGCTCTGACACCCTCAGAGGCAAGAAGTTCTTCCTCATGTTCAGACGGAACTTCCTGTGCTTCAGTTTGTGCCCATTGCCCCTTGTCCTGTCGCTGGGCACCACTGAAAAGAGTCTGGCCCCGTCCTCTTGACACCCACCCTTCAGATATTTATAAGCATTTCTAAGGTCCCCTCTCAGCCTTCTCTTCTTCAGGCTGAACAAGCCCAGCTCCCTCAGCCTCTCCTCGTAGGAGAGAGATGCTCCAGTCCCCTCACCATCCTCGCAGCCCTGCGCTGGACTCTCTCCGGTAGCTCTTCATCTTTCTTGAACTGGGGAGCCCAGAACTGGACACAGTACTCCTGATGGGGCCTCACAAGGGCAGACCAGAGGGGAAGGAGAACCTCCTTCAACCTGCTGGCCACACTCCTCTTGATGCACCCCAGGATCCCACTGGCCTTCTTGGCAACCAGGGCACACTGCTGGCTCATGGTCACCTTGTCCACTCAGACTCCCAGGTCCTTCTCCGCAGCACTGCTTCCCAGCAGGTCAGGACCAGCCTGTACTGGTGTATGGAGTTGTTCCTCCCCAGGTGCAGGACCCTGTACTTGCCTTTGTTGAACCTCATCAGGTTCNTCTCTGCCCAACTTTCCAGCCTGTCCAGGTCTCGCTGAATGGTAGCACAGCCTGCCAGTATATCTACCACTCCCCCCAGTTTTGTGTCATCAGAAAACTTGATGAGGGTACACTCCATCCCTTCATCCAGGTCATTGATGAAGAAGCTGGACAAGACTGGGCCCAGTACTGACCCTTGGGGAACCCCACTAACTACAGGGCTCCAACTAGACTCTGCGCCGCTGATGACAACCCTCTGAGTTTGGCCATTCAGCCAGTTCTCAATCCACCTCACCAACCACTCATCCAGCCCACACTTCCTGAGCTTCCCTAGGAGGATGTTACAGGAGACAGCGCCAAAAGCTTTGCTGAAGGGAAGGCAGACAACGCCCACTGCTCTCCCCTCATCTGCCCAGCCGGTCATGCCATCACAGAAGACCATCTGATTGGTCAGGCATGATTTCCCCTTGGTGAATTCATGTTGACTACTCCTGATAACCTTCTTTTCCTCCACTTGCTTAGAGATGAGGTCCAGAATCAATCTGGGTACATTGGAGAGTTCAGAAAAGGCATAACTGTTAATTTTACAGTGATTTCACAAATATATGTCCTTTACATACTTGTGAATACAAAGAAATTCAAGTTTCTAAACCGAAATCATAAAAATCCTCCAAAAATCTGACCAAAGGCCAAGTATTTCACTCTTAGTTATCACGAAGACTAAAAGCAATAGACTAGGCTAAACAGAATTTGTGCGCTGCAGGTTTTATCAGTATATTTATTTCAGTTTTGTTGTAACCCTGAGAAGTCACTCAATAAGAAAAACTTTACTTCAAAATGGCCAATTATTTTTCTGAGATTTAACGTGATAACCTTGCATTTCTTTAATATTTTGTATCGTGATGTCTCAGGAGGTAGACTCTATTACCTTGCTAAAAGCAGCCATACATACCCAAACTAGATAAAGGGTTGTACTTGAAAAACCTGCAAAAAAACTTTAAGATCCAGCTGGCAGATTCTACCACACAAGTTCATCACAAGCTATAAAACAGACAAAAAATAGCATTCTGCAAATCTTCAAAAGTAAACGAGAAAGAATGTTTCAATAGTTTTACACATTTATGTGTTAACTGACCTGCTCAAATTAAACAAGAATGTTTTTCATGACAGTGACCATTCATCCCCTATACTGATAAAGAAGCTCAACTCACATCTGCACAATTGTATGTAATAATCTACTTAATTGAGTACTATAGTTTTAGGGCTTGCTTCCCTAATGAAAATAACCCTACTAGCAAAATAGATAATCAGATGTGTGAAGTACTACTGTAGCTCTGATTAGCTGCGATACTCCATTAATCATCTGTAGGATCTCTGGTTTATGGATTCTTTCCACCAAAAGACAGTACCACCCTCGCACCAAAACCAACCCTCTGAAATGCCCAAAATGACAACAGAAAGGCCCAAGAGGAGAAAAACCTGAAACGCAGTAATAGGAGCTCCTCACAACAGCTTGTTGATTATCAAGCAAGTAACACTGAAATTCCTCCAAACCTCAGCAGCATCCAGCAAGTAAAACTAAATTTCTTTCAAACCTCAACAGCAAAATGCAAACATTTCCTCCTTGCAAACAAAAAAAAGCAGTGTCAGTGAGACTGACAGCACAGAGCCCTGCCCACCCTCGCAGCCCAGACGTGGTACTCCATCCAGCAACATAGAGTTTTAGACAGAAATGGTTTGTTCTTCCTTTCAAAGTCTCTTGACTACTCGGTTATTAGAAAATATTCATCTGCTCTTATCCTTCGATGACTGTACAAATGCAGTCATGCACAGTGAACTGTCATCACCAGGGAATTACAGAAATTTCTAGCTGTACTGAACGCTGTATTTCTCCAGAGCAACAGGAATTTTTTTTAGCAAGGGTATATTGATTATCTGCAAGGCACCATAGACAGATGGACAGTATAAATAGAAGCATTTGTTTGAGAACTTAAGATTTAGATTTCAGTTCACCTCTGGGTGTTTTTATTTTTTCCTAGCAACAGTTTTATAAAATAAGCATCTTGGAGAGATAAGTTATGGCACTGAGTTCAGATTTATAGCTATAATAGTACTAACACTAAAGTGAAAGTAGATGCTTTATTTCTCAGATTTTTTCTCTTTAAAAATTGCTCTTTCATTCAGACCTCCTGGTATTAGGATGGCTTTTTCCCTAGTATGCAAAACTTTACTTTATGAAGTGGAACTCTACTAAGTCCAGTGGATAGTAGCAAAAGTTTAATAATAATAAAAATAACTCCACTTTGCCAGCAGGGCATAAATCCAGCAGTGCTTTGTGAAGGCTTCAAAGGAGGAAGAAATACACCTATTTCTGTTACTTCTATCCTCCCGCCTCGTTGTTTTCAGTTAAGCATACTGATGCCGTGGAAGCCTTTTCCATGCAGGAACTGACGTGACTAACATCTTGATGTGCACTTATTGCCTTCATCTAAATAAATGTCAGCCCATCATTCTTCAGCCACATCGGGTGTGACATCTATGCCACGCTGTTGAGTTCACAAACTGTTTCCAACCCTGACAACCATTAGGCCTAACTTTCAACACTACGTAGACATTAAGACCCATCATTCTGGCTAGGACGTCAACTACTGCAAGTAATCTGTGAACTGTATCAAGTAGTGAGTGGTTTTGTTTACATGTGCATGCCTTCAAGCAATTATACTTGAACAATATCTTGGCACAGGATCAAGCACCACAAATCTGCACCCAAGATTTAACATTTACTATGTTCGATCTCCTTTAATATAGCAGGTGATAGATGTTTTACCATTAACAATCTGTTTGCCCGTACTTTCCCTCTCTGAAATAAAATACTGGCAAGTCTTCAAAAAAAAAAGCATGAGATCAAATAGATAATATCTTAAATCAGGTCTGAAACACTGTATTGAAGCTTGAAGCTGTTATGTGCCAGCTCCCTTCCTACACTGTCAATTTAAACGGCATTTCGTTTTGCCTCTGCTTCCTCTGCAGCCTAAGCTCAGCACAGATAGCTTCCCTCACTGCTTGATAATAACATGCTTCCCCTTTCCCCGAGATCAGCACAGGTATCTAGGTCACCACAGGGGATAAACTCCTCATAAAAATAGTTCTGCTTTTTCCTTAGGACTTCTCTTTTTCTGGATTTCATCAGGCCTATGGCCCTGGTTTGGCTTTAGCTGCTGTGATCCCATTTCCCCCAGTTCCACCCCCTCCACTGATACACCATGACCAAAAGGACTAGTGAGAATTTACTAAAAAGTCAAGCCAAGAATTTAGGTAATATAAAAAGCAAAACATGGCAAAGAGGGTCAAGAAGGCTAACTGTATTAAAATCTGGTGTCCCAGAGTGGCTTCCGTGAACAACGTGTGATCGGAAAACCCTCCTGGCCATCAGGAGACACAGGGCATCTCCCGGTGCTACAGGTACCTGCAGTTCCAGGACACTGATCTGAACTGCTAGCCCAGTCTTCACATGCTTTGGCGACATTCAGAACATGTAAACGCTCAACATCCAGACAGGTGAAGACAGCAGCTGGAAACTAAGGCCGTAACATTGATGGAAACATAAAAAAGGGCTAGCACACAGAAAGAGGAACTTCCTCAGGGCTGGCTGACACTGATCGTAATTTTCTATCGGAAATCTGGTCTATGCACACGTCACATTGAACATGTGTCTTGATAAAGTTTAGAATTAAATTCCAGTGTTAAATTTATTAGAAAAAAATGCATGACCACACTATGAAACTTGTTTAGTGCTTACGAAAAAAAAGGATCACTAAAATTTGGGCTGAAAATCACTAGTGTGGTATTTCGGAATATACTAATACTTTATTTTTCAATATGAAAACATTTAAACATAAGTGTCAGGCAAATTACATACACACTTCAAAAATACAGCACCCTACATCATACATACTCAGGACATTTGTTGGCCTTGCCCGTGAATAAGACAGAAATAGACTATGCAGTGTTTCATAAAAAAAAGATGAGTCTGTTTCCACATAGTTATACACTGAGAGAGATGGGAAAAGACAGCAAAATCTTAGTCTTCTCAAAGTATGATGATGACTGGACTCAAATTTTATTTTTTGAAGTAAGGTAAAGCCCAGCACTTCCAAAATCTTAAAATGTGTTCCGTAAAAAGTCATTTCAACAAAGAAGTTGGTTAACCTTGAACAGTTAGATTAATGATCCAGCACACTTCAACCTTCGCATCAGTGAATAAACAAATCTTACCGGAGCAAAGCAAAATCAATCAGGAGAGATGAACTGCAATGGCAGCGTCCCAGGATCATTTCAGTGAGCAGGTAAAACAGCAATGAACTTACTGAATAGAGTGTGTAAGACATAATTTCTTCAGAGTCTCAATGCAGTCAAATGGCTTTTGGTTTAAACGCTATGATTTTCCTCCTTTACAAACTACTTGTTCTTTGAAAAACAGCTAAGAATCTGACTATTTGATACACTTGATGTGTTATTGCTATTTTTTAACTGGTTTCAATACGGCTCAAGTCTTCTGTAACACTTTGTAACCCATCCAAATTCAGGAAATAGAGAGAGATGAAGAAAATGAAAATGTAGCACAGTGCCCTTCAGATCCTCTATAATTTGGATTTTAAAGTACGTAATTAATGACAAGGGCATCTAGGGAACGTAAAATGCAGAATGTGCAGAACCTAAGGCGTGTTCTGTTCTTTAACTGCTAGTACAATAAAATACCTGATATTTCATATTTATGCTCGCCATGAGAATATGAAAATTATTTTAAATAATAAACAAAATGAAAGCAGCCACCTACATTCACTTAATACTAGAATTAAGTAAATCTAAGCCTGCTATTACAACAAGCCACAGAGTCTGCTCCCCATATGTATATAGTGTTTCTTTAAAATGGATGTCTGTTTAGACATTCTAAACTCTTGATCCCTCAAAAGTCAAGATGGGGATTAACACTCCTTTCACGCCTGGCACCATGTTCTGCTGTCCCCCGTACGAATGACGAGCCAACACAAACCGGAGAACTTCTTCCCGCCATTCACATGGGAAACCAAAACTTTGTAACGCAGAACCTGGGACCAGTATGACTGTAGCAGTAGATGTGGTCACACCAGTGAGCCGTACCAAACTATGAGCCAAAGGTACCAGTGCTGTTGGGGGTAATCTGTTCATCACTAAACACTGCCATTTCAATCATATCAAGACACATAGGAAAACAATTCTGGCAAATGCAACCTCGCCTGCTGCAGCTGGAGCTCAGTCACTACGAGCAGCTGCAGCCCTGCTCCACAGCTGTGGGCTTGGCAGACACCCCATGGCTGCTGGCCACCGCAACCCCAGACACGGCAGTAATGAGGGCCTGCAGTGTCTGTGAGTGAGTGGGCAAAAATGAAATACAACTGACATAGCAGCAACGAAAAAGTAATCTGCAGTTGACTCAACATCGCCCTGGCAAAACGTCCTGCTACCCAGTCAAGTCTCTTTTATTAAGCCTACTTCTGAAGAAGAGAAAAATGTTAGGCTGGAAGAAAGCCTTCCTTTCTTGAAGATGCAGTTAGGCACTTTGTCAGGATTGCCATCCTGGTAATTCAGAGGACAGAAAGGACTCAAGGTCCTAAGGGAGGATGTGGTGCACAAGCAAATACTCAGAAGTATAGCTTAAATGTCCATTAGCATCACACGCATTCTAATAAGCTGGAGCATTCAGGAAACAACCATGCTAATCAGATGGTATTAGAGAGGACCCTTCCCCACATTGTGAAATTGAGTGAGCAATGCATCATTCCAGTATTTGTGGCCTACCACTTCATTACTGCTTCCACACAAAATCACATTTCTGATAAAAATTTTAAGTGTCAAACATTTTTATGATTACAGACCAAAAGTCAAAATTTGCATTTAAATAGATGTATTAAAAACTCAGTAGTACAGGTAGAAGAGGGAAATGTTGTTTTAGGGAACATTTAAATAGGGAGCATGAGCACAGAAGGCATTTTTCTTCTCCAACGATTTGAACAATTTCGGTTTTATTACTGTTCTTGGGTCCAATTCAAAGTCAAGATTTGAACCATAGTATCCTGCATCGCTGGACCCATCTCAGACTGAGCTGTAGAAACGACTTCTCTTTTCATCTTTCCATTGGGAATGGCCTCAATTGTTATAAAGTATTTTTTTATCCATAGTCCAAGCTCACAGCTTTCACCCACTTGCAGCCCAAGTCATACTGTACTCCTTTTGCTCTCATGTTGTTGACTCGTTTTTGTTTGTATCAGTCACCATAGGCTAAGCTTCAGCCATTGCATTTCTCCCCAGACAGCACAGCCGTCTTTGAGAGAGATAAATTTTCAAGGTATAACTTAAAAATTCACAAGTAACTCTCCTACTTAATGCCTGTCACCAACTACCTCCTTGGACTTAACCATATTTTATTTTGCCCCTTTCAAATCATCAAGCATTTCTGATGTTAAAGAAATTCTTTGTCTGACCTCTCTCTTGTATCTTTCTGTCTTCTCGCTACATAACCTTTATTTTCTATGTATTGTCCAGATTTCATTTTAAACTTTGGCTTAAAATATGATTCTATACTTTCAAAAGGCACCTAAGTCTTGCCAACACTTTACGCTGGGTCAGGTCCACAGCTCCTCACTACTACTACGGAATGCTGCTGCCCTTCAGTGTCCAGCTGGGATCAGCAGCACATGTTCTCCACACAGAAACCATCCAAATCAATACCCTGGCATTTTGTGGGGGATGGATTTTTTTTTTATGGATAGGCATTCCAGTCATGATGATAACACAATGTGAACTACGTTCTTGTTAGAGCGGTTACATTTAACTGTAGTCAGGTTTAGATCTGCTGTTAGTTAGTGCCTTCATAAACACCCACTGTTTCTTTCCATGAAGAGAGAATGCCCAGATGGATTGGACTAGATGACCCAGAGAGGTCCCTTCCAACCCCTAACATTCTGTGTAAATCGACTCGCTTTCAGACTCTCTAGCGAGACTCTGGAACAATATCAGATTTAGGACTTGAGAGTCACAAGACCTTTGTCGCTGCTAACTCATTAATCAAGTATTTAAACTCTCTTTCAATTTAAATATCTACAAAATTATTACAGAATCAAATCAACTCCTGGAAACGTAACTGTAAAGAGGGTACAAGAACATGCTAACAAAATGACCATTTTAGGTGTATTTTTGCTGTCTTCTCAAGAGGTTCTTTCCTACAGAATAATTTCTTCAACACAGAGAAAACCTGGTCTTATTGTGTGGGAACACAACGTTCAGGTATAAACAGCGATTAATCACAGCTGCATTTCCTGAAAACGTCGTAGGAAAAGTTTCTTCTACCCAGATAACCCCTAAATTTCTTCAAGAAACTTTTCTCAGGGCATTTAAAGGTCAGTCAGAAATATAAAGAACGTCACACAAACAAATGTACTTTCGTATGTCAACTCATTCTGGAAATCCAGAAAGTTGTTACTCGTGCCATCATTTTCTAGACACCAGCCAGTTCCCAGTAGTTTTAAGTAGAAATAGTGTCCAAAAAATCAGGAACATCAGTAGTACTCGTGAAATCATGACAGTGGTTAATCTACAACGGTAGCTTTTAGACAATCTACGGAAAACCTAAAGGTGAGCAGTTAAACGAACAGTTAAATTCTCTATAGCAACATTTCTTCCAACTGCCTGTCATCTGACTTGCTGTCAGAACCAGGACACTCCTAATTTTCATGAAGCATATTTCAGTTTTTGTATACACTTATAAAATATGTACTTACATTCTATATGCATATATAACAGGGCCATTTTTTAGAATACCACAAAATATTTCAATTATATTTTCACAATATACTACTCTGCGCTAGCAGAAGCAAGGTAGGCAACTTTGTTAAAGTTAACAGTCTGTTACCAGACACTCACAGACCTGCTGTCTGCTTTCCTTTGTCTTAAAGCCAAGTCACTAACCAGTAGCAATGGGATGGGAGTGGCAGATGTACAAGCACAGGCTGAGGCAAGTCCCAGTCTGTATCACAGACCCGCCAGGGCAGAATTAGCCCCAGGCAGCAAGCGGCAGAAAAGGACTGAGGCTCCCCAAGCAGCCCATATCCCCTGTGCTTCTCCCCTGCACGACCCATTTCCCACTCATTCCGTCTCTCCCAGGCTGCTGACAAGCACCGAGGCAGCTCAGGAAACGCAACAGCAATGACCTCCTGTTGTGCTGAGTACTGTAGAATAATTTCATGCCATCTCCCAGACTGTATCTTTCCTCAGTTTTACGTCTGCTTTCATCCATTTTAACTGAATAACACTTTGTTAGCATTCTACGTCAGAATAAGAATACTTCCTAAATTGATTTCATAACATACGAAGTCTTCAGAACTGCTTCCTACCCTGTTTTGTTCCATTTTTCCAGTGCTTTGCCTTCTTTTTTGTTAGTTGCTGCACACACAGCAGTGCTTTCATTACATTGTCCATAATAAATCTCATTTTATAAGATTTTTATACAAAGATACCCAAGTATCTAATTTCTCTCAATTTTAATGGGATTGAGGTACTTCAACAAAACCATGGATCTCATCTGTAATTTTATGATATATAAATGAAAACTTAGATTTTTATTTTACCCTCACAGGATACAGTTAATTTAGAAGTAATTTATAGCTCAGGAGTTTCTAATGGACATTAACTTAGAAGTAAAGTCCCCAGAAAACTTCCTCTCTCTTCAGTGAACTCACAAAGATAAGTTTCCATTTTCATGACCAACCAAAATACACTTTTCTACTTTGTTTCAATACTGTTTCCAAAAGCAATTGATTTTGTGTATGAATGTACCTTTGTCTAAAAATCTATTAACAAATTTTAGCTATCCTCATTCAAGAAACCAGACAGAGTTGTTGATTGGTACGGTCTCACCATTCCATTGTGCGCGATCCTTTGCTTAGTCTCCTGTCTAGTCTACATATTTTCTTTCATTATACAGAAAGTATTTAATAATACATGGGGTTTGGACTATGTCAACATTTACAGTGCAGCATAAGGCACTGGAAAAAGTCTATCACATAATCTGTACCTTATATTCTTTGAGTACAGAGTAACAAATCACCCTTACGGTGTTGCCCGGGGTGAGACGCCACCACACCATCTGCAACAGCTTACTGTCTACAGCCTACGGTGGTCAGCAGCACCGAGAAAACCGCACAGTACCTGCCGCCCCGTGCTGCCCAATATTCCCGTGCCACGCAGGCAGCCATAGCCAGAGCACTGAGGTGCGCACCGATATGCTCTATTTCACAGCAGGGTTGACTGGAAAATCATAACCTGGCCCTAAAAAACGTATAGCATTGCTAGGCCATCTGAATCATTATCCTGGCTAGGACAGAGCTTACTCACTTCAATGCATTCCCACAGCCTCGGCAGCCCTCCTTGCGTTTCAGTCAGAAGTGCTCGAGTAGAAAAACATTTTCCCTCTTGCTGTACTGACCTCACTGTAAAACAGGTTGTTAAAAACAAGACCCCCTTCCCAAATTTTCTTTTCTGAAAGAGAACAAAATTTCCTATGAAATTTGCCTCTTGCTTGTTCTCTCCTTTTTAAGGACTTGTCTCCTGGCAGGGCATCTGAAGCAAGTACGAGCTGAACCCATCCCCATGGGCTAGAGCCGGGAGACCTCGTGCTCGCTGAAGCCTGGCCTCCGGCGGCAGATGACGTTCTCCGGGACGCCTCGCACCCTCGCGCTCCTGCCAGCTCGCCTCTCCCTCCCGCAGCCCACACAGTGAGCGGCAGTAAGCAGACACGCGGAGAATGGCGGGGCAGCGGCCAACTCCCCGGCCAGAGGAACGGGGAGATTGGACCCACTTCATGCTGTAGTTCTGCCCTGCCTCTTGGAAGGTGTGCCGGGCCCACCGGCGCGGGCAGCGGGGCCACCGTGAGGGGAGGCCAGGGCTGCCCCGTGCCACACATGGCCGGCTCCAGCACAGGGCCCAGCCGAGCCCCGCGCGAGGGCAGTGCTGCTGTTCATTTACGCTGCACACCCTACTAAGGGGTACACACAGGCCAAACTGGATCGCAGGAAAATGTATGTAGAAGCAGAAAGGTTAAGGTCAGCTTTAAGAATATTAAGAATATAACGACTCCAGTAACTTGTTAGTTCAGAGGCGTTCGTCCATGCACTTGCCTCCCTGTATAAATGCAACAGCAAAACTGTTCAACAAATAATACAAATCAAGGTCCCTCAAGAATGGGGCAAGGTCCAGAATTAAACTGTTTCACAAGAACTGCCAGGTATTAACACTTATTTTTCATGGAGGAATCTGCAGACTGATCCGGCCTACAAAAATCCTGTGCTGGGTGCCATCAACACCTAACGAGGTTTTCCTTGGTATCACAGTCCCTGAACACCGAAATATTTTCTTTCTTCTTTTTTCCCTCCTCAGTTCTCCCAACGTCCTCTCCCTTTGAGAGCAGGGCATTAGTATTCACTAAATGTGTCTTTGAAAAGGTTCAATCTTCTCGCAATTACCGATACGAGACTTTCATTACACATGCAGTATGATAAATACTGACGCAGTCTCCCAGCTGCTTTGATCAGGTCTAATCCCGGCACGCCCGGTGGCGGCGATGGCCCGGCGTGTGATGTCTGCATCAGGTTTGGCCAGACTCTTTTCTGTGGTGCCCAGCGACAGGACAAGGGGCAATGGGCACAAACTGAAGCAGAGGAAGTTCCAGCTGAACATGAGGAAGAACTTCTTGCCTCTGAGGGTGACGAAGCACTGGCACAGGCTGCCCAGGAAGGTTGTGGAGTCTCCTTCTCTGGAGATATTCAAGACCCGCCTGGACGCGGTCCTGTGTGGCCTGCTGCAGGTGACCCTGCTTCAGCAGGGGGGTTGGACTGGGTGACTCACAGAGGTCCCTTCCAAACCCGAACATTCTGTGATTCTGTCTCTGCACCAGCCCTGGGCAACAGGAGGGGTTCACCCACTTCCGAGCTGATGTCATGGGGTCAGAGCCACAAGCAGATGCCCTCCCACCTGCTCGAGTTCCAGATCAAACTGATGCTGTGCGAGCACAGGCTACATCCCACGGCCACGCTGCCAGCTGCTTTCAAACTGTAAGGCCCGATTCTAAAATGGAAGCCCTACTCAGGTACCAAAAGAACTAAAGCGCAGAGATCCCACATACTTAATGTGTAAAAGATGGTGTCTGCACCTGAAGTTTTGTTATATGTGCAAATGCTACTAGATCAACAGTAAGTCTAGTTACCATACCTTATGGGAGAATGTGGTTGAGGGCCAGCGCTGGAAACCTAAGACAGGACGCGCAGGTCGTGCTTCGCAGTATGCTGCCTCCCGCTTCCAAGAAAATCCGATGTAAAGTGGTTTAAATCTCAGAACACGCTGCAGTACTTGCAGTCATTTTTAATTATACATTTCATAACTGGGCTTATTTCAGCAAGTGCTTTAAATTTGGGGATGTCTAAGTCATCATTTGTTCTGTCTCAAACTTTTCCCACCATATAAAATTATACTAAAAAGACACAGGTCCTCTTTGTAGCTGGTGTAAATACTATGACAATACACGAGAAATCCTTTTCAACACAAACTAATTTTCCAGGGCCTGAAGAGGACAATTATGCTATTACATGCATATCTTGAAATGAGAGCAGGCAGCACATCCCTAAGATGTTTTGGAGCATACACCTCGGACCAGCCCCTGCGCAAACTAGTATTTTCTGTGCTGGGCACGAGGGCTCTTCCCTGCTGTGTGACCTTAACAGCTCAGGATACAAATCTCTCCAGCAAAAAGAGCACGAGAACTAGACTCGATTCCTCTGCTCTGTGTCTGAATTCAGTATTTCTGGTGACCAGGAGTAACAGTCAGCATGACAAATAATTTAATGAACTACTAATTCAGAGTTGACCTTCAATGAAAGTACTGTTTAATTATCCAGTTTTTCTGCAGTCAGGCATAAGAATGCTAAACCATTTCTGAACAGGTGCAGGAGGCACATGTTAATTTTAGTAGCAAAGGTCATTACATGCGTATTTCTGTATTTTCATCTGCCATTCCTCCTGTCAGAGGATTACTTATGTATGTCAGAGGATTACTTATGTATGTCTACGAAGACAAAGAGGAGGAAAAAGTCCTTTGTGTTCTTTCTGCTTCAACTTAGTGAAGTCCTGTCTCCTATCTCTTTTTTCCTTTATTCTCTTTTCAAAAATAAGTCTAAATCCAATACTGAGAGAGGAAAATACATTACCTTGCAAATGAAAGTGATAAGATTAGATTATTGCCTACATAGCTGAAAAGTACTTGTAGCATATATTTTCATACTAATGTAGAGTACTCTCATGGGGAAAAAAACTTCAGAGCAAAATTAAGGGACATTGTAATGTAAGCCTGAAAAAAACCCACACACAAACACCACTCACTGAGCAGGAAAAAGAACTAAGTACATGAAACTATGCCTGACAATCAGAATTGTAAAAATCCTTCCTCTGAAAGCCAAGATCAATTCCTACTTTAATCTAGGCGCATGAGATGTGAACCAATAACTTTGCAGAGAAATAAAGATTTCCTGGCCTGTCTAGATTTATCTTATCACATTCAAGAAGTCGGCTTCATGTTAGAGATTGAGATTTTTTTTTAATCTTATTGCCTGAGGAAGTGTGAAAACAGCCTCAAGAAAAAGTCAGCTTTAACAATATTGAGCTTATTCTCTCCCTCTCTCTTTGTTTTATCCTTCAGGCTTTGATGCTTTTTCAGAAGAAGCATTAAAAGTAGCCAACCCCAGTGAGAACATGAAGAATGTATCAGAAACAGCTCCTTACTACAACGGTTCCTAAGGTAACAAATGGTACATCTGTCAAATTATACTTCATTTCTTCCTTTGGTGGTGGAAGGAGGACAATGGGAGGCAGGTATCACGTTTTCAAGTTTCATAAAAATGCTGACAATGTACAATTTATTTTATGGTTGAGAAATGCAGTAGGGGTTTTATTCACACAGACAGTGATGTTGGTAGTTAGCTTGCTAGAGTGTGGTGGGGTCGGGTTTCTTGGTTTTGTTAAACAAGAAATTAGCTGAGAAATGCCAACACAATTTGGAGCATAACCAAAGACCACACTGAGCACCCTTACAGCTGCTGCTGGTGGCTTCATGAATGAAAGAAATTGAAGGGGTTTTTTCTCCTTTTCTTTCCCCAAAATAATACACACTGATTTTTACTACCTGCAACCTACATTCAGAGAGAAGTAGTTCCCCATGGAACATTACAATAGCTTGCGAGTCCCTCAGCTTTACACACTGGAGTCTGGTAGCACAAGTCAACACCCCATCCTTGTTGACAGAGGATTGCTTCACTAAGGGTCAGGGGCTATTTTTATTTTTACACAGGAAAAAAAAATAATCACAAAAAAAGAGTTGAGAGTATCAGAGTGCTCTTAGAAGATATATACTAGATATGGCATGTTAAATTTCTTGAAAATCACTTTGTGTTATTTAACTGGCTGCCTCCCTACCAAACTGAGTAAACACAGCCAGGATGCCAGGCTGGAGGTAAATTTCACGCCTTGTTGTCACAGAAAGGCTTCTGGCAATTGTAACAAAAACTGATGCCAGATAAATGACTATTCTCATGAAGACTCTCAAAGCAAGCCTTTCCTGTCATTGGTCTGTGCATGCAATTCTTGCTGGCACTCTGCTTTTGAAACCTTGCTTATCATGGACTAGCTGCTGTAAATATATTGTTGATTTTGAAAGTAAACTTAAGTTGATATCAGCTTTGACCATTAATTCCTGAGTCCCTGTCTGGTTGTGTAAAATCCTGATTTCGAGGTTGCCTTTGTAGGTGGCAGCCTTTTTTAAACAGAAAAGGCTCAAGGAATGGGGAACGAGGATGCACTAGCTCTTTTCTGACTCACCTAGCACCATGCTGAGAGTCAAACATTGTGTCTTCGGCAGAGATGGAGTCACCCAGTCAGCAGGGCTGCCCTTCCCACTGCTCTCCTCCGCACTGGTTCTGCACTCCTACATTTCAGTGGTAGTGGTCCCACAGTTGCACACCCAGCCGCATTAGGGCAAGCTGATGCAAACAAAATCTAACTACACAGAAAAGGATTCATTTTCAGCCAGATAAGCTGCCTGATCCAGCCAAACAGTGAAAAGGATATTCTTTGCATACTCATATGTATGCCATGATTTTACTACCAGGAGCGTTACTTATGTTCCAGTAGAAAATACTAGGAAATTCTGGATGCTTTGGAAGTGCAGACTCCACAGTGAGGAATGTTTTTGCTGAAGCTGTAATATTACTGTTTGGAATCAACTAATGGCTCAGTGCTTTCAAAGATACTTTTTTTTTTTTTTTGATGTGCAGGCATTCAGCTATTAGCAAGGACAACATTTTGATTCAAGTCATCCGTAGGTCATAGAAATTAATAGACACATTCTGTTCTACTGTACAAAATCTGCCAAAAAAACATGTATTTCAATAAAGCAGATCATTGTAAATCATGTTTGTACTGAAACAAACATGAGATAGTGGGAAAAATAATTGACCATGCTCTTTCTTAAGCAGACCCAGAGTATTAGCGGTTGTGTTAAATACAGACATTCACATCCAGGCCATTAATGCATGCTTAAAATGCGTTAATAATTCAGTAATTTTTAAGTTCACCTGGGAAATCACATTTTACAGATAATATATAGCACAGCGCTGTTAGATCATAAGCCATCAAGCGTGAAAAAGACAGAATTCTGGCTATGTCTTTTGTGCACATGACCATACATCAGTGTATTTCAGGCCTCAGACTGCCCATGAAGTTCTGATGCGTTCTTATACCAGACCAGCATCTATTTGCAAGGCTTTGACCTCCTGGTTAGAGCACGTGATACCGCAAGAGTGGAAACGAGAAACTGGTGAAATCAGCAGTACAGAAATGCCACACGCTTTGGTACAAAAAGCACCCACTACCTAGAATCAAGGAGCAGAAAGTGTTCTGTGATACTTGCATCTCCATTGCGTACCTCTGGGCTATGTGACAAAGGAAAAAAAATGCGAAGGCAAAGCACTCTCTGTGTCCCTCACACCTAAAGACACTAATAGCTCAATCTCACCATGGTGCCTAGGTTCCTATAGTTTTATCATTAAAGATTCTGGTCAGTCAGCTGTGGCGGTAATTATCACATAAATTAACTGAGAGACAGGAAAACCAGAATGTAAGACAAAATCTCACCTGCAGCAACAAAGTATAGGACTTCATTCTCCAGTAATCTTTTCAAACCTAACACCAATGATGAACTAAGTTTTTTCTGGAATATTGCTTAGGTTACAGAAAGAAAGCCTATTAGTCAGTGCCATTTACCCCCTGGTATCCAGCTTTTATCTGCTGACCTGTCATAATAAAACTATTCTGAAGATGTATTTTCAGATACAGGTGATTAGCACAGCAAGCAAAGCAGCAGAGTGAAAATTCTTTTTCAGATAAGTGTTGCTTGCAAGCAGTGTAGGTAGAAGGAAAAGCAAAGAACTGATCAGTTTGGCCACACTAGACTATAGTGCTCAAACTTTTATTTGGGTTGTGGGGTTTGGGGATCTTATATAAAGGGATTTTGCTTTAAAATAGTTTGGATCCCCTCAGTTCTGCATGGTAACGCTCTCATCTTTTCAATCCATTCAGCTGACAAGGTAGACTTCCAACAGAATCCCAAACCTTGTCTTTAGAGAAGTGTTTAAGTAAGGGTGGATGGCACCCTGAGATTTCACTACTCCATTCTATTGCTCCAAGACAGGTTCAAATTTTATTTCTGCTGCCCTTGATAGAGCAGGGCTATTTTTAAAATTTTTTTTATCATTATTTTTTTTTTTAAGATCTCCCACAATGGAGATGTCTCCCTGGCACTAAGCGATGCTTACTGTTAGGAAGTTTGCACTGCATTTGTTGTCTGTTTTAGAGTATTTTTTCTCATTTAAATTCATAGTTCATCCTTCACACAAGAAAAAGATTAAACTTAGTAACTGTTGTGGCACAGACATTACCTACCCTTTACAATGCTTAAGAGTTTGGAATGTTATGAGATCACACTGGGAAGGGCAGTTGTTGATATAAATAAAGGGTTATGATTATTAGCTAATTTAATTAAGTTATTCACTACCCTCTGTAAAAAGAGTATTCTCTCCTTTCCTTGTCTCTTCTTGCATGTCTACTCAAGTATTTAATGATTATGCAAGAAGAGGCATCAGACCTTAAAAAGTGGATTACATGAATACCGCACATTAACCTGTAACCCCGTCACTTCTGCACTGTTAAATCACAGAATCCCAGGCTGGCTGAGGATGGAAGGGAGCTCTGGAGGCCATCTGCTCCCACCCCCTTTGCTCAAGCAGGGCCACCTAGAGCTGCTTGCCCAGGACCATATCCAGATGGCTTTTGGATAGCTCCAAGGTGGGAGACCCCAGACCTTCCCTGGGTGACCTCTGCCAGTGCTCAGTCACCTCCCCAGTGATAAAGTCTTTCCTGATGTTCAGAGAGCACCTTCTGCATTTCACTTTGTGCCCATCATCTCTTGTTCTGTCACAGGAATTCACTGAAAAGAGCCTGGCTCTGTCCTGCTTCCACCCTGCTTTCGGATATTCACATACACTGATGAGATTCCTGCTCAGCCTTCACTTCCCCAGGCTGAGCAGCCCCAGCTCTCTCAGCCTTTTCTCGCAGGAGAGATGCTCCAGTCCCTTATGCACCTTTGTGGCCCTCCACTGGACTCTCTCCAGTAGTTCCATATCTCTTGTACTGGGGAGGCCAGCACTGGACATGGCACTCCAGGTGTGGCCTCCCTAGTGCTGAGCAGAGGGAAGGATCCCCTCCCTTGACCTGCTGGCACCACTCCTCCTCACGCAGCCTAGGATACCATTAAGCTTCTTTGCAACAAAGGCATGTTGCTGGTTCAACTTGGTGTCTACCTTTTACATTCTAATACACAGTTTTTCTTTTACTTTTTCGTAACATCATTGATTTCCACTACGTTCATGGTCCTTCCTAAACTCCACCATCCTCAGCTGCATTTGCTTATTAGTATTACAGAAAACACCGTTCCATTTCTTTAAATCATGATTCTAATAACATGGTCAGAGTTCACACCTAAAGCCTATTCCTCCTTAAAACCACAGGCAAATAACTGCTTAATCCATGCCCTCCCTGAGCCATTGCACAACCAGAGGTGAAGATCCATCACAGCAAAATGGAAGACGTATGGTTCTGTGGTGGGCTCTCTCTTCTACTGCTTACAGGCGCACACCTGCAAACCCATGTACTGCTGCGGAATCAGAGGCCTTTGAAAGTTAACAAAACAACCAAAACATAGGTTTGGAAGTCATGCATTAAAATAATTTGTCGCTGTCCCTATACTACCACAAAACAAACGATAGATACTTTGAAATGTCATATTACAGAATGCTACATCACCAGAAGAAAACTGATTGCTGGCATACCATTGCTAATTCTGCTGTTCCTCTTCTACGCAATAGAACTCTTAAATATCTTCCAAACAACAAGAAACGACTAATGCATTTTTCTTTTAGTTTTTGCTTGCTTCATGACTGCAGCAGCATGAAGATGTACACCGACACACAGGCTGGCTGAGCAAGGGAGACTGGCCGTGACGTGAAATAAACCTGTGACTTTTGGGAAAACTTCACAGGCAAAGACAAAGCCACCACACAAAAATCCCAGGCACAAATCCGACCTCCGAAACTCTCAACAACAGCAGCTAATTAGCTGAGGCTGGTGAATTCATCCAAGTTTGCATCTAAGCTCCCATTACAAATTTTGCTAAGGTTGCTTTCTGTCCTCCCAGTCTCCTGTCCCACCACCAATCTGCCAATGGTTTGAGCAGACTGTGAGGTGGCAGAAGTCCCTGGGAGATATTTTTCTCTTTTGCACACAATCATGGTGACTTGTGAATAACGTGCATATGTTACAGTGCATGTTTCCACAGGCTACTGTAATGATTACAAGTCATTAACTAAACAAAGAAAAATCTGAAATAAAAAAAATTGGAACAGTCTGCAAAAAAAAAAAAATGTCACAAGCTATTATTTCAGTTATTATGAGCTCAGTTTACTGCCTTTGTATATGAGTTTGTTGCAGGCTCCCTTTGCATTCCCCCTGCATGAACAACCTCCCCAACAGAACAAGACAAACCAGGACCAAGTATAATCAAGAAAATAACATCAAAAAAGTAATGAAAAGCACAGGCAAAATTATTGTTTTTCTGTCTGAATGAATGCTCTTTCTGCTTAAGCATGCCACCCACCTGGTAACGGGAAATAGGAGAGAATGTGAATTTAGAAAAGAAAAATCAAGAAAGAAAACATAAATACTTCACTTCTGGAGAACCAGAGCTCGCTCTCCAAGTCTGAACACGGATACCATGTTCCAGCAGTCAAGGACGGTTGAACTGCTCTCTTCATGGCTGGTAAGTGAGCCCCAGTCCTCCCACTGAGCCCCCCGAACCTGTGCTCCCGCTCGCTGCACTGCATGGCTGAGATTGTGCTGGCTCCGAGGGAATGCAGCGCTGTTCTTACCGGAAACCAAGAGGAACCAACTACTCAGCTTCTCTGGATTTCTTTAAAAATTTAATCTTTAAAGCATTTTGTTTGGATTTCAGTCTTTTTTCGAATGTCTTTCATGACTTCAAACCCCCCCATCCAGAGGAAGTGGAAAATGACTCCCAAAAGACCAAATCTTTATGCTGCAGATCTGCAATAATAATCCCAGAAAGCAGTAATTACTGAAGACTAATTTAAATCTGCATATTGTGTCTATTTCTGCCCTACCAGCTCCCATCCTTATGGCTACAAAAAAATATTTTTTGTACTATAAGATAGGGAAATTGCTTGAAAGGTGAAAATTGTTTTTAAAGGCTCATTGTGTATTTGCATCATACGCACTGAAAATCTGAAGTACTGCTGTTCTCAGACAGTTGATGTACTTTACCCTGGAGTACTTCTAACATAGGTTTGATATATTTGTTTATGCATTTTATAAAAACCCTTAGTTTAGTAAATGCTGAAAGATCAAATAGCATACCTTTGAATTATGCAAAGTTTTATTATACATACTGTAAATAAACACTATGAAACATTAATCAACTCCAAAAAGCTTTCATAAGAACTCTGTGCAACATTTCCTCTATGGTATATTCTGAATATTACGATTCTGTCATATTTCTGAGTAGAGAGGTTAAACTTTTCCAGAAAGAAAAGTGCTTTGTGCAACTGGTATCAAGACACATGCAACTCTGTCAACTGAGTCACTGTTTTATTTACCTTTTAGGCAGAAGTAAAAGCAACATAAAAGACATTAAAATGAGAAATTGAGTACAAATCACCACCTTTATTTCAGTATGTATAACGCTACAGACTTGGGAAAGTTCTGAAACTATCAGCATTTGAGTTCTTCATAGACATCCACTACAAGAGAGAGTCGGTGAAGCTCCCAGGAGCCAGTGGCTCACTCCAGGCTTACGCAGCGAGTACCACAGGGAGGACGCCTGCAGGGTGCTGAACCTGACGCTGACTTCTCAGAAACAACAGAACTGCAGAAAAGATTTTGTAGACTTAATTGAGAGTTTATTGGGGCAATCAATAAATGAATGAGTGCAGAGCAGAGCATCAAAATTGCCTGGGTCTAAGGTGCTTTTGGTTTCGATGCAAGGAAAGTGAGAATGTCAGCACCAGAGCCACGCATCACCCCAAATGAATGCTGGTTTGCAAACCACACAGTTTTTGAAGAGATTATTACTAAAGATCTGGAAATATGTTGACTTTTTTGTAGTTGCACTGCTTTTCCATCAGGTAAATAATGAGATGATCTATCAAATTACACAGTAGACTAGCTGCATGTTAACCTAAACAAAAACTTGAAAAGAAAATGGATTCACAAACTTCACCATATGGAACAATTCAGCTGAGGAAGTCCAGAATGATTTTCTATTTACAGTATTTGTTTTAATCCACTACCTTTATCAGGAAGAATATCTTTTTAAAAAACCAAAATAATCATCTGGGGGTCTGATTTTCCAGATGATTCTTAAGTTTCTGCAAAAACTTTACAACTTTGTAAAATAAAACCTTTCAGTTAAAATACATTAAGGTAATTATAAGGGACAAGGTACAGAAATGACTGAAAGAACAAGCTAACCTAAATACAAACAGAAGGCAAATGATACAAGTCTACAAAAATAGTAAAAAAAATACACAGGAGCAAGATAATAAGGCCAATGCTGTTAACATGATGATTAACGAGTGCCCTGATATTACAGAGAAAACAAGAATTTTTGTGTATGGCATTTGATAACGTTGCATGTATTAGAAGTGAAAGTACTGACATGGCATTTTAACCTAATAATTAAATTCATCAAATACAAAATATTAGAATCCTATTTGCATTATGAAATTTTGAATTGATTTTACTAAGACAATTTTACTAAGTAAACAGGACTATTTTATTAAAATTTCAGTATTAAAAATAAAAATATAGAAGTATGAATTAAAATTTAGGCTCATTACATAAGACCTAATTTCTTGGGTCTATAAAACAATGTATCTTACAAAAGGAAGCTAAGCATTAACTTAGCTTAACTATCATCTTAATTTTACTGATAGAAAACAAAACCACAGAAAAAGGAAAGAAACAGCTTAACAGTGCACAGCCTCCTTCTCCAGAATGCAACTGTGACGGAGTTAAGTGGAAACTATTTTTTATTGTACAGAGACAGGGCCTACTGTGTTGGTGGAAAAGTGACATATTTCTCGTGCAGAACGCATTTTAAAGCATCTTCTCTATTTGCAACAAAGCATTGAAAAAACCTAATCAGATCTGTTTGTTACCTATTTGTTTTCTTTAGTTAGCTAACTTTCCAGTTTACGATCTATACACTACCAGCATACCTGCTAGCTCCAGCTTTTCCTCTTCCCTGGTCCAGTGCTCTCCTTATGGTCAGTACCAGTACCACACTTTTCTTTTAAGCCCATCTACGCTTCTGTCCTGGCTCAACACCTGATAATTTGCTCTCATTAAAAAAAATCAAAAATTATAACATATGATTAGCTGTTAGCAACAAAAGATGGAGAGCATGTGCTTTTCTGCATGATATCTATTTAGCACTTTTCATTTGAAAGTATCAAATGGACTTTCTAGATGAACTTGACAAAGAGTAGAAAAATCAATTTTAAAACCCTAAGAGAATAACCTGAGCAGCAGCATGGGAAAGTAAATGTGCTTAATACCACACACGCCTTGTGCTCAAAATACAATAGATGATGAATTCTAATAGGCTGTAAATCACAGAATCACAGAATGCTCGGGGTTGGAAGGGACCTCTGTGGGTCATCTAGTCCAATCCCCTGCCGAAGCAGGGTCACCCAGAGCAGGCTGCACAGGACCACGTCCAGGCAGATCTTGAATATCTCCAGAGAAGGAGACTCCACCACCTCCCTGGGCAGCCTGTGCCAGGGCTCCGTCACCCTCAGAGGCAAGAAGTTCTTCCTCATGTTCAGCTGGAACTTCCTCTGCTTCAGTTTGTGCCCATTGCCCCTTGTCCTGTCGCTGGGCACCACTGTAAAGAGTCTGGCCCTGAGAATTAACCTGAGAGTTACACAATTAAGAAGAAACTTTCAGTCACACTGTAGGAAACTGCTTCATGCAGACATTTACCATACCGCATCAGTACCTTTATGGTTTGCTTCTGATCCAAGAACATACACCTGAACGCAACCTGTGCACACGCTGGGAGAATCACAAAGCGTATGCCCGGAGCCCCAGAGAAGTATGCGCTCCGTAGGCACCCTGCAGTATTTCAGGCTACTGCAGAACAGGTTCAGCCTAAGCTAAATATTTATCATAACCCAACATTCTTTAAAAACATTTCTGACTAGTTGCCAGGTTGCTCAGAGTGCTTGTTAAGATTCTTTCTTTTTTTTCTTAAGCTTGTAAGTTAGGAGGGCAAAATACAACAAGGGTAGAAGCTTTATCTGTTTCTGTTTGGGGTGAGGGTGTGTATGGAAGGGTGTCTGTTTTTTAAACGCTCACTGCAAGGACAACTCCCTACCAATTATGCAGAGGATCTTCCAGTTTGCAATTACTTAAAATACAACTAGGATAATGTTACGTAAAAATCTTGTAGATATTGAAACTCATATAATCCATAATAAAATACAAAAGTTAATTTATTAATAAACTACAAAGTCATAGACATCAAAGGAAAATTTAAATCTAAAATGTTCTCTTCTGTGATACAATTTCTGGTTTCCTGTTGCCAGAAAGCATTCTTTTCACTAGTTTTACATTGATACAATGGGAAAAAAAGAAAGCAAAAAAACAAAACCCAAAAACCTCCAAACACCACACAAACAACTGCACCTTCCTTATTCTTAGAGCTAATGGGGAAGAAAATGATGCATGAGGATAGCTTCCTGCCTACAACTAGGAGAGGATGCCTGTGGCCCTCATTTTCTCATGACAAACACATTTAGTTACAGAAACATCTATCCCTAACTAGATTGTCAGAAATAGGTTTTAAATATACCTTCCACACTGTTATATTTTTCCATGTTTATGTCAGTATTCTGGTTATAAAAATGAAATTATTTTAATCAAAGGATTAGTCAGATAACTGGACGTTCAAATTAGCTGCTATTCAGCTACAGTTGACAAGTATCTTTCAGGAAGTTAATTTAGTCTCCTTCTCCTCCCCCTTCCAGACCAATAACATAAACGGTTCTTTCACCTTACAGGCACTGATTTCTACCCCCTGGCTGCTCCACTCCAAGCCAGCACACCAGCCAAACTGCGGAGAGCTGGCTCCTGTGCAGCTCTGGCCAGGCCAGCTGCAGGGAGTTGGAGGAGTCACAGATGCAGCAACAACCACTGGCAAGCCTGCCCTAGCAAAGGCTGCGAGGAAGGCTCAGGGTTCACTTCAGACAGAAGTTCTGGCAAAGCAGGACACTTAAAAAGAAAAAATGATCCAATAAACAATCTCACCATTATCTACTCGGGGACCAGCAGTTTGCCCTCAAATGTACTTGTAACAGTGAGAAATGGCATCTCCTGTGTATTTCTCTTCTAATCAGTGTTTGCATTTCTTCAATTTTATTTCCCACTCCTCTGAGTCATTTCCTTGCTATCCTACCTCATTTCTTTGGCTAGTTGCTTGCTAACTGCAGCTTATTTGCACTTAAAACAGTCATTATGCTCCATCATATCTAAATAATTACGCTAATGACAGCAGGTTTATTTCTGTTGATTCAATAATGCATCACAGATAATATCAACATTGCAAAGTCTGCTTCTTTAGGAATCATTAATAAGGCCTTTCACAAAATCGCAAAGTTGGCTAACAAGCTGCATGCAAATATAAGAATGATGATGTATTTAGCTTTATTTTATTTGCTTTTTGCTCCTGAATTCTTATGGTAAATGGATTTTTTCCCCCAGTTCTTCTCCATTATATAAACACCCCAAATTTACTTCAAAAATGAATGAAAAACCACCTTTTCATATATTCAGCTGAATTTAGGAATGCTGATGTTAAAAAAAAGCACAGCAAACTAAATGTTGTGGCATTTACCATAGTATCATATTAATGGTATTTAGTATTATTTATCATTGATCATATTATGATATTAATGATATCCACCAAATAGCATCACCCCTCTCCATCTCACAACATACTATGGGCAGTACCAGAGAGAATGGGTTGGCTTTGGTTGGAGATTGAAAAGACAAGTCAGTCCATTCCCACGCAGATATTAAACTGACTCACCCCTTGGTCTCTGGCTGAGCAAACACTTAAATTACAAGATCATTAAAAACACACATTCAATTAATTGGAAGAGCTGTCTGACTACAACAAATTTGAATGGTTTTGCCAGTCTTGGATATATAATTGAAGTCATGAAACCACACTCAGGCTGCAGGAACGCAGAACTAGACCTACAAAACATAGTGGGTTTGCTGCTGGAGGCAAGGGAACTGGCAGCAACAACAAAACTACTTGTTTTGAAAACATTACCTCTAGCATCAGGACTACCTGGGAAAACAGCTGTCTTACAATATGATCAGGAGTTGTTTATTATAAAATACATTTTTTTTCCTAACACTCAAAGAAAGAAGGATTGGGTAATTAAGTATCACACCTGAGTGAAATTGCATCCCATGCTATTGTACCTTGAAATGAGGTTTATCCTAAAACCAAGGCACTGATTTTCTCCCTAAACACGTGCATATGCTGAGCAGAACTAGAACTACAGCATCTGGGGGAAAAAAAAAAAACAAACAAAAAATCCCAGCACCCAACAAACAAATCATTAAAAACCCAAGGCCACACCTGAATTTACATACACAGGGCACGGTCCTGTTACTCCGAGAATACAGTACAGCCACTGCTAGTAACAGGTCGCAGTCACTGCACTGAGTTTGCAAGGCCTGGAGGCAGGCTGGCTTGGTAGGAGCTTGCCTTCAAAGGCTGGGAGCTCGGTTTCTCCTTGGTTAAACAGCCACTGTTGCTGTTCTAATGGCCAGGTGGCTGATGCCTAATTTGTTTCGTATCCGATTGTATGTTATAAACATTTACCTATATATATACACACACACAGAGACAGCAGTAACCAGGAGTTATTCTGTGTAGCCTGAGATAGTAACAATGCAGTGTCAAGAACGTAGGCCTGGTATGGTGGCAAAGGCCTTGCAAGCTGGCACGCTAGATGCCATGGAGAGGGGTTGGGGCACGGGATGAAAAGAGATGGGGGCACTGTAGAGTCAAAGGTTTTAAATGGCTCATCCATGGTCTGTTCAAGAAAGGCAGAAATTAAGAAATGCTGGAAAAAAGCCTGTTCAAGGCTGAGAAAAAGAACAAAGAACAAGTATCTAAAGCATGCAGAAGGCACTGTGTTACAGAAAATGCAGATGTGCGTTGTGATTGCAGATGAATGAAGAACAAGGTGTTGAAGCACATCAGAAAACACACAAAAATAGCCCCGGTGAACTGAAAGGAAAGGAGAGGATAAAGAGGAAACACCTTCAACATCATGCTCTTTCCAGTAAGAATGTGGGATATTGATGACTGGATGCAAACCATTCCCTTTTGCTCTGAACAAGACTTGTCTCCCTTTTTCTGTGTTTTGCTTTTTTTTTTTCCTGTAACAACTACATCTGACCTAATAATAATTATTTGATAATACTGTTAAGATTTCAATTATATTAAGAATAAATTCTTGGCTCTACGAAGAAGGTTTGTTTCCTTTCTGTCCATAAAAAGATTTCTGTACATAACAAGGTTCTTCTATTTCATTTGGCAGAGTCCCAAGACCTCACTGAAACCCCAAGATGAGTGCAAGGAAAGCAGCATGGCAGAAGGAGCTCTAGTCTTGTGATTACACAGAGTGCCTTGAGGCACAGTAAACGCCCAGGAACTGAAAGATTGGGAACGCTTGTCAGTCCCTGCTGCTTAGTTGGAAGCTGGAAGCAAACAGCTGAGAAGCAACAACCGAAGAGCATCGGTGTATGCCCCTACTTTCTTTGTAGCTTCAGTGACATACTGCTGAAGGAGACGAGGACCATCACCATGTCAGGCAGCCAGAGTAAGCCGAAGCAACTAAACAGCAGCTCACTAAACCGTCTCCCAGTTGCAACATGCTCTGTGAGGTTATCCAGCTCCTTTTGGGAAAAATGGAAACGTCAGCTAAAATGACAAAATTAAACACAGCAATGCAATGGAACGGAATGGAATGTTTCAGCTGGAAGAGAGCTACAATGATCACCAATCCAACTGCCTGACCCCTTCAGAACTGACCAGAAGTTAAAGCATGGTATTAAGGGCATTGTGCAAATGCCTCTGAAACACTGACGGCCTTGGGGCATCAACCATGCTCTCGGCAGCCTGTTCCAGGAAAGGTAGGGTAAGTAAACACCGGTAGAAGACATAGCTGTGACAATGACTTCTCCTAGCTGTGATTTCCCCCTGCTGCAAACAAGCAGTGATTGACACAGCCATAATAGCCCGCACTAAAATGTCTGAAGGAAGGTGACTCTCACAGTCTTTCACCAGATTCAGGCAAGGCAGCAGGCAATGCCATGACTGCTTTAACGTGCTGTTCTCCTGAATAATATAAAGCACTTGCTGGAAATCCCTGATAGAGGCAAGATGCAAGATGAAAACTTCTTTCCTATTTAGGGGGCTATTTAAAATGGCTAATTTTAGTCTAAAAAAAAGTTAATCCCACTTGGCTCCCTCTGTAAATCAACAGAAGTGGAGGGTCCCTAAAAAAAGAAAATCATATTCTTTCTCTGAACCATGACATAGAAGGCCCTTTATTTCTAATAAACTGACATAAGACTAGTCAAAATTTAACCTTTATGAATACTCCTTTAATCACTAAAAGCTCACTTACACAGATACCACGCTAAGGCAGCATTTACATTGTATCAGTCTGCTAAATAAACTGTTGCAAGGACAGGAGAACAGATTTTGAAATGTTTAGAAATCCTGGGAATTCACCTGCCTGAAAAAGGATCCTATACAGACTCATCCATACAGGTTGCCCTTCTCTTTTTCTCACTTGCACTGCTTTGTTCACAACGCAGAGCTGCAGTCCAACAGCACCTGGCCTCTCCGAAGGGGAGCATGGGAAGTGCCTTCTCCACCCGGACCCCACCCGCTGCGCCCGCGCTAGCAGAACACCCTGAGCAGTGCCGCTGACACGGCAAGCAGCAGCTCTGCATGCAGACACGTCATCTGCTGGAGCCAGGCCCCAGGTCTACACAAGAAACAGAAATTTCCTCAGAGCAGAAGTCCTTGTGTCTTGTTCTCCCTCTCAAGAGGGACTCTGGGACACCGGAGACAACAAACAACTCGCTGTGGATATGCCAATCACACATGCTCTGAGGAAACATCTGTAAGACTATATTTTCTCTTTGGGGGTTTTACTCTTATTTTGCTATTTGTGATGCTAATAAAGCCACTTGTCATGTTTCGGGGTTTTTTTCCCCATGTTAGATCAAAAGCAGTATCATGGACATAAACTCACAGGTGTTCCTACTAAATTTCATCTGCTCTCTTCTCTCTTACAGATACTCCCTTTGAATAGAATAAATGCTAGAGCACATCTCAGTGCTGACGATATAATATGAATAGTAACACATCACTTAAGGACGTACTCAAATGCCAATTTAGTCCAACAATTTGGTTTCCTAAATGCTTGCTGGAAAACCAAACCAAACCTGGGCTAGCATTCTCGAAGCCCGTGTGGCATGTATTTGGAAAAGATATACAGAACTGAGAAGTGTTTCTTAAATCAATAAAAACTCAGAAGTATTTCTTGGTTTTTTAGGTGTTAATATCAGCCTAATTAAATGTGGAGCCATTGCAGTTCATTATAACAAATATCGAGAACAAAATTTAAAGTACATCAAAGTGAATTTTGAGCTTACAACAAAAACTGAAAAAAGAGAAAATATATGAAAAATCAAATGAGATGCTTTCAAACATACTTCATATAAAAGGTGACCCAATTTAAAGATTGTAGCACGTGTTTTGAATTTAAAACACACCATGCTTTTGCAAGGCACTCATATAACCTTAATAAAACATTCTGGAATCTAAAATAACACGAATAGATTCAATTCAACACAAGATGGCTTTCACCACAAGCTACTGCTTCTTTAACAGAATTAAATACATTTCTTTCATCATAATTCAACAAAAACATCTTAAAAGCCACTGAATACCATAAATGTTGATTCCTATCTTTAAATTTCCTATCACATATTTATAGATACACTGCAACGTATGTACACAAAATTAACGCAACAAAGAGCTACACACTAAATTCATAAATAGGTTTGTAATGCCTCACATCAGAGCTCAGATGAAATACATTACTCCCAAGACGCAGAGGACTATTTCATTACTATTTTGCATTTTAAGTCTTTCTGAAACTGAAACCAATCTTCTTCTTAAATACAAAAATGTAGCTACAACCTAATATTATGTACTTCGAAATCTTACAAGCTGCCACAATCACCTTTTTGTTTTCTATCACACGATTACTAACAACACTGGAAGTTGTTTGTTTTTCCTAGACAGTCTGCAGGCATTTGCAAGTTTCAGAAAAATGCCATTTTTAGGCTGAGCCTTTCCATGCTTAACTAGTTTTAGGCAGGCAGCCTTGAATGAGGATCCTGAATCTTCCAGAGAAGGATACACAGGTGAAAAATACTCATTTGGTCATTAGCACTATCAGAGAAAACGTTTAGAAATTCTCAAGAGAAACAGTACAAACATCCTCATGTAGCTAATCACACGTGTCTAAGGAGAATGAAAATAATTCAAAGAACTCACTTCCAGAGAGGCACACAGTAAGATTTTAGTAAGGCTTTGTCAAGCTGCCGGTCCCCAGGGAGCACAGAGCCTGTCAACGTGTACACTCACGCCTGGCTTCACTAGTGGAAATAACCACTGACCTCACTGAAATCATTCATGTGAGGGTACCATATACTGGAATGTATGAATAATTAAGAAAAAATCCTCCCAACGATGGAGCAATCTGAACACAAAAAGAATATTCATTCCAGTTAAGAGATTTCTGAATCTTCACAATCTGACCACGCTTTCATTTTACAAACAGGGCAGGTCAGATCCTGGGGCAACCGGCGTAAGCAGATGAAAGCTGGAATTTTTAAAAGCTGTTTAGCTAAACCAAGATGCAAAGTTGATGTGGTTTAACCCAGAAGCTGGCAGCAAAGCCACCTAGTGTAAAAAACTTTGAATATCACAACCTACATTTTCAAACAACATGTGGAAAAGGCAGTGCATATTCATAAAAACCAGAAAAAGAAATCTGCACGTTATGTTACAGGGTGAGATATCTTTGCAGTGCTACCAGAAAGCTTCAAAGCCTGCATAAGAGTTTTAAACGTTTCTATTGTTATCTAGATAATGAGCTCACGCTTTCCAATTCTGCTTTAATCGGCCTTCTAGACAACCACCTTCCATTAAACAGGTGCTAAGCGGTTCTACAGGACGTACGTTAGAGGCACTCCAGCCCGACCCCCAGGGCAGCCCAGTGCTGCGGGACAATTTTAGGCAGCAGGCAGGACTAACAAGCAAACAGCATACTCAAAACAGTGGAAACTGCTGATGGAGACATCTTCCTTCGCAGGCAGATGTCCTAATAAATAATCTTTAAGATTCACATTTGGTAAAATATCTGTATGAACAGAGGAGCTGCTTTACTGGTTATCATCACCTAAAGTAACACACTCTGTCCAACAACGATCAGTATTCGGTATTCATGAAAGAATAGAAGCATCAGTCTTTCCCACAGGAATCAGCAGAGGGACATCCTGCACTTTGTTGCATAAGGACACACTGCACCTTAATTTATACAATTCTTCTTAACTTGCTTATAGTTTCTGCATCTGGAATATCTAGTGGCAAAACTTTCTAGAACAGCATTATATACCATGAAAAAAACATTCTTGTCATGAGTCATTGCTTGATCATTTTATTGAATCCATAATCCTTGCCTTATGAGTCATATCATTATAATATCAATATTCAAATCAATACCAATAATAATCTCCATCTATCACTTTTCTCCTGTTTCACTCAGCTGTCAATTCTTTTCCAAGGTAAAGAGCTCTACTGTGCATTTAATGTCTTCCCTGCATGGAAGCTACTCCATACCTCCCACCATCCCTTTCACCTTACCCTGGGCCACACCTTCTCGAGACCCAGGAGAACCAGAACTGCCGACAGCGAGCACGTGTAAGACCGGTGCAAACTCCAGAGGAGACAGTCCTGTATCTTCCCTACTGAATGCCTTTCCCGAAAATTGCTAAATAGTCAATTTGCTTTTTTTGACAGCTGTCAAGCACTGAAATAATGCTTCTGAGAACTCCACCTGATGCTTCCAAGAAAGGCTTCTGAGCAATAAGTCACGCACTCCCTCCTCGAGAACAGATTTCCATCTATTATGAACTTCTGAAAGTGAATTTTATTCTCTCACTTAATCCTTCAGCTTTCTGCACTTTCCCAGTCAGTCTTAGTTTTGTTTGTTCTGAATAATCCTGTCTCCACAGAAATTTGTGTTATTATTTTGTCCCTTTTACACACTGAATAGTATAGATTCCCATGGACTTCTACCTATAAACCCCCTTCACCGTAAAAATTAACCATTTATTGCTACCAGTGAAATACTAGTGGATCTGCCTTCATTACTTCAGCCTTCTGGTTCACTGGATGTGCACTTAAAATTTCTCCACCACTTCTCCTCCCTGTGATGAGGAAGACTCTAATCTCCAGGCTCTGCTACCAAAGTCTGTATAAGGTCACTGCTCTGTTTTGGTTCTGGCTGCGTTTTCCCACCGACCTCCTTATCTTTCCAATGAACCCAACTGCTCTTTTCTCAGTATAACCTAGATTTGCTGTCTGCACTACATGTCCTTTTATCAGCAATTATTTCATCTGCCACTAACCCAATACCATGAAGTCTTTCTGCAATTTTATGTGATTTCTCTTGAATAACTGTGTCATCAGCAAATGCCTTTTCCCTTCCAATTCAACCTTTTCCCAGGTCTTCCACTGACATTTCAGGTCAAGCAGTTTATCGCCCCATAAAGAACGGATATTTGTATTGAGAACCTTCCTGACTCTACTGCAGAGAACATGGAATTAGCCGTATTTTCAGGTTAGAATACTTTCAGGTGGCCTTTCCATACTTTTTAGGACTTTTATTCTTTTCATCCTACACTACAAGCAATGGGAGGGCTACGCTGCTTTTCTCCCCTCTCTTCCTTCACCATTGAGTCCAGAAAGTACATAAGGAAGGGACAATTTCTCCATCTGGAACAAAGCATAAATCCACATAGGGCTTCATTCCCAGACCTGAGGGAAGCAGGAGAAACATCCTATGAGAAGGAGAAGTGGGATGGAATGGAAAGAAGAGGGAGGGGCGTGAGCCTGGAGCAGACTGTTGCTGACATCTCCACACTGGGTGGAGACAAATGTGTGATAATTTCCCAAGTTCTTCAGACCACTTTGCCCAATAATGAGGTCTCCCAAGAAACTATGGAGGCAGTCCTTGGATATCAAGGAGCAGCATTAGTTAGGGGGCTGTTTACAAGGGCCTTCATTTGGGGCCAATAGTCCCAAGGAAATCATTTATTGACAACAGGGGGACACGTTGTGGACACCAGCACAGACAATTTAAATATGGGTCATTTTCATTAAGAATATGAGTCATGAAAGAGTTGTCTCATATTACACTGAAGTGGCTTTTAGGGACACCTGGAGTACTGCCTTCAGCTCTGGGGCCCACAACTTACAAACAACATGGACCTGTTGGAGTGAGTCCAGAGGAATCCACATAAATGATGCGAGGGCTGGAACATGTCTCCTGTGAGGAAAAGCTGAGAGAGCTGAGGCTGTTCAGCCTGGACAAGAGAAGGCTGCAGAAGACCTCAGTGCGGCCTTCCAGTGCCTGAAGGGGCCTGCAAGAGAGCTGGAGAGGGACTTTTGACAAGGGCCTGGAGTGACAGGACAAGGGGTAATGGCTTCAAGCTGAAAGAGGGTAGGTATAGATTAGACAGAAGAAAGAAATTCTTTCCTACGAGGGTGGTGAGGCCCTGGCCCATGCTGCCCAGTGAAGCTGTGGCTGTCCCCTCCCTGGCAGCGTTCAAGGCCAGGTTGGACAGATCTTGGAGCAACCTTGTCTGGTGGAAGGGGTCCCCGCCCATGACAGAGGGGCTGGAACAAGGTGACCTATAAGGTCCCTTCCAACCCAAACCATTCTGTGATTCTTTAACAACCAAAACATGATACAAATATCCCTAAACCTACAAAGAATCATTCTATTTCATTGAACCACACCCACCAGATGATACAAAATATTTGTAACACTTCAACAAGTGAACTTTGGAGCTGCTTTACATGTAGTCCCTTAAGAATTTCACCACTCTCTCCCTTTGGTACTCAATAAAGCCAGTAAAACCCTAGCTGTAATGACATTCAGCAAGTTATGCAAATCCAGGTTTTCTACGGTAGTTAAACATCAAGTACAAAGGAATGTTTTCCCCACAACCTATTAAATAAACAGGGAGTATATTGTTTTAAGCACACCTTTAGATTGTAAATCTACATCCTCCTAACCACATTCCTTAAACCAACATTCCTGAATCAGGAATAAGAAATTCTATTGATCTGCCATAAAATTACTTGTATCTGGTTTAGTTTGTTGTATTAGTCTGTTCATCAGTACCCAAGAGCCAAAATACAATATTTCCAGATGAATATTGTTTGAAGCCCCACAATTCATGTATTCAGAATTTCTGCCTTGAATGACAAAGCCACCCCTATAAACTGATTCTGCCCCGATACATTCAGCTCCTATCATCTGAATATTCCCACTGTTTTAGCAGTAAAACCGATCATCTCTGAAAGCATGCCTCAGTGCCCAGAGAATATCGACCAGCCACAAACAGAGGGGAGCACCATCACTCCGTCACTGCCCTCGTGCCTTCAGACTTAATCCTGTGTAGATGTTGCTATGTGCAAGTGGTTTCTGCATAATTATCTTTCACATTTTCTGGTGTTAACAGTCTTCCACGATGACTCTGCCTCCTGTAGGCATGCTGTTCTTTACAGCTACCTGTTGTACTGCTAGTGACCAAGCTGCAGAAAAGCCCGTCAGACCAAACAAGCCCTACTGCCTGCACCGTAAGACTTGGAACCAGAAAATACAAACATCTGGAAACCATAACTCCTGCTGAAATTTTCTTTTGGGTTTCAAGGAATCTGAGTGGCAAAGCAATTGATTTGTACTTCAATATCCTAACCTGGCTTATACAAAAGACAGAAAACCACCTTAAATTATTTTGGCTCTGTAACTTTCATTACTTGTAGACTGTGCAGATCTAAAAATCAATAGCACACAACAACTTGGTCTTGATAAAAACATAATTTGTGAAGGATTTCAGATCAATCTCTTCTCATTGTAGACCCAATATTATTTTTTTAATTGGGTCATTTAGCTGTGCAAAATATCCCTCCAGATAAGAATAAAAAAACCCCAAGCCCTCAAACAAACAAAACCACACCCTCTCCGTGTTTCTGTTGCACTGATTTGTCTCTTTGCCACATGTGCTCATAAAACTCCATTCCTCTGGTGTGCAGACGAAGGAAGAAGAAACTTCACAGTGAAGAAGAAGAAAGCCAACAGGTTTACAGTGTATTGGCTCTGGCTGGGACAGAGTTAATGCTCTCCATAGCAGCCCAGATGGTGCCGTGTTCTGGATTTGTGACTAAAACAGTGCTGGTAACACACCAGTGTTACTGCTATTGTCAGGCTGTTGCTGAGCACTGTTTGCACAGCGTCAAGGTTTTTTCCTCCCCCCTTTTTCCCCACCCCCCTCCCCAACCAGTGGGCTGAGGGTGTACAAGAAGTTGGGAGGGGGCAGAGCTGGGATAGCTGGCTTGAACCGACCCAAGGACTATTGCAGACCATTATGATGTTCTCAGCAATAAAAGCTCAGGGGATGGAGGAAACAAGGGGGAACGTTCATGGTTATGGCATTTGTCTTCCCAAGTTACAGGTGCTGAAGCCCTGCCTTCCTGGAAATGGCTAAACACCTGCCTGCCAATGGGAAATAGTGAATTCATTAATTACTTCATTTTGATTGCGCACGCAGCTTTGCTTCACTAATTAAACTGTGCTATCTCAACCTGTACATTTTTTTCCCTTGCTTTTAGCCTTTCAATTCTCTCCCTCATCACGCTGGGGGCAGCAAGAGAGCTGCTGGGTGGGGGCTGACCTGCCAGGCAGGGTCAACCGAGCACATACCAGTAAACAGGTTACTTGACTTTGTCGGTATAAAGAAGATACATCCAAGACTGAAATACAGTACATGGTAGTCCTATATGACTCGTCTGCTGGTCTCTGAGAGCTGCCTCATCTAACAAGCACTTGGCCAAATGCTTCTCTAGAGTGAAGTTAAATTATGCCAGCACACCGTCTGTCACCGAGTGGTACAGGCAGCTTTCCTCCTCTGCACACACAGACAAGAACTCTGTTCTTCGATCCATCTGCCCAAATCTGCTCTGTATAATTTGCGTGCAGTGATTTTGGTAGGTCACAGACAAATCTCTCCCATTAATGCATTAACAGATGTAAATGCATTTCAATACTATAAAAGACACAGGCTTAACTACTTGGTGAGAAAGCACAAATTGCTAAACCCCCATGACCAGTGCTAGAACACTGCCATAGCTGCTAGTGAGCTTCCAGAAAGGTCCAGTCAGAAGCAGTTCCAAGAGGTACAGTTCAACTTCTGAGCGTAATAAACAATTCTGAAGGAAGAGTAAATGTTGCCAAATACAAAAGTATTCTGTCAAACTCACATACTGTTTGAACTTCTAAAATCTCTTACACTACATAGAATAAGGATAAACATTTCATCTTACATCAACAGATTTGTTCATATTTCCCAGTATCCTCCTTCCTTGATGACGAGACATTTTCAAACTGCCATCCCATTTCAAAATTTACAGAGCCATTGGTTGTATGATTTCTAACATACCTTGCAGGATCAGTAAAAATTCTCCTATAGCACGTTGTTTGTTGGTTGTGCACGAGCCACACAGGAATAACACGTTACAACACAGACTTGTCAACTCAGTAACTAACCTCAAAGGTAACAGGGAAAAAAAACAAGGAAATTAAACTTTCCCCACATCGAATCCAATTATTACAATCCACAACTCCTCTTCATTTCCATGAACAGCAGCAGGGAAGATACTCCCCCACTGAAATACTCACGTGCTAGCAGCAGACCTGTGCCCGGCACTGCACCCAGGCTTAGCTCAGCAGCACCTCAGAGCCAACACACGATGCACAAAAAGCCAAATATTATGGCATTAGATTGACTATCAATGCATCATCTGCAGGGATAGCGTGATTCCCTGTTGAGCATAGGCCTGATTTCTCAAGCATTTATTGCAAAATTCTGCATGCATGCACTGCTGCAGGCTCACCGCTTTGCCACCCTCGCAGACCTGACTCCTTCCTGAACCAGCTACGCGCAGGCAGCAACTGCACCGAAGACGTGGCGACACACACACTTTCACAAACGGGAGCAGTAACACAGCAAGACAGAAATGATCCCCCCAGGAACCCTGGGCTGCCAGCACACCCCAAAGCCCAGAGTGCCATCACTACAGGTAACAACATTTGCTATACTGAACTACCCAAGTGCTTGCAACGCCTGTACCTTCGCTTTGCATAATTAGCATTATCAGAAGAAGTCAGAGAAGTCTGTAAGCGCTTCAAAGAAAAAGAAAAAAGGATCAAGCGTATATCTTTATTGAAGAATGCCAACACCCTTGACATGACCCAGATCATCATGAGGACTGTTAAATTTCAATTAGCTTTGAGCTATAGTGATAGGACTTCACTAATAACTGCATGATTTTCTTGAGGAAAATTTTCAATTTTGTATGAGTTAGGAGAGAGCATGAAATTCTAAGTTCTTTTTCACTTGTAAAATGTAAAAATCATTAACAATGAAGGGTATTGGATTAGAGGGAGAGTAGGAGGAAAGATGGCCCAGTAACAGAGGCAATGACTTGGGATTTGAGAACTATGAATTCCAATCCTAGCGCTGCTATCCTCCCTCTCCTGGCACATCTGTCAGCCTGCTCAATTTTCTGGTTTCTCCTTCTGTAATAAAGAGATAATGACACATACTAATCTCACAGGAATTTGGGGACTTGATATCTCTCGAATGCCACAACGCTATGGAAATGAACTCGATGAAAAACATCTTAATGCTGTAATCTGGAGAATATCCAGAGTGCATACAACTGCCAGTGGAAGTATGCTAAGCTAAGTGTTTACATGCATGTGAAAATGTTCATAAAGCCTGATAAGAAAGTGTCTGCAAAATAATGTTTATGAAGGAAATATCTCAGTAGTGTCAGAGAACAGGCTGCTACGTACAGTAAGTTAGATCCTAAGGTTAATCCATACTCAACCCCCACAGCTTTTACTCGGTAGACTCAAAGCACCACTTACAAAGATGAAGGATTTAGAAAGTTCACAGAGGAATCCACCAGAAAGAAACACTGACTGCATTTTTAAAAGAGAGGAAGGAGAAAAAAAAAAAATTATTGGATATTTCTTTACATGTATATTTGCGTACAACTAAGAGCGTATTACAAAGCTAACTTTCCCTACGGAGTTACAGTTCTCAATAATGTAGGGTAGTATTTCCAGAAAACCATTTGTGCTAGGAGTCTGTCTCTCGTTTTCAAAAAGTATGTCCTGTTCAGTTTCAGCAAGCCTTATGCTCTTTACTCTGCTTTGAGAGACTAACTTCTAAATTCTTTAGATGCTTAAACAAATACATACGTACATCATTATCTGCACCAGTGATTAAGCACATTGTCTAAATTGTAAAGGGCAGGGCTTTATGTCTGTACAATCACAAATTATAGCACTGGTTTAACAGCAATTCATATACACCTGCTATCGCATACTGCACTTTAAGATCATTACAGATTTTTACGGATATAAACTTCAAATTAGTGACACCCAACAAAAGAAAACAACATGTCCTTCACCTGTGTGAAATGAAATCACATAAACTTTGGAACATGCAGATTTCAAAAACCCTAAACTAAATGAAGGTAGTATATTCAGCTCCCTATGTAGGAAAGAGTTAAAGATCATATCTAACTAAACATGTGTCTAACCAATGGAAAAGCAATATTACAAATCAGCCACCTAAAACTGAATCACTTTCCACCAGCACTAGAAAAAATTCAAGCACAAGTCAGGCTTAGCTACCTAAGCTAAGCTTCTTCTGAAGAAAACGCATCCATGAGAGTATACTCCGGCTTATCATTAGAACTGTGTAAATGCCTCGCTGCTTTTGGTCCTTAATGAATTCCTACAATAACTGCTGAAGATATTTGAAGATTTCGCAAAATAACAATGAATAATGCGACAACGGAGCACATACTAACAGCTAAACAGATCCCCATCCTAGCGCAGACGAAGCAATGGAGCAGAACTTACTGCTTCATTTACGTTATCAAACTACCATTCTTCAGCCCTCTTTTATTGTAATTCACAGATATCAGTAACTCAAAGTGCTGCAATTTTAAAAATATTCAACTCTCTAGACTAATACTATCATTCAGGCTACATTAGAATACGGGGAGATGAATAAATAAGAATGCAATCATTAAAAACTTTCTTCCTTATACATTTATAAGAAAAAGGTTATAATACCAGTTTATTTCTAAGAGAATTATGATATTTCATAATAGCTCTCTTCCACAACTATGTTGTTCATGAGTCTCAGGTAGAAATCCCTAGATCATACTAAACTCCGCAGATTCCTCTGCAGCATCATGCTATATTGTTTTGGAAAATAGATTTACTGTATTAACAATTTAAAAAGATGTGTTTAATGAGGGGGAAAAAAGGACCCATAATGCCCGACAATAAAGTATTTTCAATGCAATAATAGCTATTTTTCTGTTACTTATTTCAACATGTTTACAATTCAAAGGAAAACACAGCTCTAGAATTAGGGAAAAGGAGTTTAAACGCCTTCCTTTCACAGAATCAAAGAATCACAGAATAGTAGGGGTTGGAAGGGACCTCTGTGGGTCATCTAGTCCAACCCCCCTGACAAAGCAGGGTCACCTACAGCAGGCTGCACAGGACCGCGTCCAGGCGGGTCTTGAATATCTCCAGAGAAGGAGACTCCACAACCTCCCTGGGCAGCCTGTTCCAGGGCTCCGTCACCCTCAGAGG
>Ga0065711_1028917_pt1 | contig 38536 bp, 20 predicted proteins | sample Hoacrofraction12_FD_59098 | JGI IMG/M metagenome (GOLD analysis project Ga0065711, IMG submission 59098) | Hoatzin crop microbial communities from Cojedes, Venezuela - Epithelial fraction 12 v2 (version 2) | ecosystem: Host-associated > Birds > Digestive system > Esophagus > Crop | place...
TGGGGGGGGCCTGTCTGTTCTAATAGTGTGGAAATGCATTCTATGAAAATCCTGTGAACATTACAGATCGTTAGTAGCTTATGATTGGGATCTGATAAAGGCAAAAGAAAAACATTCGAAAACTATAAATGAAACACTTCTCTCAGGAGAAGTCTTCTTTTGAGCTAGCTGATATCCTTACAACAGGTGAGATGTTTCTTTTGGTATTACTTTGTTTTAGAGGTAGAGAACTAAGATTTAAATGAATTCATTTTATGGGTCTGCAGTTAGTTTCCACTGTGACTGTGGCAAAAGATGTAATCTTGCAATATTTATTTCTGCTTTCAGAAAAGTAGGAGAAACTGTTCTGTATCTGTTCAGCCCTGTGCATTTCTGTAGTGCCTCACATGATCAGTCATGGTGTGTAGAGCACGGTGTCTCATGCCAGCTCACACCTTGGCCCTGGATGAGGTTTGCCTGGAGCCTTACTGTCTGCAATGTCTCTGGCATTTTGGAGAAAAAGCTTGCCTGTTCTGTAGTCCTGGTGGGAAGCAGCTGCAGCTTGGGACTCTCAGGGGACATGGAAGTCGTGGTGGCCTTAAAGAGAAGGAGCTACGGCTGAAATATCTCTTCCTGCTGAAAGGGCAGTTGTAGCATCACCCAGACATACTGGTAGATGCAGCTGGGCAGAATTCTTCAGCATCCATCAGTAAAAATTACTGTAGTCCTCCACTATGTGAAAACACAGTATGAATAACAAACAATTCCAAAAGCTGATAGGTCTCATGGCATAGTCTCCACTATTGAAATGAAGTTATTTTTTTGTTTTCTCCTCCATTACATAGCCAAATTTCTACAAAAATTTGCATTCTACCATAACAAGACTGGTAACTGGTTAAGAAAATAGTAATTGTGTGTGAAGTTTAAGCTTGTGACACAGGACCATGTGTCACAGTGCAGACAATTCCAACTACGCCAGGAGCCCAGCATGGTCGGGAGCTCGGTGCTCACTACTGCTGTTTTGGTGAGGTAACAGGCAGCCATCGAGCTGCCAGCGTGGTGTGTAAAAGATAATTTAGCCTTGTAATTAAGGAGATATTAAGTGCATAATCACATTTATTCATTTAATTAAGTTTGGCAAGTTTGTCCTATGACGTTAGATATCAATTGCTAAAGATACACATTTACTTTTAATAAGCATAATTTCTGACTTGCCTTATTTTGTTATTTGCCAAGTGAACACCTAGAGAGGTCTTTTAAATGGATTAAGCGGGAGTACAAGCTTAATGCATTACAAGAGCATAATTGTACTTTTATTGCTCATTAAATTTTGAGTTAATTATGTAGCAACCAGGTTTATGTTTTATTATATCGAACCTCTTCTGTGGGCTCTTATAAGTAGTCTGGGGGAAGGAAAACGATTTCCAAATGTACTATATGAGTCCTATTTCAAATATATTTATACAAGAAAAACTTCAACTCTGTATTTAGGAGGAGGCAGGCATACACTGCTGGGGTCCTCCATCCAGAGGTGAGCAGCAGAGCTCACCTCACAGCTCTTGCTGACTGCACGATGCTTCAAACCTGCTGTTAAGGAGCTTCCTTGAGAGATGCTGGGGTGTCTTTTTGCCGGAGATTTTGCTTTCTCAGGGAGATGGCCATGTTTTCTTTCAGGGTCTAGTCTAAAGCAGTTACCAAAAGTCGCTGAAAAGAGAGACAACCTTCAGAAAGGTTTTTTTCTCCTGATGATCTCAGGCATCTCTTTTAGCATAGGATCCCCCTGTCTTTTTATATGGAAGAAACTCCTAGATAACCAAGTTGGGGTAGAGTATTAATATTCAGACAGTCAAAGTTAATGGAGAATCTTCTTTGCAGACTACTGGCAATGAGATATGAGGGTGGAGGAGAGAGAGAGAGAGAGAGAAATTTGATCAGGACAGTCTCGAGGAAAACAGTGAGATCCTAACATCTACCCAGGAGCTCCCTATTAATGAATTTTTTTCCTTTGATTTAATTAGATTTTAGATCAGGCCATTTTGTGTTTCACTTGCTCCAGATTTCCTCAAGCCATGTGGTTTGGATATGGAACATGGACTTTTTAACCCTATTTCATTGTCCTGCACTCCTGATGACAATGGGCTTAGAAATGCTATAAGGTGCATGAGAGAATCTAGCAGCTCTAGAAGCTTACAGTAGTAAAAGCTGTGATGAAATTTAAAGAATATCTTCAGTGAAAAAGTAGATTTCTAATTTCATAGAATTGTAGAATCATAGAATCACAGAACATTTTGGGTTGGAAAGGACCTTTAGAGGTCATAGAGCCCAACACCCCTGCAGTGAGCAGGAACATCTCCCACTAGATCAGGCTGCTCAGATCCCCGTCCAGCCTGGCCTTGAATGTTTCCAGGGATGGGGTCTCCTGTACCTCTCTGGGCAGCCTGTGCCAGTGTTTCACCACCCTCATTGTAAAAAATTTATTTCTTATGTGCAATCTAAATCTACCCTCTCTTAGTTTAAAGCCATTACTCCTTGTCGTGTCACAACAGGCCTTCTTAAAAGTATTTTCCCTCTCTTTCCTATAGGCCCCCTTAAGTACTGAAAGTCTGCTATAGTCTCCCCGCAGCGTTCTCTTCTCCAGGCTGAACAGCCCCAACTCTCTCAGCCTTTCCTCATAGGAGAGGTGCTCCAGCACACAAACATTGACTTCCACACATAAACATTTGTGGCTTCCTTTGGATAGCTGGAAAAGAAAGCACTCATCTTTGGAAATAATTGTCTTCCCATGTGACTCATTAAAGGAATTATTCAGGTGTGTGCAATTCGGTGACACTCCGTGGGCATGCATTTTATGGAACAAGTATCTGCAAACATTCATTTCCAGTTTAGAAGTCTCTAAACATGCAAGATTAAACTAAATTCCACGTTTGTGGAGTGTATCAATTTTTTTATTTCTATAAGTGACCTACTGCCCTTTTGAAACCTCTTCTACTCATTTTAGGCATGCATTTTTTTGGTGGAACATAATAAACTCAGCCACCTGAATTTCACTATTTCAAGTATGTAGCTGGCATTGCTGAGGGAGATTTTTAAAAAGGAAAGTGAAATCATAAAATCTCCCCTAACTACAAAATGGCAGGTGAATGCTGAAAGAATCTTCATGATGCAAGGCACACAGAGTCCCCCACATGTAAGCTTTTGTTGGATGAGCCTCCAATCCAGAATTTAATGTTATCTGATTAGGTGTGAACAGAGTTGTCAATGAAGCAGAAAACAGGACACAGCTGATAAAACAGTGAAGTTAAATAAAGATAAGGCAACTTTGTTGCAAAGCCAAAAAATTCCATTTGAATGATTCCAGTGTAGTAATTTTAATCCTGCTAAACTGAATCTCTTGGAAATGTAACCGGAATTAATTTTCCTGCCTCCAACTAATGTGGATTTTGTTTTGTAAAGTACGTAGGATTTTATTAGGTTCTATGGAAATAATCTCTTTAAAATTATTCAAACAACATATTTATTTTGGTGCCTAGGATTTGAAGACTTTAACATTTCAAAATGTTGGTATAGAATCAACATAAATAGACAGTTACTTTGACCTCTATTCTGGCTCAGCTTTGCCTCAGATTCCATGATCACACCTAAGTATCTCTCCACAAATGCATTTCAAATATTGGGGTTTTTTTGGATGAATTTGAAAGAGCCACAGATTAATTTGCAACCTGTATCATAAAAGAGTATGCTTGTACAATATCAAATGCATAGGAACCCTGGAGCAAGGTCATGGCTGATATAAATTTCTGCAACAGCTTGTGTTTATGACAATTTATATCAACTGAGAACATGACCATCTCTTTCCTTAGCAAGACAAGGTGATGTTTACTAGTGGAGAAAAGTGATTTCATCAGTAGGCTTTTTGGAGTTAGTTCCATCTCACAGGTCAGGTACCACAGGAGTGAAAACCAGGTGGCAGTGGCTTCACCATTAACTAGTTACCTAAGGAAGTCTCCAGTCTCCTGCAAGTCTGCAGTGTACCAGCATGCTTTTACTCTTGCCAGAGATGACTTCTCTCAATAACTTCCCATCCCTTTTGATGTTCAGAGTCCTGAAAATTTTCTGGCAGAGACACAAAAATGAGTGAGTCTTCCTGCATCATCCTTTGTGGAACTTTCAGAAATAGTACAATTGTTATTATTGCTATTAATGCCTTAATGACACCTTTGACTGCAGTTGAAACATGCCTTCTGTGTTCTGTGAGTCACCGCATTGTAGCCTTCGCATTTCAGCCTGGCTCAGTCACCATTCAGTGAATTCTGTTTCTTCTGCCAGGTATCAAACACTGTAGCAGGACCACCTGCTGAGACACACTCCCTCTCCTTCTCCTCCCAGTTCTGATGACCACATCGACGGACTTTGGCTTTGTTGGCAATGCCCTGCTGGATAACTTTACTGCCTGCTTCCAGTTTCTTAGGGACAGAACAACAGCAAAAGAGCCTTCCAGGGTATGTAGAGGTTTTTAATGGTGTTTTTCCCTTGAGCCTTGCTGCTTTATTTCAATTTCTTGAAGTCAAATGGGAAAAAAAAAACAGTGACAGAAGAAGCTATGGTAATTCTGATCTTAAAACCAGTACTGTAATAAGCAATATAGAAATGGCAGAAAGGGAGCACACAAACCAAAAAGAAAGGAAGCATCTCAAGTAGATCATCCATTTGTCATGCAGATGAACCTTGCTGGTGTCTTGCAGACCACTTCAGTGTTCATATTTCCAGAAGGCCTGGGTATGATGGGATATTGGCAAGAATCTGGATCACATTATTTGTACAACCTGCTCTCCGCAATTGCACCAAGGCAATGTTAAAATAATTACATTTTCAGTTAAATCTTATTGCTGATTTTAGTGTATGGCAGGATCTGGGGTTCTGAGTCGTTTTTGCAACCACTTCCCCAGACATACTCTTTCAGCTTAGGTTTTAGCTGTTACACAATGATAAACAGAGGTCAGCTGGCAGAGAGATTAATGTCAATGTTATTATCTCTTGACAAAATAGTGACATCTTTGGCCAGCTGAAGTTGGCATGACATGATTGGGCCATTCTTAAATAAATTATCTGTGGCTGGAAATAAGACAATCCCTATAACACCAACATTGTGCGGTCACAGCTCAAGACATTTTGGTTGAGAAAAAGAGATGAATTTATTGAAAAGTGGTAGGAAAATGATATTTAGAATTCAACACATAAATATTCAGTTTAAATGGAAAGAGAGTGATCTATCTGGCTGCTGCTGTTGCTAGATCAGGAACATTATTTGCATTCTTTATTTTGCTGATGCTGGAAAGCTCAAAAAGAATGTACTATAATATTGAACTGATAAAAATGCTTGCTATAAAATTGAGAAATTTTCATGGTGACTGGTCAGCTGCTGACAAAATATGCTTAGAGCAGAATATCAAATTCTCTGTGAATAGCTTGTGGTAGGTGATGGGGGCTCCTCTTTACCTCCCCAGGTGTACACAGAATTGACAAACTGTCACTTACTTCCATCTCAGCTTCCCTATTTTCCCCCACCTTGATTTTTCCCCTTTTCCCCCCCTCCCATTTACTAAGTGATTTCCTAGCTGTGAAGACCACTAGTAAAACAACATATGTACTAAGCTATGTTATTTTCTTTTGTCAGTTCTTCCATATCCTCACTAGTGAGGTGGTGTATTCTAATTGCTTCTGTCTAGGTTTTCTGTGACTATTGCCACCTCTTACTACCAAGGACCGACTTTGCAGAAAAAGGAACCAGACTGTCAGTCTGTATTGAACTATAAGAATTTGATATGTTCAGATATGAAAGATATATGGTCAAAGAAAAGAGTTCAAAAAGTGAAGGATGATTTCTCAGTCCCTGATCTCTATGGCTATACCTGAGCAGTCAATAGTTTTACTTATTTAGTCATTAGTGCACTGCCTGGCATGGATTCCATCTGTACATACCAGTCCTGAGTACGCACAGAGCATGGATCAGAGACAGAGCTGACGTCATCCTTTTTTTTGGGGGGGTTACTCTGTGAGCTGTGCCACGCTGTTTGCCTTCATCCATTTGTGGTATGCCTGGATTTTGGGAGGAGGTTTTGTAGGTGGAAGAACAGGAAAAAAATAAGAACAGTAAGGACAAAAAAGCTAGGAGGAGAGTGCCATTTGGAGCAAGGCTGGGGTGAAAGCGTCTGGTGGCAGTGCTCAGTCCAGGCTGGGGCAAGCAGTGAGTCAGTGCAAGGCGGAACATATCCAGTATTGACAGCATAGTCTGCATTTTTGTGCAACAATCTGATAATTTACCGGCAAGGCTTGCGTACTGTGTGTGATATTAGGTATAAGCAGAAGGAGTTTGGTGGGTAAAAAGCTGTTGCCTTTGTGCAGTGGACTGTTCTGTTGTGAGTAAACCCACAACAAGAGAAAACTGAAATGATGATGAAACCAAGTTGAATCCCTCTCCTTTTCCTCATTTTACCAACATGAAGTTTGAAAGCAGTACTGGAGATTTTGGAGAAAGTCAAACCTTGTAAGTCCAGCAGTACCTGGATAACCATATCAGTAATAGCATATAAGAGGTACCAAGTTTGGGTATGGATGTAACAAAACTGAATCCAATGCAGAATAAGTACTTACGGGTCAGTTTTTTATTTAGGCTGTAACTGGGGTGGAGAAATGGAGGCATGTTTCAGATATTCCAAACCTTGTCATTAGTTGCTGAAAGAAAACACACATGCACAAAACCAAAACCACCAAAAATTTAATTTGGGATGTAACATTAATGCTAGAGTGATGTCACAGCACTTAATCAGACTTTACTCTATGAAAGCAATTTAAAATTTTCCGGTGTGCTTCAGGAACTAAATTACAGGTTGAGTGAGCACACTGCAACTTCTTTGGAAACAGGGCTACTGAAAGGAAAAGGAATGGTGAGGAAGAGAACGAAAGGAAGCGTGCACAGGCAAGATTGTAGAAATAAAGCCTGAAGGAGGAAATGAGGTTAAGCTAGAGAGATTTTTATTTAGACATGTACTTAAATAACTTGTTTAATTGTACAGGACAAAGTCCAGGAAAATATTCAAACATTTCAGTAACACAAAATCCTGTTTTCATGTATCTCCTAACAACCTGTCTTTTTGTGTCTTTAAGTCTCTTCCAGCTTCTGTAAGAGAAAGGCAGAACTCAAAAGTCACATTTCCCCTCCCAAGCCTTTTTAATTCTCTAGACAGCTTCTGAAGTTGGAGGCTGCATGTGGCCAAACATGCCTTTTTGAAATGCATATTACTAGAGTAAGAGTTATGTTAAAGGACAGGGAGTAAAGGGTGGAAATGACAATACAGAACTTACGACGGATTATCTTTCTAGGAAACTAGAAGAGCTTAATTGTAGGGTTAAAGTCTCACAACCTACCATAGTATTTGATGAAAATGAAAGATGTCTGGTTTTATGTATTCAGGCAGCTCACAAACACATCTAGACGGAATATATATGAAGTCTGTATTTTTATTAAAAGAAGTGGTAAATATAACTGGGCATTTTAGATTAATGATCAGATTCCATCTGATTATGAGGAGCAGCTGCTTCATTTGAAGCTGTTATCATGTTACATCTCAACTAAAATCTCAAAGTCCATACGACTTCTAAATTGCTAGAAGGAGTGATATAGCTAATTCAGTAAGCTTCCCTCTTTTTTCCTTTAAAGTAAAATTAAACATCCTCTCCATCATGAAGTTAACAGGTTTGACTTTCTGTGATTGCCGTCAGCAAAGATGTAAAACTGAAGTCACAGTAACTGGTGTTCACAAAGCATTAAATGGCACTTTTCATGAGAGAGTATGGACAGAAATCCTCTTTGCATCGCACATTGAAAGATTACTGCCTGTTTGACTGCCTTACACTTTCAATTAGGTGGGCTAGTCGTCTTCTTTTCTGATCCAAAGCTCTCGGGCAGAGCTGCCATGTGCTTTTAAGCAATCATGTTCCTTCAAGTGGTGCATGAAACAGTCTCTGCTCTTGCTTTATTAAGTGCTCTGGGTAGGAAAAGTGTTACACACAGTTGAGGTATCATGGCAATTAGTGTCTTTGTTTTTTTGCTCATCTTGCTCATAGGCCGGGTTGGTTCAAAGCTGATAATTACATTAGCTGGGTAGCACAGCCGACAAGTTCTGCTATTATTTCACTGCTGCTGAAGAAGCGAAGCACATGAAGCAAAGCTCATCATCAGTGCAACATCTTGTGTCTGGTGTCTCACCAGTGACATGCTGACACATCAAAAACTGTCTGTGCTCTATCTGCACAGACTCTACAAATGAAATATTTGATTTGATCTAACAGGCAATTGTATGAATCGACAGGTAAAAAACATACACGCTCCTGGGACATCCCTATGCTTTGCTTTGAACTCTTTCAAGTCACCATTTATTCAGATAGTTTGATCTAAACCTTTACCTTTTGTATATTTTCTGGAATCACTTACCTATTTGTAATTCTTCATTAAAATACGTCTTCTTAGATTGATCATTGCCTTTTCTATTTGTCTTTTATCTGTTTATATATCTGAATATACTGGAGCATTTGCACTGCAAAAAGCAATGTAGAGATTCGTCAGTTATCAATCAATGCCTCATTAAATATGTGGCATATAAATATCTGAGGCAAGCCCATTTCATCCCCACACATAGACACCTTTTGTCCACAGCATTTTATCAACAGAATCTAATTATGGTGAAATGTTTTCTTGGCCGTTCTATGGTGTGAGAACTGGATGCAGAAATGTCATGTCGGTTGTTAAGAATAAGAAACTCAGATTTCAGACTTTCTTATTCCCAGCTCAGCCTTCTCCAAAACTACCATAAGTAGACAGCTGCCTGAAAGCCCATATGCGGTATTTGGGATGAAATATTGGTACTAGGAGATAAGTGGGAAAAAATAATGTCATCCAGACGTGATTAAACATCCATGACAGGTGACATAACAGTGCCTCATTTAGAATGCAGTTCTTTTCTATTGTTGTACAGGTCTGAAGAGCTAATATTTAACAACCGGGTCTTGCCATCCATTTTGCCTGATCCTACTGATTATTGCCTTCATTATTTTATCTGAGATGAGCAATTTCTCCCCCAAGTTCTCTTTCATTCAAAATGCTGATTGGTCTTCTGGAGCACATTCATTGCAAGTAATCATGTGGATTCAACTCTTTCTGTGCAAGGCTGGTTGGTGTAGCATTAGCTGCAATAGTTACAGTTGCTGTCTTATTCATTTTGCTGTTTAATATATTCACCATGCTTCTGTATTTTGAACTGAAGGGCATCTTGCCTTGGAAACAGCCTCTGTACTCTCAAATGAAAATTAGAATACATGCAAACAAACACAAAGCTGAAGAGACAGCTTCAAAATTTGCAGCTCAAAGAGCTTTTAAATTGAAGAAAGGATCGGTACACCCATGTTAGAGTAAACCATGTATCACATGCTAATTGCAGGCTACTCTTACGCCTTGGACTTCCACGTGCCATCAAGGGGTCTTTCTGAATGAAGCCTTATTATGTTTGGTCACTTAATATTTCTTTTCATCTTGCTGAAGGACCGTTTATAGAAACAATAGTTTTATCTGTGATTCGGTAGAGTTCAACAAAACATTAGGGATTAATCAAAGTCCTCCTACAACAAAACTCTTGAGGGACTCTGTGCTACCAGCAGTAGAGCTGATGTCAATGTTTACTTTGTCATCAGAAACATTACTAATTTTGCACTTAAAATTACAAAAAATAATGCTTCAGAAAACAGAATGGTTAATAAAAGATGGTTTATCTGGGTTTCATCATGCACATTTACAGGCACAGTGTAACCAACTGATCAGCACAAGCACAAATTTAAAAATATATCTATTTGTATGGTGATCATTCCTTTTAAAAGAGGACTTGCATGTGTATCTCTCTTTTTTTTCTTTTTTTCTTTTTTTTTTTTTTTTAAATATAACCTGTAAAACTAGCAGGCAGCCAGGAAACACATTCTGCATACAACTCATTTTTGTGTCCTGAGGAGAATGAGGTACAAGGCTGCCATGCTGGGTACCTCTCCAACAGATGTTGTAACAGTGGATGACAAGGCTCCGGAACCACTGTGTAGAAATGGGACCAGCTGATGGCCAGCAGATCATCTCACAACAAAACAGATATGTAGTATGGGTTCACTTGTCCAGCAAAGCTCCTGCGTGCATGCACCCTCACTATAAAACCCAGCTGGGTGCACTGTTGTGAATTTCTCTGGACTGAGATATCCAATTGATCACCTGAGTTAAAGTTGATGGGGTGAAGTCTGGTACAGGGACTCCTCGTCACCATCCTCAGGTTTGGCCAGGGCTGTAGCCCCTGCTTGACACTGTCTTTCCCTAATGCTGGATGAACACTCCCTGCCTCCCCTTGCTATGGCACTGTGGGAATCCACTCCTCCTCCACTTCCCAGCCCCTTGCTCCACCAGTGGTGGGATTCAGCCCAGCCCACCACGTTCTTGCAGCGTGTGGCCCGTTCATGTCCTGGGGATAACCCATGTAAGAAACAGAGGTAGGATTTGGCCCTGAATTTCATGTCTTCCTTTGCAAAGAACAACTTTGTGTTGTTCGTCACTACCTGAAACACTATAATGCTCATTTTAAAACCGATGTCCTGACCATCCTTCAGATTAACATCTTTATATCTTTATATCTTTTTATTTTTTACTGCAAGATAGTTTGAAGAAAGGTTATTTCCTTTTGCACTCTGGAATCAACTAAGGGAGGAAAATAACTTCAACCACAAAGCAAAGCAAAATAAACCAAAACAAATCCCTAATTAATATTCCAGACCATCCATTTTATGGTTAGAAAAAGCTTCTGCACACAAATTCATGCTTACAGTGTCCCAGGAAGCATTGTTGTTCAGCTCACTAGAGGCTTGCATATAGATCATATTTCTCTCCAAAAGCAAAGCATGGTTTTATTTTTCTTAGGCATTGTTAAGGAATATTTATGGTTCTCATGGAGAAAAGGGGAACATAAAGAAAGGATTCTGGAAAAGCCCTGGTATCGTTACACTAATGCTGCTGTGCATTACAATGAAATGCTGTACTTGTGAAAGTATGTGACATTCAATATCCAGCAAATTCATTGTTATTACTGTACATTGAATGTCAAATGAATTCATTATGGTGGTATATTGAAGGTAAAATATTATCCTGGATTCAGACGATGCAGTTCCATTGAAAACTCACACCAGCCATTAGGGCAATGGATGGCACTTTCAGAGCTCCACTGATGGGATTTTTTAGTGCTCCTGTTAGCTCACTTATAAAAACAAATGGCCCAGGAATAGAAGCGTGATCCAAAGCCGCATGAGGTCAGTGTAGGTTTTTGCTTTGACATCAATGGGTTGAGGATCGAGTCCACAGGGTGGAGAAGGGAGGAAGGAAGGAAACAGTGTTAGAAGAGAAATAGGTGAAAAGAAACTCTCCATCACATTTCCCTTGGGTTTTTTTTCACAACAGCTTTCTGGCTGGATTTAGCACTGTGCAAAGGGGAAGAAAAAAACACAACAGCAACTTGCTACTGCAGGAGAAGTGCAGAATGACGTTAAAAACAATTGCTTAGCACAGCTAGAGGTGTTTCATAGAATCTCTGTTTCCTTTTATTTGCTTATGCCCACCGTGACTGAAATGGTCTTGGGGAGGCCTCTGGAAAGGAGAAACTGCTTTGTGGTATGTATGGACAGAGCCTTGTTAGACCAGCTACACCTGTGTGAAGAACTTCTTCAACACCTCCACCTCCACGTGGGAGGAATGCAGTACATACAGAACAGCTAATAGGGGCTATAAAAGGCATTAGCTCTGAGGGTGAAACGGTTTAGAATAAAGTTTATTCTTTCTTGCTGAAAAGTGAGACTGGTGGGTTATTCTGGATGATTTAGAGCTTTTTGCTCTTAGTTCATTATACCACCAAATGGGGTGGGAAATTATCTAGATTGCAGTGGGATGATTTTCCTTTTTACTTAAGAACATGGATTGCCTCATATACTTGCAGTGGAAAAAAATATTCATCAGGAAAAATAGTCCAAAATAAAATTTTATTTTATTTTTATTTTCTTTCATTGTCTTTATTTGCTTTTGAGGGCCTTTACTCTCCTTTTTCTACTGCCTCTATTTTCCCAGTGCCATTTTCCTTTTTTACACTTTTTCTAGGGCAAGCTCAGGTGTAGGCTTCTCATCTTCTCCCTCCTCTCCACCCAAAATTTTAAACTACTCCTAATTTGTTCTGTGTCCCCTACTGATGTCCTCAGCAGTCTCTTATTGTGGTTGGTGTCTCTCAGCACTTCTTAGTGTCAATAAGAAATGTCAGAAGTGGGAGGGGGCTTAGCTAGCCTGAGCAATATGAACAGATAATGAACATGCCAACATGTTGCATCTAAACAAACAAGGTATGAATGAATATTAGTTCAGCGCAATACAGCACTTAACTTCAATGTCTACTATCCTCCTACAACAGGCACTGGAATTGCTGTGACTGGTCGGATCAGGGCTCCCCACAGACTGGAAACTGTCCTCAGACCTGGCATTTATTCAGTTGCTTTGGAGTAAGCTCACAATTTTCTTTAACATTTTTAGAAGTATGCGTACAGTAAGGGAGGGTCAGGCAAAGTGTTATATTTTAAACAAAAGGCTTGGAATTTAGAAGAAAAAATGGCTACAAACTGCAACAATGATGGATGAAAAATTACCCTCAAAAGTGCGTAACAAAACCGATCTGTTGCCGTGCATTCCTGGCAGCCTGCTCAAGGCAGGAACCCTTTTGTGTGTTCCTGTAACCTAGGTATACACCTTCTGGACTGGCAAGGTACCACACATCCACTCTACTAATCTAGTGGAGTGGGCTAACCCTCCAGAAAGACCAGCTGACAAAATTTCAGGTGCAAGTTTGAACAAAATCATGTCTTTGTTCATGAAAAGTACAACAGCTTTCGGGATTCTGGCTATTCATGGAAGAAGGTAGCTAAAGTATGAAAAAAGAACTCTTCTAATTGCTATACTCCAAAAATTAAGAGGTTTAGCAATGCACACAGCCTGAAATGTTGAATATATAACTGCATTTCTCAAGGCAAGTCACAGAAACAAAGCACCACAAGCAGTATTTTTGTCAGACAGTGAGTAAGGTCAGGATGTACTTGGATTAAAAACCCTCAAGGGAAATCCAGTTTCTGTAGGGAAGTCTTGACTCTTTCACTCTAGTGGAAGATCATGCACTATAAATCTCTGTTCTGACAAAGCGAGCAAACACAGGCTTTGGAGTCCGTTCCTGAATAACCCTGTAAGCTACTGCTAAACAGCAGCCCAATGTGTTGCACTACAGAAAGACTGGAGCTACAGAGTTCTTTCTGCAGTTCACTTTTTTTCACTGAGGTGTTCTTTTTGCTCTTTTCAAGTGAGGTTATTAAGGCATGTATAAAAAGGCCATTTGTCTAATACTATAAAATGAAAAAAACTATGTGAAGTAGTGTAGTGACTTACAAAAAGGGAATGCAGTCCAGATCTTTTGAGTCTCACTCAAATGCTCTCACCACTGGATCAGACATCTAACCCTCTTCTCCCCACTGCAATGAGGAAATGATGTTTGTGTACTGTTCTGAAATGTTTGTAAAATATTGGTCTAGTGACCCGGCTTATGATGTCACCGTAGCAGCACTTCTCTTTGGACAATTTAAGACTGGGAGGCAGATGAATGAGTGTCAACTCTTACCCGAGATCTGTTTCTGAGTAGCAATAAACACTAGGTTTTTGTATGTCATAAGAGGAACTCAAATCAAAACCCAATATCTTACTATACTGACTCACTGATTTCAGGGCCACTTCATCAAAACTATGTAGCAGGCTCCAAATCCAAAATATATGGAGCCAATTTTCAGTGATAATTTGAGTATACTGAGTTTTCAGTTCCTTCATGTAGCAAATTTAGGTTAGACTGAAGGAGATTCTGTCCCCCAGTAGATTTTCCAGAGAATCTGAGCTGATGTAATACTAGCTCTTTGGCAAGTAAATTAATGTGAGAATGGCCAGCCATTTACCATTATATTCCCTGGCAGCCTGCAAAAATGTCAGTTACACAAGCTCATATTCCCTGTCAGTACAGTAGACTGCTGGTGGATATCTCCAAGGCTGTCACAGGGGGTCTGAGACAGTCTAAATTGCTGCAAGAGGCAACCACTCTTAAGCTTACGTTTACCTTTCACTGCAGAGACGGGCTTGCACTGCTTATGACTTGTAACCTAAGGCTGCTGGTCTTTTGGGTACCTCCATGTGTTTCAAAAAGCGTGCTGTGGTCCCTAGTTATGTTCATTGTATTTGCTGCCAAACAGCAGTGTTGCAGATGGCACACATATGGGAACAATGTAGAAATGCTAACTAGAATTTTGTGACACCAAACCATGCCTTGTTCTTTTTACCATCTTTGGCTTTGTAAAATTATCTTTCATTTCAGTAATAAAAAACATTATTCTGAATGCTGCATGTTTTTTCTTTACTGTTGCATCTTGACTTCTATTTTAGGGTTAATATCTTTCACTGTAACCCCCCCCCCCCCACATGCATACTACATAATCCTCTACAGAAGAGAGTGGGAGGAAAAGGTCTGAATGTTGAAGACCAATTGCTGTACACAGAGTTCCCTAAAGATCTGAAGCAAGTCTCAGACTTTCCTTTTGACCTAGGTATTAATGATGCTAGTGGGAAATCAGCCATTCTTAACATACCAGTTTCTCTGATTTGTATATTCCCCCATTTATCAAAAAGAATAGAGGAAAAGCTAAAGAAAGTTGGGTCAAAGCTCCACCGAGCCCAGTGTCTGGTCAGTCTCCACCAGCTCCCTGGACACGTGGAAGGCTGGGGGAAAATACTGGGGTCATTCTGATCTGTGTATCCTGCTGGTTTCCTGGTTTTATTTTTCAAACATGTGATCCATATATCTTTTCCCTGTATTTACTTTTTGATTGACTGTTATGTAGCACTTCCTACCCGGTCTGAACATCTTCAGGCAGGTTGTTCAAGAAACTCATAATCCATCTGAAACATCAAATATCTGAACTATGTATATATCTGAAAGCTCTAAGCCTCCTTGTCTACCTCCAGCTGGTGAAAACATGCTTAGATGCAGCAGAACCATGATGCCTTAAAACAACTTTACCACATATGCGAGGTATTTTCTTGTTTGCAGTCATCCTTGATCCTCTGCCTGGAGCTCAATACAGTGCTGAAGCTGGGAGTAACTCCAGCCGATAAACAAAAAACCAAATAGTTCAATGTGGGTCCACTAATCATCATGCAAATCCAGCTAGCTCACAGGCCTCACCTCACCCTGCACTAATCAGTTCCCAGGCTGTTTCCAGATCCTAATGAAAACCACTGCAATCTTCCCTGGGTTGTGATCTAAACATAGTGGGTGATTCTTTTCTTATTACCCTCGGCTGTAAGATAGCTGGAAACACTAAAAAAATTTTCTTCTGGCATAAGTATCAGAGTAGGATCCAAGTTAACAAATGACACTTGTATGCTTTAGTGTACTGCTCCAAAATCATTCTAAACTGAAACCAGTCATTCCAAACTGAAGTATGCAGGATGGTAGGGAATGCAGTAATCTGCTACATCACCCTTGGTGCTACACAGGATGAATGAGACTTTAAATAAACACAAGAAATTTTGTCTATACATGTAAACAGTATATTGTCCTAAATGAAAGCTGTTCCTAATCCCTGCTACATTTCATATTTCAGCTGTGCTTGAAACTTGACACGTTTACCAGATAGTGTCCTTCCTTATCAATACAGCCCTGTTTAAAAAACTCTGTGGCTCGCCATTGGGATGGCGAGATACTACAGATGAAATTGCTGCAACAGGGCAGGCTGTATTACCAGCCAGCAACACCGACAAAACACGTCCCGATTAGAAGAGTGCAGCACTTTTGCAAGGACAGAAATATCATTTCTATTCTGTGATATAGTGTGCTAAAAGGCACTGTAGAATGAAATACTAATTTGAAAAAATGGCTCTACTGTATGCTTTTATATTAATACTGGTTGTTCAAGAAGGTGTTATCCTGCCAGTGCTCACTCTTCCCAGAATGGGACTTGCATGATTCTTTGCAGTGTTACTGGATTTTCCCTTTCTAGACAGGTCCTCCAAGAATGGGTCTGGGGGGCTTAGTGTGGATTTTGAGACCTGGCTGGCACTGACACTAAGCACAACTTGTGTTTTCTATGGCAGCGGAGACCACAGAGGAACTTGCTTTCTGTCTTTCTTTCATGCTTGTGAAAAGGGGGTCGCAGTGCTTATCTTTTTCACAGGGACAACTGCAGGGTTAATACTGTGTGATAAGTTAGCAGCAGCAAGCTCAACTTTCTGAAATTCAATCTGAAATTCTTATCTAGGGCAGAGTTCCTGTTGCTTCTGATGGACTTTCAGCTGAGTAAAGAGCCCAGAGTCAGACCCCAAGTATTTACACCTCACACATCACTTGATAGCACGGTCAAGGAGAGAAACAACACAGTATAAAGCCATGCTATTCGGTTCTTACTGTAAACTAATTGCAGCCATGGGTTCTTTGTGTGATATTGCATAGAGACATTTACTCTGTCCATCACCTCTTTAACCTTCCTAAATATCGAACCTCTTAACTTATGAGGAAATATTCAGCATTGTGACTTCCGGGTGGAAATGCTGATTGTTTCACAATCCTGAAAAGGTAATTTTCACAAGATAAATACTTGTAACCTGGCTGCTTTGTCCTTTCTGTGTCTTGACTGGAGCTTGGCACTGCAACTATTACAATGATCTTTCAGAGACAGATGTGTTAGGAATGAATTGTCAGCTGCCAGCAGATAATAAGAAATGTGCAATTAGTTAAACCTGGATGGGCTGTAAGTAGGAATAAGACCACTCTGGTCACCACTGATTTAAGGTGATCAATGGCTCAGCACCTGCTGATTCTGTTGCTGGACGTTGAAAGCAATTGCACAAAGATAACCTCCTTCTGCAGCTACATCTGGCTGACTCACTGTGTACAAACAGAATTGCTCAGAGTTAATCATGCTGCCTGAAATCAGTGCTGGGAGAGTGACTGCCACCTAGTACTTTGACCTGCAATTCAACTTCAGTAGGTGCCTGCCTTGCTCCCATTGGTAGCCTCAGAGCATAACTTGACTTAAGTTTTTCAGGAGTGGAGGTGTAACTGAGTTTTTCTGCCCCAAGAGATGCTTTGGCTGTGGGGAAGGCTGAGGTGGAGCCGGGAGGAGATCTTGCTTTTATGAGCAGGAGTGGGATGTGACGTGGCTGGGAAACCCTTTCCTTCCTAGAGTAGCCTCCACTCCAGCACATCCCAGGTGCCCCCTCTCAGCAAGTAGCAACCAGCCTGGCATAGACCAAACTGGCTGTCTTTGGGCACAGAGTAACCTGCCTGTGCCCTTGAGCTGGCTCTGCCTTTCTGAGCTGCTGGTCCTTGGCAGTGGTTGGGCTTTACAACAGGCTGGAAGACCATCAACAGACTAGAAAGGGGAAGGTGAGATTTCAGCAAGATTTAAAACACAGGCATGCAGAGGGAAACATAGGAAAAAGTGAAATGACAAGGCTTTTGAGTTAATGCTACCTTGGGTCTTACCCAGGGGACCTGCTCCATGCTTGACTGGCTGCTGCTGAAAATCCGAGCTACTGTAAATACCCCTTAATAAGATCAAAAATTTGCTCTAGCCCCCAAAATGTGAGACATCACCCCCTTTGAAGCTAGATGTGGTATACTGACAGGCTTGCCAGCGGACTGATTCTTTCTGAGTTGTCAGAAATCATAACATAAACCTGTGGCACAAGACATGTATTTCGGATCGGTGGTTCATGTGTAGCCTGCATTGTTGCATGAAAAGCTTGTCACTGAGAGCCAATGTACATGCAATTGCTGAGTTGCCCCCTTCTGCTTTCCAAATACATGGCAGAACATCTTTTAACGAAGGGTGCTGCAAGACACTGTGTCATTTCTAAATGGATGCTGTCACAAATAATGGTCCCCATCAACCTTGACTTCTTTTTTTCCAAGAGATTCTGATTTATAAAGGCCAGATTATGAATGCTGGACCAGGGCATTGAGGGCTTCAATACTAGCTTGATCTGGTCCTGACCTCTGCAGAATATTGAGGTTACACTGTGATTTAATCTGAAAAATGCTCCAACACCATGGGCCTGTGGGTTTTTTTCTCAAAAAATGGCAAGTAAATAAATAAAAAGGTGAGACAACCTCCCTTTCATGTGGTCTTGAAACATCAAATTAAAGATCTGTGGCCAAGTGAAGAAGGCCACTGAAGGACATTTAGAGCTAAAAGTTTTGAATGGATGAGATGAGAATGAAAAGGATATTAAAGAAAGCAACAGGAAGAAGAGGTTTGAATTATCAAGGTGAGAGAAAAACTCCTGCCTAGGCGTGTTTTATGGGACAGTCATAAAGAAAAAGCTAAATGTTTTGTGAGATGAAAGCTTAGGTGAGTGACTCCAGCAGAGTCCATAAGAGTTCATACACCCTGGTTGTCAGTTTTTATAACTTGATGGCAGAGTTTTGGCATAGCTGTAAAATCAAATAAATGTTACCCCCCACTTTCTACCTGGTGTAAAGTTATTATGCTTGTTGAAAGCAACAGCACTCATAGACAACTGCCACACCAGAAAAGACCCTGTCTGTTCACTTGCCCTGAGATATTCTTTTGTGGAACTACCAAAGAGGATGCTTCGCCATCTCCTCCTGTGAAAACGGCATCCCATCTCTCCCATCCATCAAAAACAAGTGATCAGCAATATCCTGAATCCCAGCTAAAGCACAGCTCTCTAGCTTCTTCCATTAATCAAACTGCAGGCTGTGTTTGGAAGGTTTAGCTGAATTTATTGAATGAACGGATACTCCTGATAGTAAATAATTTTGGTTCCTGCAAGTATTTCACATGCAGTTTTATTTTAAGGCTGGTTGGCCAGCTCTAGCTAATGCTGAATAAACAAGCTGTCTGTCTCTGTAAACAACATCTGGGATTTCCCTCTTCTGCGATAATACAACACATGTACTGCAGGTGGAATTTTCCATGTTCCATGAAAATGATTATTTAATGTGATTTTCCACCAGAAAATGGAAACCACGGCACAAAACAAGGATTTTTCTACTATTTTTGAGCATCTGGGAACTTATTAGACAGTAGTACTGGAACCCTATCTGTTCCCTCTAGTTCTGGAGAGCACATTTTCTTGAACTAGCCGATACTGACAAGTAAATCTCAAGCACGTGGAGGTGAGAAGTCCAGGAGCTCTGTAGCTCAGACTGAACTTTGCATCGGGGCAGAAAAAGAAATCTGAATGAGAACCTACCTGAAATTTGTTAAAGCGTGTGATATATCAGAACACTGTGCTGAGAGTATTGAACTTTACGTTGGGGGTCAGGGTCACATATCTTTTTTCATCTCCTTTGCCAAAAGACAACATTAACACAGGTCCATATAGAAGAGCTGCCATGTGACTCCTTGTTCCACTGCAGTGACTTAGAGCCATGTCCTGTTCCCTGCAATAGACATGGGAGAGTCTTTAACTTTCCACTTATCCACATCTCCTCTCTTTCCCTTGCTGCAGAGCTGATGCTTATTGTACCTCCTTTATTGTGCTGAATCTCTTTGGACAGATGAATTGGGAACACAAATTATGCCGGTACCATGACATCTAAATGAAGGAGGGGAAGAGGTGTAAAGTCTGTTTGTTTCTTCTGATAAAAAGCATGCCTGTTGTTATTATAATTCAAAACCATTGTTTTCACTGGGTTTTTAGCTGGGTTTGGGGGAGAAGAGATGGAACTGTTATAACAGGAGATCTGCAAATTAGTCTACGACATTTACTTAAGTGGTTTGAGCCATATCAGGCAATACCAGCTGCAAACCTGATCTCTAGCCTGAATAGTTAAGTTTCTTAATCTGCAGGGAAAAACAATAATGAACATTAACTATTATTTGACACTGAGTGGCTCTAAGCATTTTCACAGGCAGGCTTGATATCGTCTGTGTGTCACCTGGAACTACAGAATATACCATCTGAAGCCTCTGCAGCATGAAGCACTGGTTCCTACTTTTCTGTCAGAAATGTTAGTGGAGCCACTGATGTAGTCACTGGAATATGTTCCAGTGCTTTCTAACAAAAGAGAGAAAACCAGGCTCTCAAGACAATTTGCTGCTGGGCTAACTTGCTGTAGCCACATTATTTTCACATTTTCTGCAGAATGAATTAAATGATCCACATCGAACATCAACAACGGGAGTAACTCAATCTACACTTTAAAGAGCTGGTTGAAGCTCACACTTCCTCGAGCTTCAGGCACTGATGAGTGATAGTAAGACTTGTAAACAAACCAGGAGAGACAGCACAGTCCTGTTCATCTTCGATCCCCTACTGTCACAACTCCTCCTTTTTCTTGACCAAGATAATCTTTACCCTAACCTATCTCTCTAATAGCCAGGGAAAAATGTCCTCATGTATTTCAAATGAAGCAAACTGCTTTGGGCTTTTATAGATAAATTACAGATGAGCCAGAGTCCAGGCACTGGATTTGGCTCTAGATGTGAATTGCAAATGCCAATAGAATTCTGGATTTTTTTATTTTCTACTTTCTTTCATAAGAACGGCCTTGTTCAAGAAGAGTCGCAACATATTCTCACATCCATTTTGATTCAGGATGGTGAGTAAACATCAGCTGAAGTGTTGCCTCTACAGGGACATTTTTTTACATCAGTGTTAGCTCCCTCAACATCTTCCTCAAAGTTTGTTGTTAGGATGGGTGGAAAATCAATACTTCCTCTTTGCATTTTAAATCAGATTGAAGTTAAAAAAATCAAATAAAAATCACTCTTGAGCTCTGAAGCACCAAAGCAAAATTAGTAAGGGCAGTTTTACTGGTCAGATTCAGAAAGATCATCCATGTCTCTGGTGTGACTGTGGTCCACCAGCAGACAGCATGGAGCCGATAATCTGGAGCATTTGTTTTTCTGTTCTGCAATGGATGCAAAAATGACAGGTTGTCAGGACCATTGCATTGGACTTGACTGAAGATTATCAAACCCAGCAAGTTTTGTTAATCCATCTTGTCTCAAGATACAAATGTTTTCCAACAAAACTTGGATTATATTTGAAAAAATCTGGATCTGTTTGTGGCTGTCTGTGCTAGTCTCCTGGTTCAGAAGGAGCTTCTGTAATGATTGATTTACTTCTTAACTCAAAGACACATGTCTAAAGAAAGCTTAGAATAACAATGTGATTTTCCGCTGCCCACTTGGGTTACAGATTTTCCAAGGCTATGGCCAGCTGCTTCTTTGCAGCAGTAAGAGGCCACATCGTACTTATCCTACAGGCACTTCTGTAATATGCATGATTATCATTATCTTTGTAACTAATAACAGATTTATAAGGCTTTGAAGTTTTTCTTTCTGTGGTGGCTTGGAAGAACAATAGTGGGCCTGGGGGTTTCTTCAATCTCTCTTTAGCAGAGAACTGCAAAAGAAAAGCCAAACTAGCAGAGGGATAGTCAGCTGTGAGAGAAGCCAGCCCACATTCACTTGAATCCAGTGATCCTTATCCAGTCTTGTCTTGGTGTCTAACAACAACTTAAGTCAACTGACCTTTGCATGGTCTGAACTTGATTTTTATTCTTGAAATCTAAGAGAAAAAAAAGAATCTGTAAAATAATAAGTTAACTCTTGCATTGATATTTGGTTGGAAATTAATACTAAGAACACAGAAAATGTCATTTGCAGAAGGTGAAGGGTTTCCTACAGCCAGACAAGCAAGTAGAGGAACAGCTGAATTTGTTCTGTTGTGCTTATCACCTAGAAATCACAACTTTAGATTTTTGAAAGCATCATGTATCCAAGATACGTATAATCACCCTACAAGTTTAAAAAACCACAATGAAATATCTTTTTACTTCTAGTAGAAGAAGGGTGACTCTGTATTAACTTGAGCCTGCTAGGAGCCCTTTGATGAAAATACAAACTGACCAGTTTCTTTTCACAGGTACGTACAAGGCTTGATGAAATTTTCCTTTTGAAGGTTTTTCAGGAGCACATGGACTTGCTGGTCAAAAGAAGTGAGATGCTAAGACAGATTTTAGATTAAAAAAAACAAAATACAAACAAGAAAGAATAAAGCACTGTGCTGGGGTCTGTTTTCACTCTTCTGTTTCCACAGAAAAATTCCAAACATCTCAGTACAAAGAGAGGAAAAATAATAAAAAATTCAAGAAGTTCTGAATTTCCTGCCTGGCTCCACTTTTAACAGCGAACAAGCCAGGCTGCACAACATCGAAGGACTGGAAGCAGAGAATGCCACAGGACAAATTTACCCTGGCACAAAAATGCTGTTGCTCTTATTTGTCAAGGACACTGGAGTTAACCATTGCTCCTCTTGGGAATATCCTTCGATTTGATGTGAATGCAAATATTCACACAAGTTGTCAAGTCTCTTCAGTTATAAATACAGCCTCCAAAACTGTGCCACCAACAGCAAAATGCTGCTGCTTCTGTGCTCAGCCTGTGCACTGAGTCAGTGGCAAAAGCTGCGGGAGGAATAATGCTCAGCATGGTTTTTTGTGTCTAGTAATAGGCAGCCTGTGAATTTTGGATGGCTACAATCTAGTGGTCGTGTATGAAAGAACAGGTGCTCAAGTAAGCAGAAAACCTGCCTGACGGCTCTGCTGGGAATATCCCATGTAACATACCGACTGCTTTTTTCTGACCTCTTCATCTTAGAAGACTGAGTGGGAATTTTTAATATTACTGCTGGAAGAAGGTCAGTCTTACAAAAAGCAATGTGTGGCAGTGTCAGCAGGGGTGGGACAGCCTATAGTAGCTGGCTTTTCCTTTTTTTAAACAGAGGGTGTAACATAGATGGTGCTCTGTGGCTCACTTTTCCATTTGTAAAACCTTATCTGGTGCTTTAGTCATGGAAAAGTCATTTGCAGCACTTTGTTTCCTCTCAAATTGAGGTAAAAATGTGCTAATAACTGGTGGGAAGGGCTTCAGAGTCTAAGGCATGATGGACTGGAAAAGCCATTAAAATGCAGTTAAGGTAGAAATAGCCCTGCAGTGTATGGGGCTAAACTCCTGTGCTGAACTGCAATGAATACCTAAGGTGATCTCATAGGATTTAACCAATGAGAAGTCACCAAAGACTGGTTAAGTAAAGATGAAACCAAACACAGCCATGTAAATAAGAAAGATAGTGTGATTGGCGCCCAGGCTAATTTCCTAACAGGACTTGTTTCTCCTCTGAAGAAAAATACTTGAAAGAGTTTCGTAACATTTTTAGAGGTCATTAAGCCAAAGCAATTTATTTAAACATAGCAAAAAGCTGACGTTTTCCATTCAGGAAGGTTTCTACTTTTGGATCTAAGCAGTGTAACTCCCATAACGTCCTTACCCTTTGAAGGCTTTGTCCTGCTGAAGAGCAAGCCCTTAAGAATTACGTAGACTCTTTAGTAATGATACCTCTTAGCGCACTGTGCCTCCCTTCCCTGCCACAGGGTACGTCAGCACAGAGATCCTGGAAAGCACTGAAAGGAAAATCAGAACAAAGTGGTGTGCAGAAGATGTAGATCCTGAGGGCAAAAGGAATCTATCTGGACTTCCCAAAACCCGTAACTTTTTTCTGGTGTTTGCAGTTGTTTGCAATGTTCCTGCCCCATAAAACATTCTGGAAGAGGCTGGATTCCTCAAGTATTCAGTGTCATTCCCCACAAAGTCTTTTAGAAAGCAATGAGTAATCTGAGAGACAGAAATAATTCAAGACCTTGGTTAATCCACTTTGCAGCTGTTGTCAGTTTTGTCTGTAATCACTGTCAGGGATGCAGTGTCAAGGGGAACAGAGCAATATGCAGATTCAGAGCAGTAACAGGCAGAGAAGTTTCCATCATATAGCTCATCTCCATGTTGTGACAAGATCACTCCTTATTTGTGCATTGAACAGCCTATTGTCTAATTTTAAACATCCCTCCAATGGGGTCTTACCACTCTCCTCCGGAGACAGTGCCTCAGACAAAACAGGACCCTTCCATAATGATCAGCAGACAGTTTTTCTTGTAAAAATATCAGCCTGCTATCAGGGCCAGGCTAAGGAGTATGCAGACCAGATTTGTGGTAAGCATTGAGCGGAGGAAGGGGACGATAACATCAGCAGGATCACTGCAGGGGAGCAGCCTGTGTGAATGGGGCTCCCCTTGGGATCCTCACAAAGTGCTCTGGGGGTTGTGAAGCTGATGTATCAGGAGGGTCCTTGCCACAGTTTGAAGGGTTGAGTGGACTCTGAGCTACTTCAGCAGCTGAAAAGAGAACCTAGCTGTGTTATTTCCCCAATGGCAGTTCAGATTTATGGTGGAGAGGGAAGAGGAGAGTGGACACAGCTTGGTAGGGGGTCAGGTAGTGGCTGCTGTTGATGTAGAGACATGTTAAGGAGGACCTGACCTCATTCTGTGGCTGACTACTGTAGATGCATTGAGGGATCACGAGAAGAAGAGATGGTTAATTTAGACTGGCAGTTTTCAATGATTATCATTCATAATAATGATGTTATAGAGAAGTTACAGTCACAAGTGACTTCATTAGTTTGGAAGGAAAAACAGTGCCTGGAACTGCCTTTACATTAACACACTGATTTTTGGTTTTGTGTTTTTTTGTTGTTGTTTTTGGTTGGTTGGTTGGTTTTGGTTTCTTTCCCCAAGAGCTTCACACGATGCATTCAAACAGAAATAGGAGATGAGATCTTGAAAAATTGAACCTAATGTGATTTCCTGATTCTGCCTTCCTCTTTCCAGCCTGTTGTTTCTCCATCATTTCATCTGAGCTCTAAACTGGGCATCCCCAACCGCAACCATTTAAACACGGAGCTGTTTCCTGTCCAGTATCAGATATGGTATCTAGTTTTTGCAGCAGGGCAGTAAGACATGAGATTTCAGGGGTGAGTGAAGAACAAAATGCCATTCCACTGCTCAAGGAAACCCAGCCTACTTCTAGCTTTTAGTTCAAACAAATCATTCCTCTTCTAAGAAAACTTTTTCCCAATTTGGGAATTCTTCTTTTGTTATATTTTGTTATTATAAAGAGTAAGATCTGAAGCCCTCTGTCACTCCAGATTTTTAAAATAAACCCGTCATTTTGGCATTTGGGATCCTTTGAAATACACTATACCAAAAGAATCCAGATCCAGAAGGAGGGAGGTTCAGTGACATGATGTCTGCTTTTGCAGCATTGTTGTTCCCACTCACAGCTCATCAAATTAGGGTTGTTTCCAGTGGTTACGTGACCAGCTTACTGCTAACATCTTTGTCAAGTACCATAGCTTAAACATGTATCCATGGTACAAGTACACTCAGTAATTACATTTATGAGACACGGGCAATCAATTAGGAACCACATGGGCATGGAGATATATTGACAATACTAATTGTCTTCTGTTGCTGTCACTGCTTATTCTGCTCCCTTCTGCTCATTCCCTTCATTTCTCCCAGATTCACATGGGGGAGTGCTGGGCAGCTGCATGAGTTGGATGTTAATATCTGGAGTGTATTTCCTGGCTCCCTCAGCTCCGGTATACAAGTGACAGGCTATCTACTGACAATATCCACTTTTGAGGGCTCAGATATGATGCCACTTTGGCTGGCTGTAGTAGCTTTGGGGGCCAAGTATAAACCAGCATGGCTTCAGCTTGAAAATAAGTCATGGAGCCACCCCAAGTGATGCTTTCCTTCAGTGCATTCTGAATTGTGAAAGTGTCTAGTTCTCTGAGATTCCACAGGAGATGCAGAAGTGAAATACCTTTTTTTGGCTTAAAATAATATACACCTATGGCATATCCTAATAGTACAGAATCTCTCCATGTACAGCTTTATTCCTGTGGAACTGTGAAAGTGTGCCCAACTTCTAAGGAAGCTAATAAGGAAAGACGGCAGTTGTACTAAACTTCTTTATAGGCTGATTACTGTACGTGTATCTGCTGTCACATTTAACCAATATTTCCTATTATTTTTCCTCACTCCTTCTTCTCTCTTTCCTTCTGTTTTTTAAAAAAATCAGGGGAATTCAGTGTGTTTCTTGAAATTAATTCAGTGTTCATAATAACCTGGCAAGAAATAGGAGAGGTTTTGGCAATGCAGAACGATGGATCATCAAATGGAGACAAAATAAAATAATCTGCATACGATTTTAACTTAATATAACAGTAAATAGGAATTATCAGGAGGAGAAGTTTCATTAAGTGCATAAAGAAGAGCAAGACAGATAGATAAGAAATCTTTCTTACATTGCCATTAGAGTGAAAGGCAGTGATGGTACTGTATATATGAAGGAAAATATGAGACTTGAACACACTTTGGGTCAGATATTAATAGGGTTTGGGAATAAAGGAGGAAGAAACCTGAAAGAATTTTTAAGTAGAATCTAAAGACTGCAAACAAGATTGAGAATATTATAACAGAGACATCACAAGTGAGGTAAACTCTAGAGGGAACCTCAGTAGAGGTTCAGCAGTTTGCAAACATAAACTTTGTGTGGGAAACCACTAACCAAACACAAATTCTCAAAGTACATCCACACATCATCTCTCCACTCAGCGAACTCTTTTCTCACCACACTCTACTGCTTCTTCAGTACTGAAGATGAGGCTAGGAAGTCCAGGGATATTGGAGAGCTCATACAAATTTGTCGTCTCTCAGACAGACTCTGTGAAAAAGATGTTGAACTGTAAGACACACTCCTTTATCTACTATGACCCTGTTTGTGTTTCTGCTGTTATTTATACATGTCTCAACAGGCCAAAAAAAAACCCCAACCAAACCCAAACTCCATCCTCAAAAGACTTTGCTCTAACCAAAACTCTAAATGGACACTGTCAGTGTACTTTCGTATGACCAACAAAGCCAGTTGAGTTCTAATATTGGACGATAAGATGCAGCCCACCACACACAATGATGAGGCTGACATGGAAAAACAGCCCTTCACTGGTCTTGGAACTGTTTTCTGAGCCAAAAAAAGGGATCTTTCCTCATGATCTCTTTTTATATGTTGCTAACATCCTCTGTAAATATTGTAACAGAGATGTCTGAGGAGCAATAAAAGGAAATCTAGAAATAATATACACTTAATAGAAGTTCAGCAGTTTGCAAATACAGTTTTTATGTAGGGAGTTATTGCTCAAAATGAGGTTCAAAACTAATACATATATTGCCTTCTCTTCTGCTTTGCTCCAGCTGTGTGTCTGCATACAAGACATAAACTCCATTGCATGAAGCACATGAGTTATACCCCCAAGTCCTGTTCTCTCAACAGCGGAAATCCAGCTATTGACCTAATTATGGGATGTTACTTGCTGAAGGCGAGGGAATAACCTTTTCTAAGTAGGAGAAGATTGCACATTTCTGCATACCCCTTCCAGCCAGTTATCCAAGGGTTATCTGTCAGTCTCCCTAACTCCTCATCACAGGGGTAATCTTCTCTGACCTGTACACTGCCAAGTAATTCGGGTACAAGGTTGCACAAGAAAGCACCCAGTGGTTCTTTGGTGCACAGAAAACTAAGCATTTAGGGCAAAACTCTGCCTTTAGTTGTAGCCCTGAGACTCTAGCGAAAGTGAATGGGAGTGCGTGAGTACTGAACACGGGTCTTCCATTTCAGAGTGTGCTGGACTGTCTCAACTCTGAAGCTGGCAGTTTCCTTTCCGTCCAACACCCTTTCTCATGAGACTCATATGTCACTGTCTGGGCTCTAGCTGATGGTTGTTTCTCATCTCATTGCTTATACTCTCATGACCTTTTGTTGTTCAGGTGTCAAGAGCCCTCATTAGCATTTTAGACATGAGGTCATGCTTCTAACCAGCCCTCCCCCCTTATTCAAGTAACATTTTCAACGTTTTTAAATTGAGTGCATGGGTCCACAGGCCGAGGGATTTCCTCCCAATTAGTACCAGTAGTGAAAGGAACATATCAAAGTTTATTTGCTCATATCAGTACTCTCTTTTGATCTGCTGAAAGGATCTGGTGAACATACAATTAAGAAGTTCCTCCTAGGTATCTTTCCCCAAAGGACCAACAATACCTGCCGGGGTCTATTAGCATTTCAATATGTTTCCCACCTCAGGAAATGTCTCTGCTTCCTTGCCTGACTGGTTAATGTTGCTGCATATTTTGCATGCATACCACTTAAAGTCACTGCTTGCCATTGCTGAGACTCATTATCCTCCATATTGCACAATTAGGGATTAGACTTGCATTCAGCCTGCTTCACCTCTCATGGGAGGGTCAAATGTGCAGAGTCATTTGGGAAGGGTCAAACATTCAGTGCTGTCAGATAGGGTCCAGCAGCATCCATGCCAGACAAGAAAGTGACAGTGCTCCATAGGAAATACTTGTATTAGACTAGCGATGTGCACATTTCTTGATGTCTTCACACACTTATCTCTAAGATGCGTGTGATTACCAGGCCTTGTCTACATAGCTGCTGGGCATGTGGACTGCACAGAAGGGTGCTCAGCAGGCATGAATACTTCCTGATCTCAGCCTCAGATTACATCTCTTGGAAGGAGAGCAGAATAGCTTGTGGGGATGATATTCCACCATGTTATTACTTTTACAGTACTGAACGCTTAGTGCAAACCAGAACATGTCAGAAACAAACCATTTTAACGAGACTTAGGAACAGATCAACTGCCAGAATTTATATGGGAGTATAATTGTCTCAACATTTGCCTGTAGCAACACACAGCATGTCTACGTCTTGACCTGGTTTAAGCACGTCGAAAGGATTCCTTACCCAACTGCTGGCTCTCACAATTGCAAGTGAGATGCACTAAGTTCCCATTTGAACACAAGAAGATTACTATCTGCATCTTGCCAAGCCCAGCCTGTGCAAACGCAGCCATAACTGGGAGTGTGATTATAAACAGAGATAGTCCCAGAGTATTGAAATTCAGGGCCCAGTTCCAACTTTACAGACAGGAGATTCATGGAAATTTTCTTTGCTTGAGATCCCATTGCAAATACCTCAAGTATAAGGATCTACCAGATTGTAGGAACTTTTTATCCATTCTTGCCCCCTCTCTCTTATCTGTCCCTGTGACCAATGGCAATGCCATGACTGCGCTTTTTCTGACATGCCAGCACATTAGCACGAACTGATGGCTGGACTCAGATGTGTTACACATCCTCCTCTGGGCCAAATTCCTTCACTTTCCCACAAAAGTACGGTATCTTGTAAGGACATTCTTCGTCTAACTCTCTGCTCTGATGTTTATTATAATTCAGGTAGCTTTTACTTTGTGGAAATGAGTGGTTCATGAATGATCCTGAGTTTATTTTAGGGTAGAGGACAACGATCTTGTGATTTGTGGTGTGTGGGAAGGGAATGTTCTGTAGATCGACCTGGAATAAGCATCCATTATGTGTTTTGCTGACATTAAGAGGGACAAGACTCAATGACCCAGATTGTCCCTTTAACTCTATAGCCTTTTATGTAGCTCAGGGAAAGAGGGCTTCTTCCACAGTGCATTGAAGTGTATTTCAAACTGAGAGATCAGTTTGGGAATTCTTTAAGGAAAGGAGTTTCCGTTATCTCAATAGTTAAGGGAATTTTATAAGGCGAGGGAAAAGCACTTACTGACATACACAGCAAAAGAAATACAGAAAAAGTACCAGTGGCAATATTAATGGGGCCGGGAGGAATCTAATCTAAGACTTTTAGGTGGAGACTGCAGAGTCCTTTCTTGCATTTATCAGTGAAAATCAGAAGTAACTCCCCCAAAGTCAGTAGATTTATGCCAGCATAGCCCAAGGAAGCAGACTGCCTGGAACCACTGCTAATTTGAACACAGACCAATATAAGTCTGTGGGAATAAATCTTACATAGTGGGTATTAAAGTGAAGTGTTTGTGTCAGCCTAACCTGTTCCAAATGTCAAAGTGTGAAGGATACTACAAACTGGGAAGATCTGTTGTAAGAGGAAAAAAACCCACCAGTGTGCCTGAAAGTATTCCTGCTGAAATCAGTAGTGGTTTTGGCATCAGTTTCAAGGGTTGCAGGATTCATTGTATGGGAGACTATGATAACAGGAATTTTAGAAAGGGAAAGTTAATAACTCACCAGCGAAAGAAGGTACTGAGCTGAGTCCCAACATGCTTCCCTCAAGATCATAGGCATGACTGGAAAAACATTGAATGAGAGTGTTGAAATAGCAGGCAAAGTTTCTTCCCAGTTTATACCGAAGGGATAATCCAAGTGTGGAATTGGTGATGCTTCTTCATACGTCACCAGGCTCGCAGAACTTTGCAGTGCAGAGGTGAAAACTGGGGCTGGATGGTGTGTGAATACAGACACCCCTGTTCCTCACTTTCTAGTTGAGGGTTGCAATAGGGAAGTACAGAGTTGCTCCTGTCTCAGGGATGAAGTCATCTCTACAGAGCAACTTTGTGACCTTGGGATTTAATCCATCATTCAACAAACCCAGAGAGAAATTTTCTATTTGACTATAATGGCAGATGAATGAGACTCGTGGAAAGACAGTCTTGTGAGCTTATGCACTGTACCTGAGCTAAGAACCTGAGTGTTGTGAACCTCTGATTAAATTCAGGATCATCCCTCTTTTCAGTACAAAAACCTAAATTCAATTTATTTGTGCACTTAGCAGGGTTGGTAACTTTGCAACCCCAACAGGCCTGGGAAAAACTAATAAGATTTGATTCATTTATCACTGTAGCCTTGGATTTAAATGGCACAGTCACCAGCTTTCTCCCAAGAGGCACTAAAAACCTTCAGATACTGGTATCAACATATTGTCTGCATGACTCTGTTTATAAAGAAACCCTGTTATCATACACTGATCAATAAGAGGCAGGTATGCCTAAGTTTTCTAATCATTATGAGCCCATTTAGAATTCAATGCAATAGCAGCAATCACATGGAATTCATTAGTGGATTTGCAAGGATGGCTTATGTAGTTCCACAGCAATTCCCTTGTAATTCAGCACTAATTAAGCATTATTTCATGCAGGAAATAATGAGCTGTGGAAACACTGCTAGAGCCAAATAATGGAATAAAGGTGTGTTTACATATTATAAACACTCCACGAATGTTCAAAGAGGTTAAAGCAGGTCTTGACTTTTTTACCCTGGGGAAGAGAAGGGGTCCTAAAAGAATCATCTTGCTTAATTCTGTTGAGTATAGCCTAAATAAACATTGAATTAGAGAGGGACACATTGGAAATTGGAAAATCACTCTGACTTTGCACATTTGAAATGTCAGTGGTTCAATTATTAAATTACTTCCAAGTCAATGCCATTCCTGAGAAGGTTTTACTGGTTAGCCAAGGCTCAGAATAATTGAGTTGCTGTAGCAGACCTTATTGTTATTTATAGCAGGCAATAAGATTTGAAACTTCTCATATGAAGAGAAGTTTTGACACAAGACTTACAGAAGATACCAGTTTTCTGCTTTATTTAAGGCTGGATTTCTAGCTGCTCAACAACGACAAGTTTTCCAGAGCCCAATACACTGTGGAGATCCCAACTTTCCTCCTGTATTCCCGCATATTCCAGTCAGAGCTTGGATAAAGCACAGGGTGAAAACAAGCTACTCCCTGTTTCTCAGGGACATTGCCGTAACCCTCTCATCTCTAACAGTGCTTACTGTGCCTGAGAAGGATGGGACCATGTTCAAAGCCATGTGGATCTGTTTTCCAAAGAGCAGAAGCCCTAGGGATGGCTCTGCAGTCCATTGCGGAGACTGTCCAAGAGAGGCTGGGTACTACAATATGGCACACCTTGACATGTCTTCTTACCCCACTGTTGTGATGGGGTAGGTTTTCAAGGGGAGATGCAATGTTCACATCCCGGCAATGTTGGCTTCAGATCACGGATTAGAACCTTAGAAAATAATTGTATCTGAGCAGCTCAATTAGAAATGAATTAATCAGACATAGAAGTCTTTTGGGTGTCACTACAGCACGTGAATACTTGCTACAAATATTTTCCTCCTACCCATGAAAGGATCAGTCAGTAACAGAAGTTGCTGAGAATGGGGTTTTGTTTTGTTTTACTTCGAAAGATCAGCAAAATGCCTAAAACATTGATTAATTTGAAAAAAAACCATATTGGCTTGGGGGGGGGAATCACTTTAACAAAAGATGTCTAGGTGAAAAAACAAAATCCACAATATCATTTCTGAAGGAGATGCTTAGCTATCCTGAGTAACTACCTTAGACATAGATATTACAATTACTTATAATGTCTTCTTGTTTCTTTTATTGTAAAGGAAGAGCTATTATCTGAAGCAAAAGCACTACTGAGACTTTCAATGGCTGTAGTGTAACTCAATGGCTGGATACTTTCCGGGGCTCAGCTATGTGGAATGATGTGCTAGAAGAGACACCAGCATTGCTGGTGGGGGGTTGGACTAGATGACCCACAGAGGTCCCTTCCAACCCCTACTATTCTGTGATTCTGTGATTCTGTGATTGCCATGTTGTATGAAAGTCCCCTGAATGGCATTCTGTTGCAGAGTATATGGCAATGGACCTTGTGAATGTTGTCCACAAAGAAACAGATAAATCGCATTATGAGGGCTAGTAGCTTGTCTGCCAGTGTTCTCCATGGGAGCAGAAAAGGAACAGAGAGACAGATGTGTTGGACACATCATACCAGAGCTGGCCGAAGGCTTCTCAGTATTTAGCTGGATTTTGGTGCCCAAGCACAAGGGAGAAATAACTATACTGTGCCTGCGCTCCCTGAAGTGCTGCTGGCTGGAGACAGGTGAGGTGTAGGGGGAGCACTGCCCCCTTCCCCGTTGGTCCCCTGGACTCTGCCTGGGGATGAGCAGTGCCTGCGTGGAAGCCACCACAGAAGTGGAGCAGCTGTGCACATAGGGAAGGTTGGTCCTGAGCTGCTAAGGATGGTAACACCTAGGAGACAACACCTAACACCTAACAGCTCTTTGGATGCTGTTTTCTGCCTGCTTGCCTTGTTGCTTATGACCCTTGATGGCCACACAGATGTCCATCATTTCCAAGCAGCCACTGCAGGATGAGGAAAGCCTGACAGAGCAACAATGAGGCTGAGAAAGCTTTCTCTGCCAGTGGAACCTCTGAACTTCCTTCATTGTATGGATTTCTGGGACAGATGATTAAATATTATAGCTTGCAGCATCACCATGACGGGCAGAATGGGTGACAAGGTCAGGGGAAGGAGAAGCTTGTTCCTTACAGTGTTTGCTTTATATCATTGGTTTTCCAAGTCCCATCTTTCTGACAGTGGATGCAGGCACTCTGTCAGTCCTTCATTCAGACTGGCAATTGCTCTAACCTGTACTGACTTGTGAGACCTCTTCATTTTCTTCTCTGACTCTCCTCAGTCTCTCAGCTCTGAAATTCAATGTACAAGAAATACAAGAAAGCTTGGAAGCCTCAGCTAATCAGTTGTTATCAGGTGGGAGCTTTGTGACACATCACGAGAAACAGTTTTATTTTTCTCATTCTTCTGAAATGCTCTTTGGGTTAAATTGAAAGTGCAGGTCAAGTCAAAGAGGCAGGACTTACTATTGGAACATCTTCTCTGGCAACATCCTCTTTGCTTTCAAGGGGAACCAGCTGCTCCCCAAGCGCTACTAAGACCACATTCAAACTCCTGCTAGTCCAAGTTGCTGATGGCTCTATACAAAACTAATTGCTTGTTTGTCATGTTTTGTTTGTGCTCTGGCTGTGGTTGTTTCATGTCATTTTTTTCCACCTCTTTCCCTTCAAAATAGCAACTTTCCTCAACAGATCTGGCTTCAAACAAAAGAAGATGCTGCAGCTTTAATGAAAATTTGAAAGTCAATGAGACACACACAAAAAAGAGACATGACCCAGGATGAGCTCAGTCCAATGAATAAATTCAAACCATTTAGTGAGTGTTTGGAAAGATCAGAAGGGCACCTTTGCTAGCAGCATTTTAACAAGCCTCCATGAATTAGCAAGAGGCCTGAAAAATGAGTGGCAGTGGTGGGGAGTATTTCAGTTGTGATCACTTGAGGGTGATGGATGAGGAAGCGACATAGTCTGTGCACAGACAAGCAATCTTTTCTAAAACAATTGTACTTAGCCCTCATGGCTGGAGATTTATATTGTAATGGTGGCAATGCTGGTAATTAATGAAACAGTCCTGACTTTTGGGGGGAATATTAGAAACACAAGGTTGAAGAAGCAGCAATGTGGAGACCCAAAGAGATTTTCTCAAAAGGCTGTAATATTCCTAGACACTGGATGTTGCTGTGCAAGGTTGATAAATTTGTCTTTAGCCTGGGAGATTGAGCGTGGTTTAAAAGGGCTGTGAAAAAATGACTTCAAGGCACGTTTTAAGGTAGATGGAGGATGAATTAAGATTAATGAGAGTCTTACAAGTGGGCTGAAACTGGCAGTCCTGATGCAAGAACAGTGATAAAAGCCAGCAAGACCAGCCTCAGAATGTGAATTACTTGCTTTATTCAGTGCCCCTTGTGGTTATTTCTAAGCCATTTGTGCGTGCATGTGTGTGAATGCATGTGTGTACAAGTGATATCTATTTTACATTAACCAAGCACAAAATCTCAGTGACTATCAAGACAAAAGGAGGAAAACATCCTCACATCCCAACATGCAAGATATTTTTTTTTCTTTCTCTCCTCCTCCTAATGTAAATCAAAATGTTGATTGTGTCCTGTTAACAGTTAAATGTGCTGTAAGTTAAACAGACCTAACAAGGCAGTTTTTGAACAGGAAACCTGGTAGGAGTTTAATGACATCTTACAGTACACCCATCCTGGCAATGCAATCATTAAAATTTGTCAAGTGTAAAAATGAATGACAAAACATTACCCCAGAGCAACTTACTGTAGAAATGCAACAATGAAGCTGCTAAATGGTTTCTCTGGATATTTATTTCTAGATCTGAAGTCATATTGATTTGGCTTCATCTTCTGAAGGGCATGGGTTCATAGTTTTACGGAGAATGTGTCTAGGTTCATAGTTTTATGGACAATGCAAGATTAGAAAAAGTCACCTTAAGTGAGAGGTTTCCATGTCTGCACTACAAATTGGTGTAGAATTATTAAAAAGAGAGCAGCCAGAAATGACTGAAGCTGTCTTGGAAATACAGAGATCTGTGGGTTTTTAAAAAATCCAACTAGAAAGAAGTGAATTCCACGCTGAGTATCCACACTTCTATGCACCGTTCCTAAAAGTGCACAGATCCGGGCAGGACATTTGCTGCTTGGAAAAATTTAACAGGAGGCAAGATCTCATTGCTGAAAGGTCCTGAATGAAAAAGCCATTCATCATGAAGATGGAAGCAAAATAAGCCCATACAAATGTATGTAAATATATTCAGAAATTTATGAACACCAAATTCCAAGGGGATGTTGGAATATGAGACTTTGCCATTGTGGCCTGCTGAGTTTGGAAACAGGGTAACATCACTGATTGCAGTGCTGGGTGTGGACAGATTACACCAGAAAAGGAGATGAAATGCTGAAGGTCTTGATAATGCAGTGTCTGCACGTTCACTCACTGACACCTTTTTAAACTGGTGACTACTTACAGGACCCATGTGCTGCAAACACTTGTCTTCTCACTAAGAGGAGTGCTTGCATCTGTAAAAAATTTATGTAATCATTATCCCACTGTCAGAGTACCCAGAACTTGGGGCTGAGTGGATTCCATAGCCATTGTGAAAGGAGATGCCTGACTTCTGTGTCCTTGAATGACAACTCTTCTACATAATTTCTGGGCAAGTGAACTGGCCTTTGAAGCCAAAGGAACCTCTTACTTTGGTATACGTTGCTCCAGTTAATAGCAGATGGCAGAACTGGAACTAGGACAAGGTTCAAAATATGAATGACTTCTTTGTATCATAGCACGCTCCCTTTTATACCTCTTTTGTAGCGTAAAAAGCCATAATTGTAATGTATATTAACTTTGATATTGTGTTACATGAGAAGCATAACATAAAGAGGCCTTGATGAAACTCAGACAAATCTTGCTAAGTGGAAACTGGACCTAAAGAGATTTTCTGATTAATGAGAAACTGATCAATATTGATCATCTTGAGGCTGGCTGAGCATTGTCATTATGCTCACTATTTGAATGTGAAATCACCAGGAAATAACTATATGACTTTGGATTTCACTACTTTTAGGCAAAATATTTCTTCAAGAAAAATAGTCTTTGTGAAATTTTTTCTTGCCTCTTCAAAGCAGTGGGAAAACTGTTCTTAGAGGAAAGGAGAAGAGCTTTCATACACAAATATAAGCAAATCCTGAATTAAAAGGTGGATAATCTCCTTGTTATTTTTGTTTGTTTGTTTTTTAAATAAGAAGTAACAACATGCCAAGATTTGTGGGTTTCCTACAGAGTTGCCCATATGCCTGCATACTTCATAAACACAGTACTCCCTGTGCTTGGGAGTTTGGTAGGATTTTTTTCAGTTGCTATGAAGTGTTTCAGTAATTTTTCAATGCCCTAATGCAATAATTCCTTATTGGTGAAATTATGCAATTCTCTTTACAGTTTCCATACATTTTAGAAAAGACTCCCAAATCTCTTCATCCCAACACATTTATTATGCCACTTGTGTTATTGAGTGAACAAAGCACTAGAAAAAGCCTTAAGAGTTCACCCGCAGAGAATCTCAAAAGCAGGTAAGACTTTGTCTCAGGCATTATGTTGCCAAAGACTAGAGAGTTACTTTACACCCTGCCCTGAGCAAAGACCAAATAGTAGCTGTTCCCATCCAGGAAAAAGCCAGAAGATGCATTCCTGCACAGCATGTTTCTGCTTTTTTTCAAGCTATGAGTTTTATCAGGCAGCTGTTTAATAGGGAGAGTAAATCTCTGTTGGAGTGGGGCCTTGGACGCAAGGCGATGACCCAGTTATCACGAGGCTATGGAACGCAATTTCCTGTTTTTTCCTGTCTGGTTCTTTCATCCTCTTATGTAGTATGGACCATCTCCCTGCTTGCCTTCCTGTGTTACCTTGTGACTGGAGGATTTAAGAGATGGAGTGAAAGAACCCTCAAAGGAAATGTTTGAAAAGAAGACATCTGAAAGAGGCTCACTTTGGTTTGTCTTGGAATGGAGGCATTCACGTGCACACTTTCAGAGGAGATTGAAGATATGAAAGTCCGGGAAAAAGAAAACACAGTACAGCTGACTGGGGTAGCTAAAAACTGGAAAAAGTTGGGACTTTCCTGAGCTCTGCAGTTCCTGTGGGGTGGATCAGGTGATGTTGACTTTCCTTCATGCACCACTTGTCTGTGTGCCTTCTACAACACTAATGTCCCTGTAGCATGTGATAATCACTCATTTCACTTGGACTAAGAGAAATACTCACATAGATGGTGGGTGTTAGCTGTCCCTCTTGGCCCACAGGTCTCTTGTATCTCACCTCACCCAGGTCTGGGTGGTGGTCACTTCCTGCTTTGTGGTAAATACCATCAACTCCGGGTGACCAAGCAGCAGAACGTTAAGTAGAAGGGATTAGATCTAGTAAGTAAAGCCTTTGACAATTTAACTCCTATGATTAAATACTAATTAGGTGATATTCATCTGCTACCAGATGTGGAGTTATGAAAGCAGGCTAACCAGAAGAGTGTTCTCTTGGTGCTTTTCCTCTTTAAGCTCAGGATGCTACAACAACGAAGGCACCAAGAGACCACCCTGCTGTTGTAGGTGTGTGGCAAGTACCAGCACAAATGTTGGGTTTATCAAGTCCAGTCCTCCAGAAACATGTTCAATAAATGGGTACCACAGAAATCTTCCTAGAGCATGCCTTTCATCCACCGTGACCTCACAAGTCAGAGTAGTAAGACCCATGTATCTCTTCATTGTGTCTCTTAGTACACTGGAATGCATGGGTGAGATCCCACCTAGAAGATCTGAGAAAACTCTCTGTGCTGCAGCCTTACTGTCTGCTCCTGTCCCCTTCTTACAAATATGTATCCAAGTTCAGTGACAGGCAGAGGAATAAAGATAAACTCTAGAGCCATGCAGGACGGCATTTTAGCCATTAGGTAATTTGAAGAGAGCCCTCACACGCTCATCTTTTAGAGTAATTCTACTAACATAAATCTCATTTTTAAACCAGCTTGCTGTTAAAAATGAAGACTGAATCTGACATGCTTTTGTTCGTTTTGAAATAGATTCTTCTCTAATTTACAAAATTAATATAAAGCCCTTTGTATGTAGAGCCCAACTCAATTAGCTCCCTCAAATGGCTATTTTCCACTTGATCTAAGCTACAATCTGAGGTTATAGCCACAGAGCTCCCTAGCACCATAACAATAGGGCTATTTTGGCATAATTCCCTTTAGATTTGATTACTTTTTTCTTCAGCCATTAGCACATGATTTTTCTGAACTAAATCCTGCTTCATGTTCTCCAGCTTCTTCAAGTCTTTTTGTACTCTTTTTTTTTTTTTTTTGATCCTCTT
>Ga0065711_1028918_pt1 | contig 38532 bp, 29 predicted proteins | sample Hoacrofraction12_FD_59098 | JGI IMG/M metagenome (GOLD analysis project Ga0065711, IMG submission 59098) | Hoatzin crop microbial communities from Cojedes, Venezuela - Epithelial fraction 12 v2 (version 2) | ecosystem: Host-associated > Birds > Digestive system > Esophagus > Crop | place...
TTGCAAAACAGAAAAGCAGAACACAAAGCAAACCTCAATCCGTTTCTCGAAAGCTTTTTCTCTACTCCAGCCTGTTTGCAATTCAGGCTACCCATTTTTTTTCCCCTAATTTCAGGGCTGCCACCTTTTAACCCTTGCTGCAAAACTGCAGATCTGGTCTGGGAGGAATTAATGTTTCTTCCTGTAGTGCCCAGAGGCCTCAGGTACACAAAAAACCCCCACAACCCACAACCACTTACCAGGGAAATTAAAAAGAAAACAGACAGTTGCTCAGAGCCCCTAAAAAAATCCATGGGCTAAATTACTTGCTGCTGCTTAATTTGGTCCTTATTTAATCCTTTCACCTTAGCTACCAAACGTATCAGTAAATGTCACTAATTGGTACTCTCTCTTACCCAGCTACAAATCCAATTAGGAGCTTGAACCAATTCCCATGTTGAAGACCCCAAAGCACAGGGAGACGGTGAGACCCGCATTTCGCACCTCCCGAGAAGGAGTGTGCTCCTGCTGCTGCCTGTTCCTCCAGCAGCCAGCTGCCAGGCCGCAGGGACTGCCAGAGGGGGTTGCGCTCCTGCACTGATGCTTTGCGGAGGTCCAGAAGGACCAGGCTTGCGTGGCTTGCCTTCAGAAACCCCGTGCCAATGTCAAAAAGTATGCTTTTTTTGGCTTTTTTTTTCTTTTCTTTTTTTTTTTCAGAGGGATAATTCATTTATGCTTCATGTGTGAACATGGAAGAGTTTCCTTCCTGGCTCTGCTGCAGAATTCCCTGGACAAACACCAGCCTTCGCTGCCCACCTCCCCTGCCGCGAGGCAGCGGCACAGCAGGCGAGCGCGGAGCCGAAGCAAACGCTTCTCATCTGCGCTGCAGAGAGGCAGGCGTTCGCACGAGCCGCTTGCATTAGTTTTTAGAAACCCCATCGCCTTTCCAAGCCTAATTATGAAGAACCCGTTCTCTTTTAAAGCCTGGAATGCAGTTTTCCAGCAATCTTCATACTCAAAGGTGTGGCAGCCCCCCAAGTTGTGGTGTTTAATTTTCAACGTTTCGCCCTACTTTGTCTGGTAGACGCTGTTGTTATTCTTGGAACACGCACACGCACGCACACACGCTCGCGCTTTTATTTTTTTTTTCTTCTCCTTAAGCTAACTTCAGTTTCTGCTTTTCACAAAGTAACCCCCCTCCAGCCGTTCCTTTTAAAGCCTTTCCCATAGGAAATCATCGTTTGCACGCACAAACGGGGGCAGGCCGCCGCCCCCCCCATCTAGTGGCAATAAAAACAGCGTAGCACCGCAGTGAGGACGAGATGTGCCAGCTTCAACACCCACCTAGATTGTGCACTTGTTCGCTACAAAAGTGTCTTTGAGGCCTTTTAAAGTTCCATGGCTTGACGTGTATAAAGCATTGCTCAAAAGTACGTGTAAACTTGCAGCTCCTTCCGTGACGCTCTCCTGCGATTCCTGTTGGCGCCAGCCAGCAGCTCCCGCTCCTGCCCAGCTCCGCGTCCAGCTGCTTCGCCTTCCCGCGGCCGCGCCTGGCGATGGGAAGATCTGCGGAGCCTGCTGCGGGTTCCCGACGGACCGGTTCTCCCACACAGCAGCGCAGGGTGATGAGCCCTTTGCTACACTGGTGCTAACGAAGGGAAGATGAGCGGAACAGATATGTTAACGCAGCTTCACCTGTGTGTCAATTAGATTGCGAGGTTCCCTTTGATTTCACGTTAACGCTTTGTGCAGAGATCGATTAGAATTTATTGGCTGTATCTGTTTGTAGAAAGGTTTTTTGGCAATTTCTATCTTCAGCAGAGTATTACGAAACAAACCGGCACAACCCCGACCTCTGGACGTGTCGGTGTGCGACCCGGGCCAGCCACAGAGATGAGCAGCAGTTCTGGCCTCTGCGTTAGAGAACGCCTTTGTAAACCTGGTTCGTCCAGTTTAAGAGTAGCTTTGTAGACAGCGATGCTGCGGTACCAGCCCGGGCCTCCAGTGTGTCTTGAGCACGTCGGGTCATTTTACCTGCACGCAGGTGGGCTCAGAGGGAGGGAGGAGATGCCGTTCTGCGGGAGGTGGTTGTGTCTGCTGTTGAGTTAGGTGAGAGAGACGTTCCTGCAGCTAGAGCTTGCTGAGCAAACTCATCCTGCCGATGGTGGCGCGGCGATCTTCGGCAGTGCAGAGCGGATCGCGAGGCTCTGACACGTCTTCGACGTGATGGGATTTTACTGTTTCACAACCGAGGCACGTTCAGGACTACGACATCGATTTCTCAGTCTTTGTCCCATTTTAACCCCCCGCCCTCCTTTCAACTAATGCTCTGTTGGCTTCAGATCGCAGGTCATGGAAATCTCACTGCCGTCACCTGCCGCAGAACAGGAAGGTCTGACGTAAGCCTTGAAAGGCTTCCATCGTTTTGAAGGAAAATCAATTTTAAACTGCTGACTGTTGAGAGGGCTGCTCGCCTGCGGGAGGGCCGCGCACCGGTCGGAGGTGCCGTGGTCCCTCACTGTCGCGGTGGATGTCTCAGGGCCAATGTTCTGTCGTCTGGAATTGCATCGTGAGAAAAGTGCTTAGAGTTGAAGCTGGTGCTGGGTGACAGTGCATCTGGGTAAGGCAAATGAGAGGCAGTGAGGTGATCTCAGAATGGCATTGATGTGATTAACTTGAGGTCAGGGGTTCACACTAGAGTCCCAGGCTTGGCTTTTTCTTGCCCATACCACTGGACATCTGCTAATTCTGGATAGAGGGGAGAATCCAGGAAACAGCTATCGTTGTAGCTCCTGCAGGAGAAAAGAAACTTCATTAGGACAACGAGGGCTCCCGGGGCGTTCAGCCGTGGGCATAAAGCATCACATGATGGGTGGGGAGGAACGCAGGACATCACGTTCGCACTCTGCAGGTACCCCCGGAACTGATGTATGGGGTGGGCTCAGCATGCAGAGCCCTGCCCTGACCCAGTCTGCTCTTGCCCGGCGGTCCCATTCCCCCCAGCATCCCGCCAGTGGCCACGAGGCAGGAGAAAGCTGAGCTCCGGCAGCCTCTCCAGAGCTTTGCCTGATGCCTGAACGGTGACAGGCAGAGCTGTTGCGTTCTCAGCCCACTGCTGGCCAGTGGCCGGGGCTTCGTGAAGGGGATGTGCTACAAGAGAGCAGAGCGGCTGCTGGAGGCTGAGAGCTCATGGCCAACCTCCCTGGCTGCGTCCATCCCACCACCCGTGGTTGCCACACCTGCCTCCACTTCCTCTGCGTGTGGCCTCTTCCCTCCGGGCACAGCAGCACCACGCTGCCTTGCCTGAAGGGCTCTGTCTGGCTTTCCTGCCCGGCGTGAGCCCTGGGTACAGAGATTTTTCAGTAGGATGCTCTCCAGGGAACAAGTCTGCAGAGCAGCCCTGCTGGACACGGGCTGCAGTACCCAGTGGGAGCATGGAAGGAGGAGGGGGATGGTGCAAAGGACCAACGTGGAAAGGCCCGTGGTTCATTGCAGGTGGCCTAGTCCTCATCTCGGGGCACCTCTCTTGACAAGCTACTGCTTCTTTTGCTCTATGGCTTTTGGTTTGCTTGCACAGAGCAGCCGAGACAATTTATGGAAATTTTCTTTGCTATTTTATCTTAAAGCTCTGAGCAGCGTTGGCTCCTGGCTTAGTCTGTGGAGCTCCTTGCCAGAGGAGAATACTGAGGTCAAAATCTTGTTGATATTTTGAAAAGTGACTGCTATGTCTGCACAGTAATATTTAGAATTGATGTCTCTCCCTTGGTTTTAATTTTAACCGACTTCCAAACTAGAGATTGTTTCGAGGCCAAAAGCAGGAGATGCGTTTTCTGTCTGTTTACTGTGAGGTTCTCGCTCCTCCCTCAGCTCCCTCCCCGCCTCGCAGGACTGATCTTACATCTGGTGCAGCCCAGAAGTTCCTGCTTCCTCTGTCCTGTTTTCCACCTGGTCTCGGTGTCTGGGAGGAACCCGAGCAAGGGCATCACCGGCTGCCTGTTAAAGAGCCTTTTGTTTCCCAGCTCTGTGCTGGAGTACGGAGGTTTACGGGTTATCTCTAGAAAGCTGGGCTTGAAATACTTGACAGATGCCAGCTGTGAATGGTTGTAGATTCAAATGAGTGTCAGACAGGATGGCAGTTTAATTAAAATAGAAATACTCTTGGGGTTTTTTTTGTTCCCGCCTCCCTTCCCCCTCTGTCTTCCCACAGGAACGGGGCCAGGATTGCTCCTCGCTCCGTGAAACCTCGCTGCTGCTGCTGCGAACGGGCTCTGCTGCGCTGCAGGAGGGAAGGAGCAGAACGGGTACTCGGTGCCGCGGCTGGGGCACTGCCGGGGGCTCAGTCCAGCTCCCCTGCCGACCCCCTTTACCCAGGTTCGTCTCCCCGCCACGCCGCTCCCGGACTCTCCCCACAGCACTTAGCCCACGCTGCTCGGAAATGTCCCCGGCCGCAGATCTGTCGCTCCGGCTTGCTCTCTGTGCCCGTTCAACCTCTGCGCGAACGCAGAGCGGGCTGGCCCAGCGTCCTCTTTCACAGGGCAAAGCGCCGCAGCCGCAAATGTGCTGAAAAGGCCCAGAGAGAGCTTGGAGGTGCTTTCAAGTTGTTCTTCCAAGAGCTGGAGGAAGCTTTGTTGCCAAATAAACGGGCACACAATTAAAAGGGCTGCTCCTCCGGGACAGCGGGGTGCCGGTTATTGGCACTGTGTGCATGGACTGTAAGGCAGAAGGATGAAAGAACAAAACGTTCCCTTACTATACCTCTATTCATCAGTACTTTGGTGGGTTGGAGACTGAGACTCATCCATAGTGGGTGAGTTGTCTGTTGCTTCTCTGAACAAAGGAGAGCAAATAAGGAGGAAAGAGGAGAGAGGAAATGTTAAAGAGAAGAAGTGACACAGACATTGTTACGAGCTTATTAATCCAGTGGGGAAACAAGTTGATGAATCATCTTTAGAAAAAGTTAGTGACACAAAAACATGTTGGGGAGAACTGTCAATCTTTGGAGTCGTGCTGGGAGGGCACAGCCTGCTCCTGCAGCGGGGGAATTTGGCTTGTGCAGCTAATGGCAAACTTTATCTGCTCCTGCTGTATTTATACGTACGCCTTGGGTCTTGAAATAAGAGAAATAATACACGCGGCCATGATTTGTCTCCAGTTCTTTTCGCACTGGTTGTTGGTGCAGGGCCTAAGCTGTAAACCTAGGTAACCTCACTTTCACCAGCTGAGAATGTGGCTTGATGCATTTCTGCTGTAAGAAACAGGGAGCAGGAGTTCTCTTGAATGGAAAAATAAGAAAAAGTTGGGATTCTCCGAACAGATTTCTTAGCTGGCTGCTCACCAGTTTTACTGCCAATCATCACGGAGATATTTAGAGGAATTAGGATTGGGACGGAGACTGAGACTAAGATTTGAGTCTAGATTCAAACCTTTAGTAGTGGGAATTGCAGTGTAAGCTACCAGTAGCGGTACTGTATTTTGGCTGTCTTGCGATCCCTTCACTTTTTATGAAATGGGACCAGGAAAATTCCCCCGTTTGAAAGCTGGAAGCACATGCAAAGACCACGTGAGGCCGGATATCAGATGCGTGAATTTAAAATCCAAGCGAGGCCTAAGGGGGTTGTGGTTATGGTTCTCATCGTCACGAACGGTGCTGGAGTAAATCCAGAGGTCAAACTTGATCATAGGTGACCAGAAGAAATTAAAGAGCATGAGATTTTTCCAGCGGCTGCACAGTGAAATGTTTGCAAAGTCACTGGTCCCAATTCACAACGTGGGATCATATCCGCTTTCCTACTCTAGGGCCTACGGTATTTTGAAGACTGTAGTCTGTAACTTTCTAGTTGACCTCACCAAACTCAATTTAGATGCAAAAATCTGAGACGTGCTGGTTAGACGGGATCTGGAAACCATCTGTATTTCATGTGGCAGGACAGAATTACAGGAGATGGCTACAGAATACCCATGGGAGCTTGCAAAGGGCTTTTCGTTTACTCATGGAACTCCCTGCCTCACAAAGTGCCAAAGAACCCAATTACTCTATTTACATGAGTAATGGCTACCTGCATGTAGTGACTCACTCACGCTTTGGCGAAGCATGTTAAGTTAGTGGTAGCTGAAAAAAGATGTACTTAATAGTCATTAAGACACATTGCTAGGGAAAACCTAGCAGAAAAACGTGGTTGCTGCACACACAAATATGGTAGGCACCTAACCTTGCCTTTACGGTGAAGAGCTCCTTGGTCTGGCCAGCATGATGGTTTATAAAAAAAGATGAGCTGTTTTGACACATGGAAAATTGGAGGAAGCAGGCTGTCCAAGCAGGAAGAACCTGCAAGGCTTCTTTCCCTGTGGATCTGGCACTGCCTGGAGTGCTGCTGGGTGCGGATGGCACTGCCGCATCTTGGTCAGCCTGAACGAGAGCTGCACCGCTACGAGAGCGCTGCTGGGAGGCTGGAAATGCTCTGTGCGGGTGTTGGCTACAGAGCACCTGGAAAAGGTTGCCTGTACCTATGTTCTCTCTTTGCTTGTGTGTGTGGAGGTGTTCCTCACCAGCACTGAGCGAGGTGAACTCTCTAACCCAACCCCACGGACACTCACCCAGTCTGCCATGCGAGAATGTGGTGGGGGCTGCCCGGCGGCGTGGCTGCTAGCTCGCTCGATGGCGTTGAACTCCTCTGGCTGTGAGGTAAGGCAGCTGAAAAACAACCAGAGGGTGGAGAAAAATAACCGGTGAGGTGAGGGCGCGAGGGTCAGCGTGGTTCAGAAGCATCAGCTGGTCAGACCAGCAGAAACGTGTCCTGCTGTGGGTAAACACAGCCTGGGAGTCAGACCTCATGCCCTTCCTGGATGGCCGTGCCCGAACACGGCACGGGGCAGCCAGCCTGCTGCTGATGCTGCTGCGTGTCGTGGGCTGGATCTGTCCTCAGCTCTGCAGGAATGCTTGGTTGCAGCCCAGCCTCCAGCTGAATGCAACAAGCTGGCGTCTCCCGAGCCCTGCCCGGGAAACACCGCGCCTCTCTCGTCCTGGGAGCTGATGGGCTTTGCTGCTGCCTGGACTGGCAGGGCCTGGCTCCACATCTCCACGGGACCTGAACCAGAGAAGCCCAGCCTGTCAGACTCAGCCTCCTCCTTCCAGGGGTGGTGGGAGATGCTCCGTGTCCTTCGGAGCCAGGGCAGGCACTGGCAAGAGCCCAGCTCTGAAGATTTCAAAAGCCACAACTGCCTTTCACTGTGCGTCTGTGATAAACTGAAGCTGGGCTTTGCTGACCCGACTGCTGTGGGACCAGAGGAAGGCTTATCCTACTTCAGTGAAGAGAGAAGCAAGCTGAACTAAAAACATACCACTGGCAGTGGTTCTTGGGGGAGTTTCCCTGGTGAGGGTCTAGCTAAGAATCATAGAGTCATAGGTTGGAAAAGACCTTAAAGATCATCAAGTCCAGCCGTCACCCCAACACCACCATGACTGCTAAACCATGTCCCCAGGTGCCACATCTACACGCCTTCTGAACACCTCCAGGGATGGGGACTCCACCACCCTCCCTGGGCAGCCTGGTCCAATGTCTGACCACTCTTTTAGGAAAGAAATTTTTCCTAATATCTAATCTAAACCTCCCCTGATGCAACTTGAGGCCATTGCCTCTCGTCCTGTCGGTATCAGAAATCCACCTGACTTATCTTTCCTCCTCCTCAAGTCCATACAGAGTTGACCCTCCAAATTTAATACATGCCTAGAAGTATAATCCTCTTTGAAGGACAGCGTGAAGTCCAACAGACCTATTGGCTAAGGCTCATCAGCTAAAACAATGGATGTTTCTACCTGGCATCCCCTCCTGTGCTGTTAAATTCTTCAGCTGCTGCCAGATGACACTTGAAGAGAAAAACAAATTTTAATCCGCTCCTTGGAGCTGTCAGTCCCCAAGGTTGGTATCCTCCCACAGCTGTAACTGGGAGCTGACTCTGAATGCAAAACCAACCTTTGCTGCCAACTGGTCGTGACAAGCTGTGATTATTGTGCACGCTTGCCACTGCGCTGCCCAGCTACCACGTTTAGATTTAAAGACCCAGCTGGGCAGGGAACAGACTGACTGACAGCAGTTTCTACGTGCTCTCCCCCTAACCCCACCATTTTCCTTTCTAGAGTACCTAACTGAACCGGTACGGTTTCCAAAGCTAAGCAAGGCAAAGCTTTCCAGTGTCTTCTGTTGCTGGGTGGAATAGAAATGCCAATTAATTAAAGGGGGGAAGACAGATTTTCATATGGAGACACAGGATTGTTCCAGCAGCTGCCCAGTTGTGTCTTGGTCCACATCTGGGCCCCCTACAAGCGCTGGCATCACACATACATTGGCCTCTTCTCCAGCAGCTGTCGGTGGCCCATGAGGAGCCTGGCGTTAAACCACCTCGCCATCTCCACGCTGGAGTCCGCGGCGAGAGCAGAGCCCCATGGGCGTCAGTGCGGTGGTCACCACAGGCCGGGCGCCACGCTGGTGTGTCAGCAGGCCAGCAGCCAGCGTGGCTGGACGATGCGCTGGGCTGCTCAGGGCGGCTGCGGGGCCGCGGCGAGCGAGGCCGGAGCGGCGGTGTCTCCCACACCAAGGCTGAGGCGTGTGGACGGGTGGGAACGGGCACGGTGCGAACTCTGGTGACCCAGCAGTCCTGTCCATGCGGGGCTGGATTCAGGTTGTTAGCAAGTCCTTGATCTATCCAGACTGGCTTGTCCCGCAGTGACTGATGGCCGGTAAATATTTAACCTTGGACTGTTCCATAACACATAGTGGCCTCCTCAGTTTAATGAATTTGACTGTTTTCTTACCATTTAATATTAACAGCACAGCGGAGTGCAAAGCTCTGTGCACGACAGAGAGGCGTAACACTGCACTAACTTCAGCGCTCTGAATTTCAGGGTATTATCAGCAGAGCTGCTGGAGCTGCATGGTACAACCAAGCCTCGGCCGTGCACAGAGATGTCATCGCTCAAAGATTTTCGCAGGGGGGTGGAGGGGCTGGGCTGCTCCCCACTTCACCTTTCTCATGTTTTTGGTGTTTCACTGAGGACATGAATTGCCCTCGTCTGTGCTGAGCCCCGACTTGCTTCCTTGCTCCCCTTGCTATGATTACTAAGTGTGACCTTCCCCACGGTTTCTCCATGTCCAGCCTCTAGTGCCATCACCCAAAAACCCAGCTGCACTCTGAGGAAAGACCTGGCCACAACAGGGCCTCGGTCCCTCCCTGTCTTTCGAGCCCATCATTGCAAAGCAATGGTTTCCAAGGGAAAAAAATTCTCACCCGATGACGCGTGTCTCGGACAAGGCTGGCCCGTGGGTGTTACGCCTGCAGGCTGGGTGAGCAGCGTGTGAAGGCCAGAGAAGGTGCTACGGTCCAGCACCGCACTCCAGCTGGGGTGTAATGCCTGGCACGAATCCGGGCGGCACGAAGCCCCCGTCCCTCCCACCTCTTTGCCCGGGCCCGGCTCTCACCTGACGTTGCTTTGCACATCTGAGGCATTCTCGTGACCCGGCTGTGCGCCACAAAGGTGCTTTGCGAAGATGTGCTGTACTGGGAGCTGCTGTCCGAGGAAGTGGAGCTCGTGTGCGAGAGGCGGCTGTGCTCCTTGTGGGAGGCCGTGGACCGCTGGTACCAGAGCCGCAGCTCGTCCGACACAGCAGTCCTACCCGAGCCTTTCTCATGGCCCTCCCTGCCCAGAGATGGAGTCCTTATGATTTGGGAGCGGGAGGGGGTGAGCCTGACGGAGTCCACTTCATCCCCGTGCCAGTTCTCCTTAAACATCCCCCCTGCTGTGTAGGAGTTGGAGGTTTTGAATTGTGCTTTCACGCTGTAGTGTCCCTCCTGGTCGTTCTCCAGGCTCCGCACCACCACGGGTGTGGAGCTGCCCTCGATGTACAGGGGATACTCTTTGATCCTGTACTGGGAGGAGGGCTGGCTCTGGCTGTGCAGGTAGACGCGGTGATGCCCCGTCCCGTTCCTCGCAGCCAGGTTGGGCATGCTCCCTGAATTGGAAGAGACCAGGTTGCCCGCCGATTTGTGCCTTTGCCTCTGTCGCTCTCTGGCTTTCGACGGGGAATCCTCTGCCAGGGTGGAGTAGTTGGGGTTCATCTGAGCAGGGTAGTAGTGCTCAGAGCTGGAATGGCTGGTGCAGGAAGAGCAGTCGTCCATGGGGTCAGAGCCGTTACTGCTACGAGTCCTTGGGGTGTAGAAATCGGGGCTCCCTGTCTCATTTTCTGAGCCGAGGAGCTTGCCTTGCGACTCCAAACTGGAGCTCCGGTGTCTAAAGTGCTGAGCTAAGCTGTGCAGTCTGGTTGGGCTGATGTCTACTGACCTGCAGGAAAAAAATCCACGCTGGTAAGTCAACAGGATGAAGCACTGCCCATCCCCTTCTGCACACAAGGCCGGGTTCACAAGCAGAGGAATCTGAGGGCACTGAAAACCTGGGCCCCTCCAGCACTTAGTGGGGCTGCTGGCTGCAAAGCAACCTGCTTGGCTGCAAAGCAACCTGCTTCCCTGCTGCAGGGTTTGGGGCAATTAGGTCCTATTCATAGAATCATAGAATTGTAGAATAGTTTAGGTTGGAAGGGACCTTAAAGGTCATCTCATTCCAAGCCCCCCGCCATGGGCAGGGACACCTTCCACCAGACCAGGCTGCTCAAAGCCCCGTCCAGCCTGGCCTTGAACACTGCCAGGGAGGGGGCAGCCAGAGCTTCTCTGGGCAACCTGTGCCAGGGCCTCACCACCCTCAGAGTAAAGAATTTTGTTCTTGTATCTAATCTAAATTCCTGTTCCTCTCCAGTCTCCTTGGTGGTGGCATTCAGTCTGCAGCACCACACGGCACATGAACTTTTGCCCAGCCCAATTCCTCTGTGGTTTGCCACCCTGAGGAAGACCCAAGTCTCAAGGGTAAAACCTGGGGACCTCAAGCCCTGGCTTTGCTGGTGCGGCCCCGTGGCAGAGCTGTTTGGATCAGCGCTGTCGCTGTGCTACCAGGTTCACCTTGCTCCAGCTCTGCAAATCCCATCAGCCTCAAAGGTGGTGGGATTTCCTTGCAAGTGGCCCGTGAATGCCTGCACAGGTGCAATCCACCTGGCGTCAGACAGACAGACAGACTGCCCATACTTGGCCTGGAATGCAGTGATTTCTCCACTGGCCATTGAAAAAGTCACCTCAGTGAAGCAGCTAGGTTTTAGCAGGGCCCAGCCATGGGCAGCACATGTAGGACTGTCAGCCCATGACAGCCCTTCAGGCAACCCTCCTGAATCACAGTTTACAAGGCTCGATTCATGGCCATGTCTGGGTGGTCTCTATTCACCCTGGCTGTTTGGAGAGCTTCAGCCATCCGTTCAAGGAGCAGGAACACTGCACGACGAGTCACACACCCGCATGATGGATGGCCAAGGCCAAGGCACGCAGCTCATGAATGAGCCACAGAGCTAGCAGTGGTTGTTTCAAACACCCAAATGGCCCCTACCCGGTCAAGGCCACTTCTCAAGCCCTGTGCCAGGCTCATTTCTCACGCCGCTTGGCTCCAGTGCTAACAAACACTGCACTCTTGAAAGGTACTCCCAGCCAAAAACTCATAAAAAACTTCACCCAGGGCCTTAATTCCTTGTATCGTCTCTGCCTGAGTCTGATATGTTGGCATGACTCTTGATTTATGCTGAGCTAAATCATGTTAGCACTACCCCCTACGTCAGGACACCTCCCAGCGTGCAGCTTTGGCTCAGCTCTGCTTCCCGCAGTGTCCGTGGACTTTGCCACGAAAGCAAAATAGCAAGGAAGCTGAACAGTTTGTAGAAACCCTGCTGAAAACTGGAGTCAAAATGGGCCGCGCACATCAAATCACCTCCCTTACACACTTCAGCTCTTTCCTCTGCCAACCTGGGCTTACGCCACTGCCACCTGGATCGCCGGGTGGATTGCTTTATACAGCCTCTCTCTCCACATAAGATCACACACGTGCAAACACTTTATCTGTGACGGAGAATTAACACTACCCAACATTTTGTGGCAGACAGGAAACAAGAAGTAATCTCCAGATGGATCCACGGAGGAATTCACTGTGGAATTTAGCAGTAGCACCACATCCCTTTTAAAAGCGGCGTGGGGTTTGTAGCGCCTATAAACAGTCCCCGAGATGAAAGATCCCAGCGGAAGAAAAGCTTGATTACTCTGAGGGGGAGATGAGGGGCAAGATCATATTTATCTGAAGTGATTTCAGGAGCTCAGTTTAGGAGAGATTGCCTACTTGCAACAGTACTTCAGCCTCTGATGTGAATAAGACTGGTTTGTGTCCTTTCCTGAACTGGGAATTAATTCAGATCCTGAGGGAAGGATAAAGCAAAGAATATTTACTTGAGGGTAGGCAAGGTGAGACCACTGTGGAGCCGGGAGGACTTACCGCGTGGAGTGGACGTAGTGCGGACTGCGTACCCGTAGATCCGGCGTCGATGGCATGCTGGACTGGGAGTTCCAGTGCGGAAGGCTCCGGATGGGGCTGTTCTGCAGTGAGCTGCTCCCTCCCGCCTCGGCACAGCTCCCGGTGCTGGGGAACCGCTTGTGACTGCTGCAGAGCAAACACGCTGCTTAGTTCCCGGGCAGGAATTTGGGGAAGGGGGTCCCACGCCTCTCTCCAGATCTCAGGCACGTGCCTGTGATCTTGCGGGGGTGAGCAGAATTTGGGTCAGCTGCTGCTCTGAGCTGTGTCCCAGCGCTTGTGCTTCTGTGGTAGCTAGAGGTCAAGGCCAAGCCCTGTCCAAGCCCTCAGATGATCCACCATCCTTCTTTTCTAAATGCTTTTTAAAATAACATAGAGATACCAAGCAGCAGTCATGTGGCTGCAGCCTATTTTTATGGCATGCCTATTGGCCAAAACACCTAAAGGGCTCCTTTTGGTAAGGGACGGCTTTGCGAATTTTGAAAGGACTTACACCCGCCCCTCCTGAAAGCGGAGGATATTTCTGGGGTGGAGCTTCAAGATAGCTGGCTCACCTGGAATGACTGTGTGAGGAGCGTTTTTTGACCTTCTCATAGGGTTCATCCAGGGATGACTCACTCCACATCTTGGGTTTGATGGGGGACTTGTCATAGTCATTGCGGTGGTAATGCATCTGGCGGAGGCCTTCCAGCGACTGCGGAGGAGGAGGCCTGTTGTGCAAGGGTGGCCGGGGAGGGAGTCCTTTGTGTGGGGACTGGAGGGGGGATATTGTGCTGGTGACCTGAGAATCCTCTGTGAAGAGAAGAAGGGAGAGAGGCGATGGCTGTGTGATAGCTCCAATGGCAGCACAACCCCGGGGGACACCCTCACACCTCCAGAGCCTGTCTCCTTACCCCGCTTCCCCTGGTTGTGTTCAGGAGCAACCCGAAGACCCGACTTTCAGAAGCGCGCTGGCTGATGTTCCCATTTTGGGAGGGAATGGCCAGCAACAGTGTGTGATGTGTTAAACCAACTGAAACCCTAAGAGAAAATAAGGGGACATTCTGGGACTGTCTTCTGAAAGAATGCAGAGCAGTGACCACAGCAATACCCACTGCTCCAGGCCTGATGTCAGACTACAAGGTGGAGTCAGGGGAAACCAAGCGTTTTTGCTACTGGGATGCTTGAGTGTCTTATTACACAGCACAGCTCCTCCATTCTGAGTGTCAGTCAGGAGTTTGCACATCCCTCCCTGTTTCCTTCCTGCCCTCTAGAACATAGAGCAGCCAACATACCATCCTCGAGAACAAGGGCATCTGAGAGGGAGCTGTCTTCACTGGCAATGTTTCCTTCTGAAGGGAAGAAAATATAAATATGGTCAGATGGTTCCAAGAATCGCAGTGACTGAGTGCTGAGCTGCACCGTGACCTTTGTCCACCGAGTGTTAGCCTTAGCAGTCACCCACGTCCTCCTCCTCCTCACATAGCCGAGAGGCAAGAGTCCTATAAACTACGGACTCAGCCCACTCTCCGTCTCGGAGGGCAGAGCTGCAGGCCAGGTCTCTCACTAGCAGGCTGCCTTCCAAGGAGCTGCTAACTCTTTTCAATTAATGGGGATTAAGACCGAGTCACACGGGAGAGCTGAGATCCCTGGAGGATGCGAAATGGCATGGTGCCATCAGCGAGATTTATGTCTCGGGCCTTAGGATTCTGGGTTTGATCCTCACCTTCTCAGAATGATCATTCTGTTGCTAACTAAAGGCCCACACTAGGTACCAGTTTTGTGTGATTCAGGGAAACGCTTTCTGAGCGGTCTCTGCAGCAGCAGGAGAAGCTCTCGCGTCCTTGGTGTGCACACGTTTGAGCTGCCTCCCCCATCCCGTGTCCTCGCGGCTCTCTGTTATCCCTGACTGCGGTGCAGCTCGGTACCCAGGCCACAAATACAGCAGCTCTAATCTCAGTTCCTGCTACAAAGGCACAGAGGAAAGCTCTGCAAGTCAAAGGGAAAGGGCGAAATCAGCAAGGGAGAAAGAATCACGGCAGAAAGTTAATGGATTTCATGAAAAACCAATCAACAACCCAGTAAACCATAAAGTGCCCTGAGAATTACATTGTAAAAAAAAAGAAAAAGAAGAAAAAAAAAAAAAGCGTTTGAACACAGCAGTGACACTGCTACCACTTTGATTTTACAGATGCCTTTCAGCTAGAGAGCTCACCCCAATCTGCTAACATTAATTACATTTGTACAGCCCCGCTCTGGAGGAGACGTTAACAGAGCGATTTTATAGGTGAACAAAGGAGTTACAGTCTGCTTTCCTGACATGCTTATAATCTACAGCGTGACACCGCTTCTTGTGCTGTGAACCGGCCCATCCCTGACGCAGGGCACGCAGCCCAGACACCCATCTGACAGCACGCTGGCATGGGAGAGGACCGCCCGACCGCCAGCACCCACACGGTCAGGAGAGCGAAGAGGAGGGAGGTGATATCTGTGCCTCAAGCCACGAGTTCAAGGCAAGAATTTTGCACCCTGCCCTCCACAGAGCCTTCAGCAATGCCGTGGGTGCTGAGCCCTCTTACCGTCGATGATCAGGGAGGCTCTCTGGGTTGGCTTCTTTCCAGATTTGATGCGATACTCATTGATGGCGTTTTCGATCTCCTGCAGTTTCTTCAGTGCGTTCAGGTAGGACGTCTTCCTCTGTTTCTTCAGCTTTTTGCTGACGTTCGGGTCACTCGCCAGGCGCCGGGCAGCCTCTGTGATCTGGGACTGAATGGCAAACTCCCTCTCCAGGCGCTCCAGCTCTGCCTCCTGGGGAAAGGTAAGTGGATTCTGGCTACCACCAAAGTTTCCTGGCCCAGCTACGGGGAAGCTCCCTCTGAACCTGACCAGTGGCCTCCAACCAAGGCTCTCCATCAGCAAAGCATCCATGATCATGCTGCTCCCCTCATCTCAGCCTCCCTGAGCATACCCATCTCACCTTGATCTACTCACACGAGTGCCTGGGAGCGCAGCTGGTGGAAGGGATGACGCGTACAAGGAGGACCTGGGTGCTCCAGCCCTAACCCTGCTGTGCTGCTTGGCTTTTCATGCAGATCAGTATGGCCTAGTTCAACGGTGCTCCACCGCTGACACATTCATCCTTTCACACCCATTCTGTGGGTAACACTGTCTCCCACCCGCTCCTTCTCCCTGTTTCCTATCTCCGTATTTGAGCCCCATTTGATATCAGTGCTATGCACTGATGCAAAGCTACAGCTTTGACCTTCTGGACAAGTTTCCTTGGCACCCACCAAACTCTTTGGGGTAAAAATGCCAAAGAGGGTAATTCCTCTCTGGTGTATGACTGTCAAAATCCTGGGGAGAGTATGAGCTGAAGTAATTAGGGGCTGCTGTAACTGACTGCACCAGAGAACCGTCTCCTCGAGCTACAAGCCAGGAGGGTGATTTCAGAGCGAGCAGTGTGTAACAGCAGGCTTTCTGTGTGCCAAAAAGGACGAGTGTCTCCGACATCAGCCCTTGTAGGGTCTCTGTAGAATTTTCATATGCAACCAGGTGTACCCTGGAAGCTACCTACTGATTTTTAGTTATCCTCCAAAGTCAATGGATTTAGGCCAATTTATGCCAAGGCAGAAGCTGATGTAGAGCTTCCTGGTCTGCACCGGGACCTCAGGCTGTGAGGTACTTGCTAATCTGCAACAGATCTGGCTACCTTCCCCAGCCCGATGGAGTTTTTGGTGTTAGTCTACTAGAAAGGGGAACACAGTACATTGCAAATTAGGGGAAAAATGAGGAGCTTTTTTACTTTTAGCGAACGGTGGGAGTTCGGATCGCAAGCACTGACAGACATATATTCACGGAGAACCCTGCTACGCAAATTTAAATCCTTTCTCTTTGTTTAGTAGTGGCATATGCTGCAAGAGCTGATGCTGTGGGAATTAATGAGACTGAAGTCATTCTCTGAAGTTTTTATTCTGGGCTTCTGGCTTAAAAAAAATCCATTTTCTGTCAGTGGTGAGTCAGCATTGCCTTAAATCTATAATTACCATTTCCCTCACTTTACTGAAGACTGAACTGACCCCCCATCTTTTTAACAGATCCCTTTTTGCTTTGAAGAGTTTAAAAGCTCTACCAGCGCCAAACTTATTAAAAGTGAATTTGACTCCACAGAGTTTTAAGGCCTGGAACGTGGTTCACCATCTTCTGGCAAAATCCTTCCCTGAGTCAGGAATTACAGAGACAGAGGCAATTACCAAAAAATACAATAGGACCCTTCCCTGCAAGTCTTGCTCTGACCAAGCTCTTACTACAGGTAGAGAGCATTTGATGTGAGCTGTCATTTCAGACCTTCACAGATTCAATTCTGAATCATTCAGTATATCTTAGAAAACACATATTCATTTTCCCTCTGGCCATAATTGTCTATTTTCTTCCAGTGAAGCCACTATAAATAAAGGCCCAGAAAATGAGGGCTATCATCTGCCTTCAGATGGAAGTCTCTTGCTTCAGGTCCTTGTCACAGTTGGCAATATCAGGCCTGGATTTAGGTGACTGAGGGAGTATTTCGCCTTTTGTTTTAAATTGAGTTTCTAGTGTTTGCACTTGCTGAAAAGCGCATGAAAATCATTGCTAGCCGCTCTAAATGCTCTGAAACTGGCAGCCAAATAAACACAGCTCAACATCATTCTTCGAGAACAGAAATTTATGGTTTTCAACAGTCCTAAAGTTTGACAGATGAAAAGGGAGGTAGAGAAAAGCTTAGTCAGCGTGTTTGGATTGCTGATGCCAAAAGGTAGCATGCCTGCAATGGGGAGGAGCTGCTTTACCTTCCTGCTCTCCCCACCTAACCCTGCCACTGGAGCAAGGAGATTCCTCACCCGCTGGGCCCAAAAGCTGCCTTGCAGCAGTAAGATCTGGGAAGCTGGAGATCAGGTTATAACTGAGCAGCCAACAGACTGCAGGGGTTTTAGGAGTAACTCAGCTAAGCCGTGCTTCCTTTTGAAAAGCTTAATTAAATGTGCTAGTTCATGAATATTTGACTTCGGTGGAATTCCTCTCCCAGGCTCCATTGAGTACAAAACTAAAGAGCTCCAGCTGTTTATTTTTTCAGCAGAAGGAAAATGCCAACAAAACGACAAACAGTTAATTCCCTGGCTGAACGGAGCCTCAAACCGCACAGTCACACCAGCTTCAGTCTCTCCCCTTACAAAAATAAAAAGGAAACTCAAGACTGGAATATACACAAGTGTCTTGAGACAAATGCGTCTCTGCAGACAATGGCTTTTCTGTGAATCCGGTCCCGCCTTACAGCTGCTGCAGGCCTGTTTTCACAGCCACGGTTCAGGGCACTGACCCAGCACATTGTGGGAGCAAGAGAAGAGAACAAACACTCCCTGGCAAACTGAGAAAAACATATTTCCAGCTCCCCATAGGTAGGGGCGAAGGCTCTTTTGTTTAAGGACTGGGGAGCAAAATGCTTTCATCTTGCTACGGGCAGGGCTAAGATGAATAACTGTGATGCTCTTCTCCCCATTAGGGGAGATCTGAATTCGGATTGCTACCGGAGCAGAAAGCAAGTGGCTGTTTGCAATAACAACACAGGGCTCAGATGGCTCAAGGGGCTCCCGATGTGCTCCCTACTCACACAAGTCACTGCACTTGGCCACCAGAATCCTTGGACTGTCATGGTCCAGTCAGTCACCCAGGCTATTTTTGATACCTCTAGCAAAGCCAGGGCTGAACTCCGAGAGTTTAACCTTTACTCCGAGTCTGAACTGAGGGCACCAACTCTCTCGCTGCTTCCCCGTTCTGATAGACATTAAAATAAAAGGCACCATGACCAACTACAGTCATTTAAAGCAAAAGTGACAGTAGGACTGATGGTTCCTACGTGATGCAGGCTGGACGTCTCAGAGATCCGAGGACAGGGGCATGGGGCTGGAAGGGAAGGGCACAGCCTCACCTCTCCCTTCGGCAGGATTTTCTGCTCATCCAGTTTGAAGGCAGTTCCTATTCTCCTCCTTACGATAGGTGGCTCCTCCCCAGGATCTAGAGGGTATTCTCGTGGCAGCTTTCCTGTGAGCTCCTGTAAGAAGAAAATGCTGTTAGTGATCTGGGAAATCCTGCAGCAGAGCAAAGCACAACACCGCTTTTGAACTGTGACCATAAAATGACAGGCGTTCATCAACACCATATCCAGTTCAGCCAGCTGATAAACATAGGGCAGAGCACCCAGCCCTGCAAACTCGTCCCAGGACCTGACACTGAGGGTGGGGAACTTTTCTTTAACCTGTACATGAATACAGATTTTTGTGGCCTGCCCGGGGTAGGTCTGTAGGTGGTGCCCATCCCTTGGGCGTTGGGTCCTGGAGCTGAGCCGATTGCAGCACATATGCTTTCATCTCTGCTGCAGGGCAAGCAGGAAAGAATTGCTGCTATCTGCTGAGCTGCTTTTGAGAGGGGGGTGAGCAGATCCAAGAGCCTTCACGCAGGATGCAAGTCTGCTGAGTCAGAAGGCTCTGCTGGCAACAGCAGTGCAGGTTATGACCTGTACAGAAAAACATTCCCACCTGATTCATGATGTGTCTGAGAGGAATGCAGTGAAAATGGTCACTAAAAGCAGTGCCTGATACCTCATTGCCTGTCTGATAACACTTCATGTATCAGAGCCCCTTCCAAAGCCTGGTGATGTCATGGGAAGATTTGGAGCAGTATCAGATGATGCTCTGTCAGACTGATGGGGTCATTTGCAAAGATTTGTTCAAAATCAGAAGCAAACCCCACAGAACTGAGGAATATCTGGAACACAGGAATCATCGAGCAGCAATACTGATGTTAATGCTGTGGGTTTTTTTTTTCCCCTGGACTACACAATACAGCCACACATATCTGAATTGAAGGCATTCAAATGCCTACAGAAAAAGGCAGGAGCCTCACTACAAGAACAGCCCGACTCCTTGTACTCAAAACTCTCCCCATGAAGGACAAAAGGCTTTTGTGTTCTTTAGCATCAGCCTTGAGAGCATCCAGCTGGCAGAGTAACCTAAATCATCTGAATCCCAGAGAACAGCAGCTGACCTTAATGCGAATGCGCAGCTCAGGCCCCTGCCTGCCCTGGCCTCTCCCCCCCCCCTGCTCCCTAATGGGGTTTTTCTTTCTACTCTTTTCAGGTCACTAGGAAACAAGGACCTGGCCTTTTCAAATCCATCCTTTAAGCAGTTCCCAGCAAAATCGGTTTGCAGCACAGCTCTGTGCCGACGTGCACAACCCCCTTTTGCGAGAGGTACTGTTGCAACGTCTCATGCGTCCCATTCTGCGGTGCCCCTCCAGCCCCGTGGGGTTATTTCAGCTTTTCCTCTGTAACACGTTCCTTCTAGTGTGATGTGGCTCTAAGCACTGCATCGAGACAGATTCCTGTATCCTTTCCCAAGGGAAACGATGATATTTTCTTTATAACCCCTGACTTAATACGAAGCAGGGCAGTGGGGAAAGAGTTAATATCTTCTGTAAAATGCCCAAGATTGGAGCAGAACAAAATTAATGTCGGGCTACCATGCTGCCTCCATAAACTGAAAAGTATTCACAGGCACAGTCCTGAAATGTAATCTAAATTAATAAGTAACTGGAGTAGTGATGGCCCGAAGTAACCTGATGCCACTGTTCTGAATGGCTCCGGCCATGCTTGTTTGATTATGCCCCCCACTTTTAACCCTTTTTTACCTCCTGGTTTGCTGCCTTCCCCCTCTGTTTCGGCCATTCCCATGCCAAAGCAGAAAGCACAAAGGGCAGCCTGAGAGGCAATATTTTCAGCTGCAGGCTGCTGATGGATGAGCTGTAGGGTTGTGAGACAGTGTCAGATTCGAAGTGCCCATCAACTGCCTCTCTTGGATCATCTACAGAAAGCACGAACACTTTCTACCAGCTCTTAAGGTGCCAACAGATGGGCTCTGGCCGGCCTTGCTGCAGCACGTTAAGGAGATATTGCTCTGTACCACTGGCTCCATGCCCCAGCCAGAGCTTTTGCCTGCATCCCGGTTGCTCGTGAAGTGCCTGAAGCTGCACCACCAATGGGGCTGGAGTTAAAGCAAAGGCACTGGGCTGTGAGCTCCTGCAACTGTGGCACAGGCACATCTTCCCCTGCAGGTGTGCTGCTGCAAGGCATTAGCCCTCAGCAGTCAGGCAGGGTTAGCTGAAGGCAGTAAATTGCTCCAGGGCAAGTAAAGCCCTCCAGACCTTGTCCATCAGCCCAAAAAGCGTGTGACTGCTTCCTGCGGATGACCATAGCTCTGAACTTGATGGACTTAGGAGGCTGGATCTGGTCCTGTGACCTTTACCAGCACAGGCTGCTTGCTGAAGTCAACCAGAACTGCACAAACTGAAGCAGAGGAAGTTCCATCTGAACATGAGGAAGAACTTCTTCACTCTGAGGGTGACAGAGCACTGGAACAGGTTGCCCAGGGAGGTTTCGGATTCTCCTTCTCCGGAGATATTCAAGACCCACCTGGACAAGGTCCTGTGCAGCCTGCTGTAGGTGACCCTGCTTCGGCAGGAGGGTTGGACTAGATGACCTATAGAGGTCCCTTCCAACCCTGACCATCCTGTGATTCTGTGAAAGGATTGCTCGTGTGGAGTAAAGGATGGGAACTGGGGCAGCAGATATTTCTGCTGACTTTCTTTGTTGAGAGGAATTTTCCACAACTTGTTCTCGTTGGCATTAAAACTATAGACTAACTGAAACAATGTTCAGTGGGAGCTGAATCAGTCACCTACTTCCCCCATTTTTGTCAAAGGTGAGATACACATCAAGTATTCTGCAACAACTGGAAGATCTCCCACTGTCTGCAGCCAGTTTCCTGTTGTGTTACATATCACAATCTGTTGCTAAATTCAGATTTTCAGGCCTGGTAAACAAAGGAGGATTGCTGAATGACCCAAGTGTACACTGCTGCTAACCTCCACACACATCTGCAGCAGGGTTGTCATTTCTCCAAACATTAAATTGATCTCTAAACTGGCCTCTTGTGTACTCCAAGGATGAATAGGCAGGTGAGTGGGAAAGTCATGAGATGAGTTCCTGAGTTGTCCTGTACGTCCTGGGACGACCACAGTGGCTTCTCTTTGCAAGGTGTGCCACCACACTGCCACTCCTCTCCAGCAGTGCCAGAGCTTACTGGATGAAGGGAGCCTACATGGAGCAGATGAGACCTTGTGTGCTGTATGTAAGAACATGCTGGGAGAAGAAAAACATGTAAGGTCAAGGGTGCTCTACAAATAAAGTGTATCAACCTGGGTATTTTTGCTAATGAAGTCAAAAGCATTTGAGAAGTGATTACCAATACACAGAACAGCCTTCCTATGCCATTAGCTGCATACTCCCACCAAAGTCACCAAGAAGCCTGGCTGAATGTATCTTCAACACTATTTCAAACAGCACACATGGATGCTGAGCACCCTCCTAGCCCCAGGCCAGCTGGGTACTCAGCTGACATGAGGTCCCCGTCTCTGGGGAGGAATATGTCCTGTGAGGTTGCAATCTGGATTTGAAAGAGCTGGACCTTCCTGAGGCCTTTGTAAGAGCTTTGTAAGAGGCGACTATGGAAGGAATCTCTTCTCCTGACCCCGCACCACCGCCAAACAACAAGCATGATACAACAATGCAAGCCACAAAGTGTCGCAGGTTATAAAATGTCCATTGCTTACCGCTTCTCGGAGACACAGTTTCTTTAGCTCTTCCAAGCGCTGGCGCAGTGTCTCTTCCAAAGCTTCTTGCCTGGATTTCAGTGCAGCCAGCATGTCTTTCTTGGCAGACTGAGAACTATCTGACTCTTGGGAACCTATCAATAAACAATGATTTCACTAGGCCAGCTGACAGCAGAATACACATCTGGAGCACTTGTAATTTTACCAAAGCCTGGATGCAGTCGTTCCAAAAAGAAATCAGACTACGACATGAAGCAGGTGTTACCCAGTCGTGTTTGTTTACGGCAAATTCTTAATGTTTAAGCTAACAGACAGAGACTGGACAGTGGGGCACACAAAGACATTTGTAATCATTATCCAGAAAAGTAAAAGTAACAAAATTATTCATGTAAAGATCCCAGAAAAAAAAGACATGTGATTCCCATGAAAGTTCCCAAGGGCAAATAACAGTACAGTTTACAGAGCCCTGGAGATGCATTTTTGGCAAATTAAGCCTAGGAGAAGCCATTTGACAAAACAGCCTACTTCTTAAGAACTGCAATTATCCTAGTAGCAAGCATTTAATTCAATCTACTGTTCTATGAAAAAAATGTAATGGAATAAAATTACCTAGAAAAATTCCTGTAAAACACACCAAAACAACAATAACCCGTAGGTCCTTCTGGGATAGGAGCTGTTTCTTGTGAAGAGGTAGGTCAAGGTATTTAAACTGGATGTCCAAATGGCTTGACTTTTCAAGTGGCAATTACCCAGCAGGTTCCACTGAAGTAAGTCCATGCATTAAGTCCAACTTGGTTGCTCAGATGTCAGGACAGCAGCTTTTTAGGGGAACTTACTGATGGTGTTCCTGATTTTATCTGGGTTTGGTATGGTGCATCAGTTGCTATCCAAGATCTAGCATCTCAAAGAAGGGGCAAAGTTGGTTGCATCCATTTTTGTGTCCCCAACATGAGCAGCTGACTTTTCAGGATGTGCTTACCATTCACCGTCTTTAACACATCTCTGGGCTCAGGGATGAGTTTATAGTGAAGCCACTACTTTGTTCTGATCACCTTGTTTGCATAAGCCAAGTGCATCCTTTCATCATAGAGTAAGGACATGAAGGTTATGGCCATACTGTGAGATGAAAAGCAAGCTCAAGAAGGGGTAAATGCCATCTCTACACATTTTTCACTCATATTACTGGCTGTTTTTCAGCTACAGCTGTAGTTCAAAGCATCTACCTTACGTTTATGGAAAGCTGAGTTCTGGTATCTGTGGTGCATTCAGCAGTAGCGTCCCACGTCTGTCCGCAGACAACACTGAGAGCTACAGCTCTACACACTCGAAAGCTCTGCCCCACACAACGCTCTGGAGGTCAGCCTAAGTCTGCATCTGATCCCTTTGAGCTGGGCTGAACAGACAGGGCTGCTGTGGCTGAGGGGCTGCTGTTGCCTCAACAGAAGGTGATCTAAGGTAGCTGAGATGTCTTCCACGGGGTGGGAGATATGCTAGAGGACCCTGTGAGGTCCACACTGTTTTGCACTGGCAGTGGGGTAATCTAACCTACCAAAAATGGCACTAGACACCTATGCTTAGACAGCTGGATTATGCCCAGTGCTTTGTAGGGACTTCTTGTGGGGTACTGTAGGTTTATGCCCCCAGAAAAGCCTTTGACTTGGCAATGCTTTCAAAAGGGTTCCTTCTAGTCCTCAGTGGTCTCAGCACCCACTGTCCCAGGGTGATTCTGGGGGCTGCCCGGCCCCTCTAGAGCAATGGCACAGAGAAAGCAGACCTTTATTATCTGCAGGAGTCAGCTACAACAGCAAGCTACATGGAGTTTTCTGTGCACCTGTAGGATGGGGGGTGAGAGAGGGCTTCTAGACACATTTGTCGATTGGCCTCCAAGCATACAGTGAAAACACTCAGCCCAACGAGGCTGAAAACGTTGCTGCCATTTCACAGAGCTCTGGAAGGAACCTGGGAACAACTCTTTCTCTTGGCAGCAAAACAGAGTGAAATTTGTGCTTTCAACTTCATCTTTCCTTGCTACTATTCCAGCAGACCGTTAAGGCTAAACTGAAAGAGGACTGAGGCAAATAACGTCACGAAACAGCTCTGCATTGGCCCAGGGGGAGCAGAGAATTTCACAGATCTTTTCCACCAATATTTTCTGCAGCTTTCATACAGGAAGACAGCTGGCACTTCTTCTGTGAAACACCACCCTGCTTTGTCACACCTTTTATTAGGCTGTCCTGGAGTTGGGAAGGTGGAAAAAGGGCTCTGTATAGGCCAACCAGGTTGAGCATCACCAGCAAAGGACAACCTCATAGCAAGATGTTTGTTTAGCTGCTGTAGTCATCCTCATTTAGCTGCTACAGCCACCCTCATTTCACTTGGGTTTGCTTTCATAAACCAACAAAACTCAATTCTGCAAACACATCTGTGCTGCAAGAACTTGATGGGATCTTCTAGAGGAGCCTTGTATTTGCACTGGCAGGGAAAGCCCTCTCTAGCATTTAGTAATTCTTAATAGTAACCCTGGTGAGTAGTTAATAGGAAAAGCTGAACTGCTGAATTTCTCCACTGAATTGCCAGCAAACTGCTGAGTCCCACTAAAAAGTTGCTTATGATTCCAGCAGATGTTTCAGCCTTTTTTTTTTTTCTTTTAGGACAGCTTTAATGACCTACGTTTTCCTTTCAAATGCTCTTCCCCTTTCCTTCCTCTCTCTGCTCCCTACCTCTACACCAGGCTCAGATTTATTTTTAAAAGCTATTCACTTTTGCACTGTGGGTTCCTACAGCAGCTACAGAGACGCTGAAACATTTAAAAGCATATGAATACCCTAAGCCCTGGCCAGATGCCTGCGCTGGTTCGGGGTGTGCTGACAAGAAGGAAACGAGCAGCTTCTGGCTGAGCTGGTACGGACCCAAATCAAGCACAGACAGTTGACGGCGTTTGCTCCAGCTGGGCTCACCCTCTGTGAGAACCGCACTGGTCTCAACCCCGACGCGGTCGGCGGCAGCGTCCACTGAGGGCACATTTTGCCATCTTTTTCACCCCTCCCAGAAAGCAAAGGAATTGGGGGAGGTCTGGAAGCGCACTGTCACATTCTGAGTTAAGCAATGGGATTATTGCTGAAACCACAGTCAGCCACTTCTTGGCACTAATGAACCAGTTCAAACGAACCTTTTCCAAGCATTTGTATCACAAACTCTTCTACCGTAGCAAGGGTTCAAACGCCAGGGGACAAGGCACTCAGTTGATGAATGGATTTTTTTTTAGCTTGATCATACCTGACTTGGATGATCTCTTGTGCATACTGCAGGACTTACTTATTTCTTCAGACCTTCCTGAAGTTTCTCCTTCAGACACTGTTCTGGTTTAGCTGTTGTTTGGGTTTGTTTGTTTTGATTTAAAAGCTGAACTGTTTTGGGGTGTATTATTAGATTTTTATGGGTTGGATTCTCTGCTTGTTCTCACAGGTGAAAAGCCAATGGAAACTTGATGAGTCAATAGAACCCCACCGGTGTGAGATGCTTGTAAAGGAGCAGAGAACAATGCTTTGTATTGCTGGGGTGCCTACAGCTTCCATTAAAGGCTCTTTATCTATAAATATGTATTAATCCAGCCTCGAGTAAGGCTGTGACCACAGACCCACTTCTAAACCCAGCAGCAATTGACCCAAAAATGTCAGAACAAATCAAAAGACCATAAAAGCAACCAAAGAAATAATCAAAGATCAGGTCAAACCAAACCAACCAAGCCTTAAATCAGCCTTATTAAATATGATGCTCACTGAGTCACGGCTGCCCAGTGCCTTCCACAGGCAATCATCAACAGAGAAAAATCGGTCCTGAAAGATCAGTTCTAACATGACAGACACCTGCTGCAACAGAAGTGGTTGACTGGGAGGCTTTCTCAGGTATTTTATCTCCCACTATTAAGGCTAATTCCTCATGCAGTAAACATGAGAAAAGTTGCTGAAATATGTAATTTCCCTGTATGGCTTTTGAACTTCTCTGTGAAAATTATTATTCAGCCTCCTTCCCATTTGCTGTGCAAAGATTTACCAAACTCTGCATTTTGACACATGCTTCTGCACAACCCTAGGAAAAAGGGTTGTGAAAACATACCAGGCAGCAAATACAGGGCCACCTCTTTCGTGGGCACCAGGAACCTACTGAATTGGGGCCTGTTTTTATAGCTGATGTTGCTGGTTTAATTTCAAAGCCAAGGAAATCATACATGCCCTTTCCTCCTTAGCATATGGGATCACCCATTTAATACCCTATTAGTGTGTGGCTACGTTACTCATTTACTTCACAACTGGCCTCTCCGGGTGATTTCTCCATCCACTGACATTCAGGAGAACGTGAGCTGTAAAATGGAGGGGAGAACGCAGTCTTCCCTGCCCGACTCCCTCCTCCAGCAGAATTTACGGCTGAGCTTCTTCACTAGTGCTACCGGGCTGGTTTCTGATCCCTCTGATACTGCTGATGTCGAGACTGTCTTGGCGATGCTGATGGGGACACGAAGCAAGCGAGTCACACCCCAAAGGATCTGACCAAGGCGATGTGCTGTGCCTGCGCAGATCTGCAGGGGCTCCTGGCTACCAGGTATCGACTCCAAGACAAGCTTCAGAACAAAGCGTGTCAAAGAGACAAGAGCAGCAATGTGAGCCACCGTTTTGAAGAGGAAAGCTCTACCAGTGACTCACTGTCCCCGTTTCCTCCCCCTATTTTAGTGGAGTGGAGTCAGCTTGGAAAAGGGATAAATGAGAAAGATGAAAATAAGCAGGGAGGATAGAAGGGATGCTGAAGAGCAGAGGGAGCCAAGGCGTGGGGCTAGTATCTGTGAGGGGAAAGGAGGTGCAACAAGGGCTGAGCAGCAGTGAGGCAAGAGCATCCAGGCATCTCTTTCTCATTTTGTGAATCTCCTGCTCCAGGAAAAACACATCTAAATATGGCAACCCCTTCACGCTACATCCGGCTGCTGGCTCCAGCTTGCTGGCGTTTGGTCCAGCTCCCCGTGGAAGGCTGTCCCCCGAGCAGGGAGGGGAGGTCCCCCCACGCTTGCTCCGTGCCAGGGTCGGGGCTGACTCACCGCGCCAGGATGTCAGCGTGCAACAGCCAGCAGCCTCAGACGGCCGCTATCTCTTGTCTCTGCCAGACAAATCGGATATCCTCCGCGGCGCGCGGGAGCCCAGCTGGAGCTGCTCCGGCGCACAGGATGCGCTCCGACATCCCGTGGGCGACTGGTCTCAGCCAGCCCCGCGCTCGCGGGCCGTGCCGGAGGCCGTGCGGGTGCTGTGCATCCGCTCCAACACCCTGCGGGATGGCCCAGCTTGGAGATGGCCCCGCCGGATGGAGCGGTGGGGGCTGGGGAACCGGCCGGCTGGGCTCTGTCGTGGCATTTTCAAACGTAAACAGGCCCCGGCAGAGGAAACCTCCACCGCTGCTGAAGGAATGGGGCTCAGGGGGCTGGAGGCGCCTCGAAGACGTCTGCAGAGCTAAAGCAGAGGGGCTCCTCTGTGGTCTCTCCTCTGCCCACTGAGATGAACAAGGAGGTCTAAGGTTCAGTCCAACAACAACCCAGCAGTAACAGGGCTCCTCACTAGCTAGGGACCCTGCAGAGCTCTTAGGGCACAGATGAAAAAAATCCACCTTCGACCTAACCTTATTTCAATCCGATAATTATCTCTGCTGGCTTTGATTAGGGTTCATGCCAATGTGAAAGCACAGCTTTTATTCCTGGGCAAATCTTGCCTCAGATATCCAGGGATGGCCCAGAGATCCTGAGCAGAAGATCCTTGAGCTAACAGCAGCCCACCGTTTTGGGGGCCCCCTTCAGAGCCAAAATATAACTTTAACAAAAGTTAAAGAGTGAGCTTGTCAGAAATGGACTTGGGAGCATCAGGTATCAAACCTACAACTCTGTAGTGGGCACAGACTGAGACTGAAGGCCTGGGAAACATGGAGGAGCTCAGACTTTGGCCCTGAACTGCTATGACCATGGGGAAGTCACTGCCCCAGTGTAAGACTCCATCTCCCCTCTGCTGTGTCTTGAGACTGTACGTGATGTGGGGCAGCGACTGCCTCGCACTGCACAGCAGGATCTTGGCCAGACACTGTGACAGCTGGAAGCAACAACAAATATTTCCTTGTAGCCTTGCTGCAAACCCAGAGGAGACATGCCAGCTTTGGCGTGCTCCTCATGGCACTGACAGTCCCTTCATGTGGAGGAGTGAGATGGAGGGAGGAAATGGCTACAATTAAGTTCCAGAAAAAAAGGACTGAGAACAGTAGGGAAGTGCAAGCAAACAGAGATTCAGTCCTGCCCTTGTGATTTCGAGTCCCTCAGGGTATTTATAGCCTGGAAATCTACTGTGGCCACTTAATCATTTGCACTTATTCTCTCCAGCGTGCAGGCTGTGCCGCGATAACCCATCATTGTTGTGCCTGCGTGCCGATAATCTTCAGCACAATGGGAGGAAACGTAAAAGCTGGGACGGAGCCGGTGCCTGTGCCCAATGGGACAGGCAGCAAATGCCTCCTCCCGCCCCGTGGGACAGGGCTGGGTCACCTCTGCCAGCCTGGCTTGAGGGAAGGAGCTCTTGGAGCAGAGGGTTCTGGGTGACTGTGTGGAAGCAATCCAGGGTCTCCAGTTCCCTGGTATCTGCCGTCCTCTGCCAACCATATTCTCTCTATTCCTTCCTTGTAGCTGCTGGAAGGCACACAGCAGCAGCAAACCCCACAGATCTGCTTAGCGTTTTGGGGGGAGCCCTGTCCTCCCAGCTGGTAGGACCTAACGGCAGCTCTGAACACAGGAAACTGGAGGGAACCATGGTCGCCCGGCCCACCAGCAGCACCCCAACTGAAACAGAGATTCACACAGTCCTACGTAGGCATCCAGGGAGACTGATCCACCTACCCAGGCCTGAAGAAATGACTCACCTGGTCAATGAACTTTGCATGGGTCTAGTCACTAATGCAGTTCTGCTAAGCCTGCAAACCCCATGCACAGCCAGAAGGGATTTGAGTAGGGAGCAAAAAAAGAAGCAGAAATAAAAGCATGGGCAGCTCCCAGTTTGGGATTTCCATTCACATAACCCTGATAGGTGCTGGCCCTACAGAAGCTCTTCTGGGTCTGATTTTCTGCTGGTCTGCACCTGGCTACTGGTCTCCCAGTGAGAGAGCAGAAGCAGATCCCCATTTTTTTTCCAGGAAGGCAAAACGTCAGTGTATTAACATGAAAACAGGATTACTACCAAGTAGCTCTCACAAACTTGGGAATGGTGCCCAGGAGGCTGAGATCTTGGAAAGATCTTAAGAACTTCCTTGGGGTACTTAACATTATTTACGTTCCAGCAGGAAACAAACAAAAAGCTCCAACAACCCAACACCAGTTTGGGAGCTGCTCAGCTACTACAACACTCTAAGTGGTGGGAGGATGGGAGGCAGATGGTGGATTGTGCACTGCACCAGGAGGGCCTAAGGAGCAGAAAGGCATCTCTGATTGCAGGCAAGGCAAGGAACTGCACAGCAGGCTGCTCTGAGCTCTGTAAGCATTGCACATTTTAACCCCTTGCTGGACATTTTCCAGGCAGGAGAGAGTGGCTTTTAAGAGACATGCAGCATGCAGTAATGCAAAGCTGATCTACTACGCCAGTGTAGGTTCAGTTTTAAAGCATGTGTGTTCTTAGACGGACTCATCCCTTGTCAGGCACGAGAAGGTTATTCTCTGGTGTTGCACATCTCAGAACAATGGATTTTGAAAACTTGACATGACACTTGACAAAGGGCACTTAATTGACTGGAACTTTTAATTATAGTGATACCAGGAACTCTGCACTCCTGAAGAGCTTCTCACCTGAGCAGCTTCAAGCTCTTTGCAAGCTATCAACCCTTGCTTTGCTCCTGGAGTGACATTTAGCACTGTTTTACACACAGCTTGCCCCATTCAGACTGACAGAAGAGTTTCAAAGAAAAACAGACAAGTTCCTGACTCCTCTTCTCTGGGCCTTCTCTTGTGATACTCTAGCTCTCCTCCATATCAAGTTCTCCTGGGTTTCTTTCACAGATTATGCCTTCCTCATAACAGGAAGGTGCTCTAAGCCACAAAAAGAAACCTCTAGATCCCCACACTGGTATGGCGGAGAGTGCTAGGGAACAGCTCTTTTGAGCCCGGGACACCAGGCAAATTCCAGCAACAGAGAGGCAAAGCAGATGTGCGCTCTGTGATGAAGCCACCCTGCCCCAACACTGCTGCGGGACATCACCAGTTCCCAGCTTCAGTTCCCCTAGTGAGTTGCACTGGCTGACTGCTTCCTTACTGCTAGTTGAGGGCTTCTTCACAAACGCATCTGCCCAGGGATGAGCTGGGGGCTAAGAGGTGACTATGGTAGAAACTGTGAACAGAGACCAGTCTCAGCTGGAAAGTGAGAAGTTGGAGATGACATCCTGGGGCCAGAGAGGAAACGAGCAGCGGTAATGAGAGAGGGGGAGGCTGCTGTCTGTGCTGTTTGTGGGGCAACGTGCTGAGAGATGGACTGACACCTGGACAGACAGAAAGGCGAAAGGGAAGTGACTTTCATTGCTGCAGTGCAGCTTCTGGCTGCTGCCCACCATACCATGGCCATGGCCCTTCCCACCACATTCTCTCCAGTTACAGGATAAAGGACCTACCTGATGACAGAAGACTCCCACTGCTGCCACTGATAATTTTGCCTTTACTCCCCATGTTGGCCAGCTTTGAGGTCTTGAGCGTTCCAGTTTCGGTCAGGTCAATCGCAATCTCACTCAGGCTTCTTGCAGCATGAATCTTGGACTGAACACAGACACACGAGTTAGTAATGATCCAGTGCTTCTTTAAAGCTCATAGAATGAAAAAGTCCTTTTGCTGTGGCAGGAAACAGGCCTCCACAGCAAACTTGGATTATTTTACAAGAATAGAAGCAATCTGGCATGGTATTCACCACGGCACTTTTTACATTCTTAAGTGGGTACAATTCTGGCACCGCTTCCTGTTCTTTGTTATTTTCCCTGCTTTGCCATGCACATTTTTCCCTCTTAGAAAAACTATGTATGGAGTCGCTGTGTTACCACATACAATAAGAAACCTTCAGAAATGCCAACATAATAAACTCCAAAGCCTAAAAGGCTAAAGACCATCTCTAGCATCTAAAGGAAGCCAGAAAGGGCCTTTCTAAATCTGCAATGAGCTTTGGACCAAGACACAGTGAGGACATGGCTTAAATGGCCTGTCATGAGAAGCCAGAAGAAAATACTGGCAGGGAAACATATTCAGGTTATGGTCCAGAGGGACTGTGACGGACCTTTTCAAAGCATTAACACTACTCCAGTAAGAAACAACAGCCAGCCCCAGCTCAGTAACTGGCCACGCTAGGGCAAGGAGTCACCCACTGTACACCACCAAGTGTCAAAAATCTAGGCACCTCCAGGAGAAAGTAAATGTGCATGCTGTGTAAACCTATAGAACAGAACAGAGCAGAGTGTTTCAGCTGGAAGGGACCTCATCGTCTAGTTGTCCTCCTACCTTAGAAGGGAACGACTTGACTACCTAAGACATCATCCTTTCTCCATTGGCTCTGGAAGGCTTTGGGACAACAAGATGCCCAGAAATTTCAGGTGAGAAGCCCCAGGACTTTCTCTTCTTTGAGCAGTGAACTCAGTTGTGGCTATGTCCACAAAGCCAACAAAGGCAGAAGACGTCCAGGGCAAGGGGGTTAGTGGCACTGAGCAATGAACTGAGCACGGCAGCTGCTTGCAGGACTGGGCTCACTCGGTCCTAGTGGCTGCCTTGCCCCTGCAACACAAGCCCCACTGTTAGTAGCTCACCATCTGTCTCCAGTCCATTCTCTTGCCAGCCTCCAGCAGGTGCTTAACATGAACAAGAGGATCAAGAACATCGACCAGATTTGCTGGGGATGGCCCTTCCCTTACATCCCTAGCACTACCAGGAATAAGAACCCTACATACGGATTTTTTCAGTCCTTTTTCTGACCAGTACAGCCTTAGGAACACCTTAAAATAGCAATGGCCATATCAGAAGAACCCCAAAGCCTCTCTAGTCCTCTGTCTCATTTCTGACTGGGGTCATCTCCAACCACTTCAGAAAAAAATATAAGAAAACTTTTCATTAAGCTATTGTGGAATAATCTCTCCACATGGAAAATTTCCTCCTGCCTTTTCTGAACTAATGCTTATGCTCTGAGCTCTGTTTTATGTATCGGTGGTTGAATTCACTTCAGGTAACATGCCATGCTAACAAGGAGGAAACCGACAACGAGGAAGAAGATCACCATCTGTAACACGGCACACAAAGATGACTGCTATTTCATCTCCAACCTGGAAATTGGCTTCTTGCTCGCTGACCCTCGTGTGAGCTCCTCAGTCATGGATGGAGGGAGCTTGGAGCTCATCCCACGCCCAAATCTCACAAGCCCCGTGCTGCTGAGCTTCCATTAGCCCGGCCTTGCAGGGACACTGACCTGCAATTTCTATTTGCCAGAACTCCGAAAGTTGTTGGGACATTGTGCCGAGGCTCTCCAGCAACACAAAGACACTTGTTCAAGAGGATGGTGAAGCCTCAGTTCACCTGAGCATTCACCTCTGCACCTCCTCAAGGCTAGAAGAGACTCTCAGCCCTAGTCATACACTTCAGGTGATGGGCACATCATTACAGTGCTAACAAATCAGAAGCTGATTGACATCCACGTACCAGGCTGTGATCTGTTCCCACTGGAACTAACACAAGATGGGACTACAAGGAACGCTTGCCATGATGGGATTTTCAGTGTTACTTCACATTCTCAGGAAGCAGAAATCATTTTAACAAGAACTAAGGCTGAATTGATGGCTGAATGCTCACCACACTGAGCTCTGTTACTGATTTGCTGTGGGCTTTTGGGTAAGACATTTAAGGTTAAGTTCTTAGCGATCCTCTGCCTCTGATTGCACATCAGTGAAATAATAAGGGAAGTAAAATGTCTCCCTGTTGCACATTGTATTTTTAAGATTAATTTAAGATTGCAAATGAAGATAGTACTGGGAGAACCTTACACTGAAAACACCCTCAGAAGTATTATCATAATTTAATGTTCTTGGGTATTCCTAGGCTCCATCGTTACCATTCAGAGGTACCCAAATGCCTCACAAGCTTATTTCCACAACAACCCCAAGAACAGGGTGTGTGCACTCACTCACTTCAGTGCAGAGGCTGAACGACCTGCCACGACGTTAGCGCAGATCAGGCAACCAGTGCTGACCTTCTAAAACTAATGATACAATCAGTTAGACACCTCTTACTTCCAGCAGCTCCTCCCCAAAATCAGCCTCAGGAGAAGGACAGCACTCTTTTACCTTCTTGGATCTGACATTTATAGTCAGAAACAAGGGCTGTGAAATAAGTTCTCCAAATAGCTCTGGAAGGTTAATTCTAGGTGAAGAGGAAAGTCACTGCTTTTATCTAATGAGATTTCCTGCTACTGGAGTCTTGATAAGGAGGCTGAGCATGAACTGGTGTCTTGCTGCAATGCCAGATCTTTGGAGGTAACGAGTCTTCAGACTGCTGCTGTCCTGGTGATTTATCCCCTGCAGGTGTATATATGTGTATGACCCTACATATATGGTTATGTACACCTTGTATCACCCCAGGAACAGCCATGTGGATCAAACCCAGTATCTGCCTAACCCCCTATACTGAGTCCTTGCAGCTGATGACTAGGAGAGGTACAAACCTCAAGCCCGCACAGACAGATCCCACCCTCCCATTCTGTGAGGCAGTGGTTTCCCTGTGTTTGTAGGGTAGTTACAGGGAGAAGCACTGTAGTTTATTTCCACTCATATTCGGACTACAAATTAGGGCTCACTCTGGCCCTACCTGTTTGACTAGGTACCAGCTAAAATGTTGAGTGAAGGCAACGCAGCTGGATGTTGCTGTGGTCCTGGCCAGCACGCCAAGACAGCAGTGGCTGGAAGTGTGCCCTACATAGGGCAAAGGAAAAAAGGATGTAAGACCAAAGCCTGGCATCCCTGGAGCCAGGAGAGAGGAAAAACCAACCAGAAGAGAGCAGATGTGGTAGCAGACACTGGGTTTGATCAGCAGGGCAGAGTGTATCCCACAGAGGGCACAATATAAACCTGCTGAAGCTACAGGAGAAGGTTTTAGACCCGACTGCAGTTGTGCTAATGGTGCCCTGCACTAAACAGTGGGGATGGAGCATCTCCTGAAAGAAATGGGGTTAATTTTCCATGCTGCTCAATCCCTGATGCCTCTGCTGCCTACAGCAATGCCAATCAGCGTCGGGTGGTCTTGTGCTTTGGACAGCCACTCATCAACAGCAGGAATCAGACCAACAACTCATTTCATACAGGCCACTGAACAGCAGCCAGCGTGAGGCCTGGGCTAGACTCCGTCCTGACAGCACAATAGTGGAGAGCTAGATTACATCCTATTAGCACTCCCTTGGGCTCTGCAGTACCTCCAGGCTCAAAAATTGTAAAGCACTTAGCGCAGACCTGCCAAGTCTCATTTACATGGAGGGAGGCCGGCTCATTCATGAGTCATTTCAAAGCATGGGGCCAAACTGATCCCCAGTGCTGTTCTGACAGGGTCAGAGGGTGAAGAAAAATCCATCAGTGAAAAGCAAGAGTAGATGGACACCAGGGATGAATTTATCCCTCTTGCTTGCAGTGATGGGGCTTTGCTGCAGGTGATTTTTTAGAAACCCCTGGCCTATTTACTACCGGTTCATTCAGCCAAAAAACCTTGCGCTTGGAGGAATATGCTGTTGGAAATTCCCACAAAAGGGGACTTCTCAAGGCTTCTAGGCCAAGCACTTGATTGACTCGGTGCAGTCAACAGAGCAAAGACGTGCCTCGAAGTCCTGCTGCATCTGTCTCCTGAAAAAAAGGGAAGCTGACAGGAGTTCTGCACGCTGACGTGTTCACTTGGAAAGCTGGGGATCTTTTCAGTCTCCACGTTACGCTTCAGTTGTGGGGAGAGACAGACCAGCGGGGAGCGAGACGCTGGGAACTCAGCGAGCTGGCAGGAGTTCAACACAGAGTAAGGCTGCAAAGAAGGCTGGGATCTCACTTCCTTGCAAAAGGGTCAAAATCTAGGCAAAGCTGATTTTATTTCTTTTTAAAATCAAATGAAGGGGATTTTCCAGTGGAGCTGTGCACAAGGTCCAGATCCAACTGGTGCACAGCTATGTGAGGAGTACGGAGTTCAAGCTTGCTTTATCACCATGTCATATCTCCTGCCATCTTATCTACATCACTGGAGTGAAGGCTCCGTTGCAGTGAGCTCCAGCAAGCTGCTCCTTCTAAGTCTGTTGTTATTTTTCTTTCTTTTGTCAAAATGATATGAAATGCCAAGTTCGAACATGAAAGGAGGGGATATCTAAGTTTTGCTTTGAAGTGGGGGATTCAGCTGAAGTGGGGACTGAGATTTAAGGGGATGAGAACCCATGCGGCCCGAAACTCAAATAAATGTTTGTCTAAGCCCTTGATAGCTGAAATGAAGACCTTTCACAACGCCCCACTGGAGTATGTTTTACTGGTTTTCAAAGGCAAAGCGCACATGAGTACAGTGTCCTGAAGTGACCCATCACACGAACTGATCAACTAAAATTGATGGGTCTATCAATCTGATGGTGTCACGTCAAAGACGAGCACAACAAACTAAAATACCAGCTCACCTAAGAGAAAGGGGCACAAATATTTGCACGCCCTAACTTCAAAGCCTCAGCGTGACTACTGGGGTTATTGTGACAAAGCGCACTGACAGGGTCACAGCCGTGACAGGCTGACGAACGAGGGCTGGTGGGTGGTGCTGTCTGCAGGAGTGTGAGAGAGGGGAGATCAGACTGAAACACAATCTGCCAGTGACAAAAGAAGCCACCAAAGGGAAGTCCTGGGCATCTAAGAGACCCAGTTTCTTACCAAAGAAATGCGAGGAGAAGCGAATCTCCTTTTGTTTGTTGGTTGCTTGTGACCTAAATACCTTGCAGCTAGATCAGCAAATCCACCTGGCTAAAAGTAAAGAAAATAAACTTCTGTTTATTTGCTGAGCTGTTTTTGTTGAGAGCAAAACAGAGGGGGCTATGCATTGCCCTGGTGTTGCTGAGCAGAGGAGGGGGACAGGAAACCCTTAGCTGGTATCGGGTGAGCGTGCAGTTCTGTCCGTATTCACGGCTGGCACTTGGGCAGGGGTGGGACGTGAGCTACGCCCCTTAATTCAGTACAGCCCACAGCAACTAAGATGAATCCTAGTTTTTTGCATTAGATCGGACATGGCCAAAGTGAGCGTAACCATGTGTTCTGCCCGAGGCGTTCGAAAGTCCTGCCCACTCTACAATAAAGTCACAGAGATCACGATGGGGAAAGCAGTATCAGAAGGGTTTAGAGTGAGCATCAGCACACTGATGGCCCTTTACATCATTCCAGCAAGCCAATCCAATTCATTTACCTGGCAGAAAAATAATGCAGCTAAGAAAAACAGGAAAAATAAATATTTTTCTGCCAGTTTAGTGGGCTGAACTAGCTCATGAAGGGACCTGATAGGGCCAGGGGTTGTGCAAGGGAGGGAGCAGCCCCTGCCTGAAAATGCAGGCAGTGCTTTCAGCAATAGCAAGACGTTAAGATTGTTTCAGCCATTTGGAGGACTATCTCCCTGCATATTCCTGCTATCTCACCAGATGGGGGGCAATACAGGTAGCCATATAAGAAGGTACCCGCTCAATACAGACTCTGTCTTCTCCATAAAGTTTTACACCAGCGTGCTCATATGGAGAGGGATGTCTGCATGAGAAGTCTCTTCTGTCTCAAAGCGATTTCAAAGTGATCAAAGCTATCTCCTGCTGCTCTGGGTATGCCTAAAATTACTGTTAGTGAAATGAAGTAGAGGGAGAACACACACTCCTCTGGTTTCAAGGTGGTTACTTTTCTGTACTGAGTGGCCCTTTGTGCAGCACCAGATCGAGACAGTTCCGTGTAAGGCCCAGCTGCCAGCATCCTGCCCCCCTCCTTCTGAGATTCTGTGTGGAGAGAGAAGTAACATCCCTACCCCTCATTTCTAGGAAAATACGTTAGTAAAAAGCAAGGGACAGGACGAAGGATTCAGAAACAGGTGTAGAGCGTGACGCTACTTTGAATTCAGTTACTGGAAGTTGCCGTAACTTTAAGACAGAGTTCAAGAACCAGAAGACGTGGAAACAGTCCAGTTCGGGACACGACCCTATCTGCTTGCAAACTTTGGCTCCTCCAATTCGATCACAGTTGAGTACAACCTTTCCCTCAATCCCCGCTCCCATAGACATGAATTTGATACACATTCCCTCAACCTGGCCAAAGCCAGCAGATATTCTGAGTCAATTTGCCTTTTTTTGATCTCAGGTTGAAAGGGAGGGCAGGAAAGGAGCCACCATCTGGACTTGACCTTGCTGGGACTGTGGGGAGTGAGAATGGTTCATCCACCGCAACAGGCACTTCCCACCTCCAACATGCTTACCTTGCTTTGCTTTCTGTCCAGGTAGAACTGATGTTGACTAATGGCCATAGCCCAGATAGACTTTATTAGTGCTGGACAGGCGTACCACGTATGCACGGCGATGCCACTATGCCCAAAAGTCCTCCTGGTCACAGATGCCCTGGAGAGGAGAAAAGAATGAACTGGGGTCACACCAAGGTTTCCTCGGACTGTTTTCTGTGGCAGAACCTATCACAGAGCTCATAGTAAAAGCTACTGTCTTTACTGTGCACACCCTTGTGCTAGTGGGAGAAAATGCTTAGAGAACAGCAATAAATAGCTAATAAAGCCAGGAGAGCATTTACTTTAGCTAACTCCTCAAGTTAGCAATCTGCAGGGGACTAACAGTAAAAGATCATCCAGTTTGTCCAGTTCTGACTGTATTCCTGGGTTTGGCTGAGCTGATGCTGACCTGCTGCGTGTCTGAGGGAAGTCACCAATGCCAAAGCATGTGTGCATCCTCTGTGTCTCATCACATGCCGACACACCTGAGGCCAAGTCCTCACATCCTCCACTACTTCTGGCTTTGGATGGTGGCTCTCAAATATTAGGACACAGGTGACAAATAACGATCCACAGGATCAATGGCTGCTTTACAGAACGTGCGAGAAACTCTTCAGGTACCTTGATTTCCCCACTTGTAAACAGATGTAGGAGGACCTGCCATGTGGCATGGGAAAGGGGAGTTGTGAGGCTCAGAGAGGGCTGCCTAGTGCCCTGGAGAGAAGAATGTTTCTCAGTGATTAGCTGAGTGAATACAAAACCAGGAAAAATAAGAACTAAATGTTTCCTCTCTGGGACTCACAATTCTCCTCAAATATTAGCAAAAAACACAGGTTAGGTTTCCCCATGCTTTCACAACTGTACAACCCTGCTTGGTTATTCCTCCCCCCCCCCCCCC
>Ga0065711_1028919_pt1 | contig 38532 bp, 18 predicted proteins | sample Hoacrofraction12_FD_59098 | JGI IMG/M metagenome (GOLD analysis project Ga0065711, IMG submission 59098) | Hoatzin crop microbial communities from Cojedes, Venezuela - Epithelial fraction 12 v2 (version 2) | ecosystem: Host-associated > Birds > Digestive system > Esophagus > Crop | place...
GGGGGGGGGGGACAGCCACCAGCCGGCGGGAGGGGGCTGCTGAGGTGCTGAGGGGAGGAGGTGGTGCTGCTGCTGCTCCTCTCGGTTTTACCCCTTTCCCGGGTGCGGTTCTGTGGCGTTTTTAATAAACAGCCGGGTGGATGCTTTCCTCTCTGCCCCTCGCCTTTTTTCGTCGCCCGTTTGCGTGGGTTTTACTCGCGCAGCTCGCGAGGTGGCCGAGGTGGAGGTGAGGGAGGAGGGGGTGGCCTTCACCACGGGGCTGCTGGCTGCTGAGTTTTCCCGAAGCTTTGGGATGGTTGCCTGGGGTTTTGTTGGTCGGTTGGGGAATGGAGTTGAGTTCTTTGCAGGGTGATGGGGTGGTTAAAGAAAATCCACGTGGGAGGACTACTGACATTGGGGAAGAAAAATCTTTCAGAATGGTTGAGAGCAGAGGAATGCCCTGCCCCCACCCCCCTGCCCCCGTACAGGTGTAAATTACTACTGAGGTAAGTTTAAGCACTTCACAAGTCACCTACTGCAAGTGGAATGTAAGCCAAAAAAGTATTGATGATCATAATTGCAGTATTTGGATCGGAATTAAAATTCCAAGAGGGTTTGTGGGTTCTTTGGTTTTTCTTTTTAATATTAGCGTAGCTGCCATAAAGGGATGTGTTGGGTCTGGTACGTGGCCAGCTCTGAATTCCTGGCCCACAGCTACTGTGAGGAAGGGAGCTCACTGCCTCTGAAAGTAGGAAGAATGGGTCTTCATCCATGTCTGGTGTTTTTAGGACAAGACTTTCCTCATAAATCATCTTTGCTGTTTTTCAGGACTTTCTAGACTGCAGCAAAATGCCGATGACTTGATTGTGAAAGTTTTTGCTGCTTCCAAAAGAAAAATTGTGTGAGCTACGGTTTTATTGGTGCCATGTACTCTTACTTCAGCACGTTATCCATCTTTTGTGGAGTTGCAGGTAAATTACTCTCTAATGACTTGGGAAAAAAATCACCACTAAGGGACAAGATGTTGGTCATAAAATGGAATTAAAATACGTGTTCTCTTTTCTCCCATTTTTGACAAAATATTTTTTTCTTGTTTAGTAGTGAATATTGTCGATAAATTGCAGAGAAAGTAAGCGTGGGACAGAATATATCTCACTGCCATTGGCCAAAAGGTAAAAAGATGCCCTATTTAGAAACATGTAAAAAAAGTGAAAATAATTCTATAACTGAGTATCTAATTTTTTTTTCCACTCATCTTCATTTTTATATACATGATTGCCATTCATAACCCATGGAAAGAAAGTCTTGAAACCACTGAAATAAAGTTATATATGGGGTTAATAATAAGGTACTGGCCTTTATTTTACTCTTAGTTATAATTCAGGATGTCTGCTTTAACTGGTGTGGAAGTCGAAAAGATAAAACTTTATAACTGAGAACACTTAAGAAATGATAGGTCTGATGCCATGCATTTATATTGTAGACTTCAATATTTAGTTGAGATTATGTTAGTTCTTGGCAGCTTTGGTGAACTGCCCATGAGAAAAGTAATTATATTTAAAATAAAACTACAGGGGATGTAACCTGCTGTCCTTTTGGCCAGCATTTGCTATGAGAAGGAGCTAAGCGCAAGCTCTTGGGCTCAAGGCTGTGTGCTGTTGCTGAGCAGAAGTCAGACATCTCTGGGCCTATTTCAGAGCAGTCCATGGAACATGTTCTTAGTTTATTATGGAAGCATTTTCCAGTACTGTCCCTGCAGAATGCTAAATAAAATAGCGAAAACGTAATTGCTTTATCTTCTTCACAGTGCTGCACTACTTCTTGTTTTCTCAAAGCTTTGTATGACCACTGATTTTCATAAACCTTGCTGGTGTATTTCTATTTCTTAGAATATTTTAAGCTGACAAATGAGTTTTTACAAGGAGGAATAATTGGAGTCACAGGTAGGGTTTCGAACTCCTACCCAGATAGATGTTAAATGCGTTGTCTTAAATAGATTAAGGCATGGTTGTAAAGATATTTGGCACCTTTTTCTGTGTTTAACTAACTATTGGTATCTGTACTTCTTGATTATCATCACCATTTCGTCTAGACTATAGCGTTGCAATACTGCCATTAATGGAACTGTGAGTACATCAGTAGCAAGGATTTCTTAATGTTGAAAGAAATAGCAAAAATTTCTTGACCACTTGTAAAAGCATCTCTGTAATGTTATGAATTGAGAGATCCTGTCCCTGCCTGCTAAAGGATGCATGTGTCGTTATGAAACTAAAATGACACTGATGGTGATTCCATTGATAGAAAGTGTTTGGATTTCAGAGTATTTTTCCATAAAAATGTCTCACTGCTGGAATTAATCTGTTTTGAAATGAAGAATAGCTTAATGACCAGTTAAATGATAACAAACAAAAGATAATGGTAAAGACAGTCCTCGTAACAGGGAGAGATAACTAATGAAGGCCAACAGCCTTAAGTGCTGTTCAACATGATTCCAAATAATTTGGAATAGCAGGGTGACAAAGTTTGCCACTGAGATGTCTCACTGTCTTTTGGCAGACCTGGCTTCGTGCTGCACAGAGCTAGGGAGGGTGAGGGAGTTAACCCTATTTCAACCTTGTCTGGCAATTTATGCATATTGCTCTGCATAACAGTTGGATACGTAAGGGAGAAAGGTAAACCAGGGGAATGGACAATTACAAGTGGCTAAGGAACAGTCCACAGCCTGCTTATGTGAATAAACGAGACTGAAAGAGGCAACTTGTGAGGGGTGTAGCCTGGGCTTTCACGTGGTCATGACACTCTGTCCTACTGGCATGATCCAGCTTTCACTGGGATAAGTGCTTCTGCACTGACTTGGGAGGTGGATCAAGCTTTCTAAGAGGATTTGTGATAGATTTGTTTTTTTAAAGTGCTTAGGACCTGCCTTGGATGCTATAAAGCCAAGCCCGCTTCATGTTCCATGCATGTGTTCAGTTTTGTTCAAATAAAAAGCTGTTGAAACTTTGAGAAGGATGAAACAAAATGAGAGACAAGCAGTACGCGTCCTATGAAGTGAAATAAAGAAACCGTGTACTTGCCTGCGAAGATTTACAGCTTTAACATTGGGTGTGACAACGATGAGATGCAGGTGGTAGGGAGAGGTATGGCGAACAGTGAGAGATCCAGCAGCGGTATCATGCATGTTTAATTGAAAAGCCTACATTTTAATGCAACTTGTGTTGTAATTTAATAAATAAGCTAATGTTACAGACATTTAAATGGACATTGTGACAGAAGTGAGCATTTAGTGGAATTAAGGCATGAATTCTGGTAGGCGCTCAAACAGGTGGTAAAATAATTTCCTGAACTGAAGCATAAAGTGGAGTGTAGAGTTTTGGCACAGTATACTGCATGACTTCTTTGTAATGACTGTCTGAGGTATTAAAAAACAAGAAAGGAAGTCTCTTTAATTGAAAAAGATACTTTGCTATACTAGCTTCATATTTAACATCTTACCCTTTTTGATTAATAGGTTGAAGTTAAAGTTCAGCTGAAGTTTCAGTAGACTTTTTGTCTTTTTGTGTGGGTTCTCTCCTAGCAGGAATTATGACTATCTGGAGTAAAAATAGACAATTTTAGAAAAATACCTTTTGTAAGCCATATCTGTATTTGAAGAATGCCTGCTTAGTATTAAGTTCCAGATGCAAATACTATAGGGAATTTTTTCAGTGTGATTTATCAGACTTTATGGCTTCACAGGAGGAAGTATTTGATGCCTCATTTACAGTATATTTTTAGGATGCCATTTATTAGATGAAACAATTATGTCATAAAACCTGAATGATTTGTGGAGAAATTGTGGTCTCTGGCAATGTTGTTCCACACAAACCGCTTCCTTTCTTGATATAAAAAGTGTTCTTATGTAGATCATGAAACATGAAAAAAGAGTGCAGGAAAAATAGGGTTTAAAACAAAGCACAGTATTAAATAAAAGCACTATTGAGAGAAAGTGGAAGTGAATGGTGATGTGGGCCTGAGAGATACTGAATCTCCTTCTAATTTATTTTTCCATTCTTTGTTCCGTATAAATCTCCACCACACAATCATTATTCAGAAGAAAGAATATCCAACAAGAGACGTCATGTTGGCTGTTGTAATTCGCTCATTTCAGACACTTAGGTGTTTCAACAAAGGAAGGGGTTGTTGGATAACAGTAATATACTCTTGGAGTTTGGAGAATGTATTTTATGGCTGGTGGACGAACCGTCAGGTTTCTCGATCTGCATCGGCTCAAGAGCTGGAGGGGACTCAGAACTTCAGGGCCTCACTGGAGATGCGAATGCCTCAGTTTTGGAAGAAGTATTCTCTTTTTTGGAGAAGAGAGAATAAACGGTATTGGACCTCACTTGTGAGGTATCCCCTTCCTGAGTCAGTTTATACAAGCTGAGATTACCGATTCCTTTTTGAGAGAAAGAAAGAGTGTGTTCAGAATACCACCTTTTGAGAGTTTTTTGTGGGTGGGGGAAGAGGGGAGTGTAGGGGAGGCTTTTTTGGTGGGTTTATTCTTTTGCCTGGTCAGCTTGTTTCTTCAGTTCCTAATGTGAAAAGTTCTGGAAAGATTGAAATAAAACTTGTAGAAAAAATTAGCTGGTGGGATGTGGTGGTTAGTAACGAGGTGTCTTTTGGTACAAATTATTCCCATTGGTGTAAAATCATTGCGTGATGTCAAAAGAGCAGTTTTCATCAGAACTTTTTTCCACCTGTGTGGCACATGAGTAGCTTTGGAAAACTTAGGTCTGTTGGAATCAGGATTAACTTGACATAGGAGCAAGTTAAGCTGCGGTAATGTCAGAACATCTGTGGCTTTGCTTAGTAGTGTTTTGGCGAACAACCGCTTTCTTTCAGTGCTGCCTTCAAACCTGTTTCAGTTAAGCTTTCTGTTTCCTTGGCTGCCCTGCATGTGCTAGGCTGCTGGTGACTTACATTGCCTTCCAAACTGATTTTTGCACTTTCTCTTCTTCCAAGAGAGGAAGATGCAGTAACTGGTCCTATGTGAGCACAGAACTCGCATCATGTTTGAAGAATTTGCCGTGGCAGTAAGCAGTAACTCTGTATCAGAATGCGTACGGAACTGCGTGAAAAAAAAGCCTGAAAATGCTCTGCGAGTGTATTAAACATACGACCAGCAGTCTAGCTGTGCTCCAGCCATCCCTCTGTGGTATGAGGGGCTGCACAGGATTTTTACACACCGCTGAACATAAAGGTGTGTTTTGCATTGGATGTGGATGATGAACTAGATGTCAAGAAGACTGAGGTCAGTGACTACATACAGGTTTATGCCAAAAAGCCAGAGTGTGTTTTGTTTACTGGAGGCTGAGAGCCCTTAAAAACCAAACTGAATGCTGTATCATAGCATCACGTTGTCAGGCAGCCTTCTTCCCCTTAGAGCCTGCAAGCTGCCAGCTGCCCTGTGAGTATGTGGTCTTGCTCTTCGCTTCAGTACAGCGAGTCACTGCCGAATGCCTGCCCAGTGGCAGTGGTTATTCCTCTGTCCAGAATGCTTCTCTCTTGGTACTTATAATCTAAGTTCTGAATTGTTTTCTTCTGTTTCAGTTTCTCCTTGCATACCCAGTTTTAAAAATGTCTTTTGTATCCAACTGCTTCTAACTCTGCCAGTGCACAGCGTATGAGCCTTACTACAAACCATAATTTTACTAGGTTGCCTTTTTGCTTCAGACCTAGGGCAGGTTTATTCCTGAACATAGTGATGCATGCTTAACTGCTGAGTTTTTTTAACATGGAAATAAGTTTACCAGTAACTGAGCTTAGGATGGTTCTAATAACATACTGAGTTTTGAGGCGCAGAAAGTGACTTCAAGTATGTTTTTATGATCTTTACCACAGAAAACCTCATAACATTTTTTCCAGTAACATTTTTAAACAACGTGATAGCTGATAGAAGATGCTGAATTTCTTTTGATTTATCAATTCTGAGCCTTATTGCAGGAGTGGTATGATTCCTGACTTTCACTAATGCAATTGGGAGACCTGTGCTTCTGAACTGATAAAGTAATACTTCTGTTGATGAACCAGCTGTGCAGTACTGGAAAGCTCTGCCCAGATCTCTGTGAAAATTTTTTTAGCCTTTTTGGAATTCCAAAATATTGCTGAAGTATTGTTTTGCCACTAATACAAGCTCGTTTCCCAAGCTGAGAAAGGAGTCTGAAGTTTTTCCATGAAAAAAGATACGGGTTTAGTGGGGGAGAAACCTTGAGAAGCTGGACTGTTCCCTTTACTAGCATCTGATGCATAATGAAATTTGGGAGGCCTGCATGACTGCATCACTCAGGTTGAAATGGTGTCAGACACTGAAAATTGAAGATGCTCGTGTGAGGCGTGTGTCTGAATTTGTGTTCGTCCTTCTCATCTTCAGTATGTTCTTGTTGCCTCTTAGTTCAGCCATACAGTGAGATGGGGAAGATGTGTGTGTTGCTGCTCTGGTTACTGTAGCCAGCCTCGTTAGGTGCTGCCGTGTTTGGCTTTCAGAGCTATAGCTATCAGGTGGGAGCATGCCAAATACATGCTGCAAAAATTGTGCATGTTCTTGCCAATGTCTTGAGGCAGAACTATGCCTCATTCCGAGAAAGTGGCACTGGCTGCATGAAAACTGGCATTGGTAAGGGGTTTCAGAGAGGAATCCTGTAACCTGTAGAAAACAACCATGTGAAATGTTGAGATTTTTACTGACCTGTTGTTCTGTATCCCATCTCTTTCTGAGGTATCCATAGGCAGTATTCTAAATTTTCACTAATTTTAACGTTTCATATTTTATTTCCTCTACTTTTGATATCTGGGGCAATAGGAAGGATGTCAGACTCTCTAGAGTTTCAGTTAATGGATCAAAGTATTAAGTTGATAAGAGTTGATGGGCACTTCAAACATTTTTAACCTCAATTGCACATGAGAAGCACCAGCTAATAAAGGGTTTCAGATCCATGATTACAACACGGCCATTCAGCCCCATTCAGCCCTCTGCTCAGCTGTTCACCTGAGATAGTGTTTTTCATTCTCAAATTATGAAAGCTTTACCAAAACGTCGTGATACCATATACTGCAGATAATTTCAGTAGGATGATTAGTGCTCAGCGCATCCATGGAATAATAAAAATAATTTCTTCAATGCAAATAACATTTTCTTTTAAAAATAATGTTAACCACACATTTTAAGATTGTTTGAGAAGTACCTGAGGCTTATTTGAAATAACTCCTAAAATGTTGGCATTACTTACTAGTTTCCTCTCTGGTAAATAAAAGCATAACTTTTGACTGGCAACTGTAACCAACGTGTTGGTAATCCTGTTTAATACTGTGGAATTTGTTATGAGAAAAAGACCCTGGTAATTTCTGTAGGTTGGTTTGTTGCATTTAGCAGAACTTGTTTTCCCTTTCCAGGTGCATCCATCATCTCATTGCAGTTCACATTCCTTTGTTTCAAAATAGAAATGTAATAGAAATGTAATAGAATGTAATAATGTAATAGAAATGAAAAAATGTAATAGAAATGACATAGAAATAGTAATTCATTAGACAAATTTTGATATGTTCATTTTTTTGACATAAGGCAAGAGTGATGCAAGAGGTTTAACAAAACTCTTTTTGTGATACAGGTATTTTGTAATGTCTAGAAGGTTTTTGGCTTTGTGCAGGGGCATGCAGCTCTGCTGTTTATAGTGAAAATGCCTAATGTGGAGGTAGATGACTTTTCAAATGTAATCGTAGTTTCAAGAAGTTGTGAAGTTTCTGATCCAGGTTTTTATTTGACCTGTATTAGTACTACAAGCAGCCAGTTAGGGGTTTAAATTATGCACTCTTCTCTGTAAATTATTATTTTTTTCAAGTATCTTGTAATAGAGTCCTATCCAATTTCTAGTCCAAACTATCTGTCGTTACTGTAACTACAGATAAATCTGTAATTTCCTTTATTTTCTCCCACAGATCAATCTTTAGAAGTTAGCTAATGAAGCCAAATCTCTGTGCTGCTACATTGAGTCTCAGCATGAACAGTGTGTGGTAAAGTGTTCCTTCTTGATTAAGTATTTATAGATAGTGGGACTGAGAAAAGTAATTGTTCCCAAAGCTTTGGCACCTCTGCAGTGTTCTCGTAAGAATAAAGATGATTCGAATAAATGTCAGAAGGGATTTGCTGGCTGCTGGAATTAGACAGTTGCGTGATGCAGAATTTTCTTTTGATATCAGCATGGTGTTAAAGTTGCTCACTACTTGGCAAACTCAAAATACCAATCAAACAGCTGAATTGAAACAGTGTGATGGTTTTCTATTTACATGAAGTGAAAAAGACAGGAAACTGAGAGAGCTTGGGGGAAATACCCACTGGGTGAGAAGGATCGTGTTTGATTTATTATTATTTTAATTGCCTATTGGTGCTGAGGGAGATTCTAATTAAAATCCCTGGAGAAGTCTTCAAAGGAGGGAAGATAAATATTGTAAAATGTTATTTATAGCCTTTAGTGTTTCTTCTCACCCACATAAATACAAAAATTAAATACAAGTGCTCGATCACGTCTTCTGAAGCTTTTCCTTTACATAAGCAATGTGGAAGAGTCAAACACAGCTGCCCAGAAAATAATAGTGATGTAGGGACTTTGTAATGGCTGTGTTGCCTCCACCCAACTGCATATCCTGATCCTCGTGTTCCCATGCTGGTCTTGGCAGAACATGAATATAGGGTGGACTCCTATCAGGCTGTTGTGTAGTCTTTAATGGGCCATTAAAATGTGTCAGCATGTAGTTCTGAATGGTATTTTGGTTTGGGATGATGTTTTCTGGCAAAAAAAATGGTGCAGGCTACAGTCAGATACGGTGTCCAAACCCTGACAGAATAAGATTTTTCTTCTTTTAGCTGGTTGTTGTTTTTCCCTCTTTATGGCTTACCATCCTCCTGGTAATATGACTGCATATTTAATTGCTCTCTAGTCCAGTTTACTAAAAATGATCCCATTTAGTCTAAAAGAATTGAATAATGTTTTTTTCCTGAGATTATTTTGAGAAACAGCTGTGCCACTACACTTACATTTAAAGGGACATTAGTGGAAGATGTCCCTGCTCATGGCAGGGGGGTTGGAACCAGATGAGTTTTAAGATCGCTTCCAACCCAAACCATTCTATGATTGTGATCTGGATGGGGGGTAGTTATGCACAAAACAAGATTGGGGGAATAACTTCTTGTTTGACTTGGCTGTAGACATAGAAGATAATCCGATACAGTTTTTAGGCTTAGAGATCATTGTCTAGTGCATGAAACAGACTGTGTCCCTCAAATATTTATTAACTTATGCTTTGACTACATCTAAAATAGACCTGATGGAAAAAATTCAGGATGAAGATCATGAAAAAGGAAAACAGTTCTTATTGACAGGACTGATTTTAAACGTCATTGCTTTGTATCCCATTCAAACTCCCATTTGACATCTAGTAGTCTCATGTAAAATGTTTCCTGTATGAGCAGTGGTTGTTCTGAAGCTTCAGTGGCTCTTCTGCTCAGTTTGTCAGAACAGCATGGTGTTTCCTGACTCTGGCAATGCAAAAAGATAGACTGGAGCTTGTTTACAAGCTGCAAGATGACCATTTTGAGTATGTTGAATGCGAACCTGGTAAATAACCACGTAAGGTTTTTATTTCAGTTTTGACGTAAGTTAAAAGGAAAGATAAATTTTAAGTTAAGCCATGTATTTCTAGCATAGAAATATACTGAAAGATGTATGTTATAGCTCTTTGCTTGCCATTTTTCCATGTTGATTTGAAAACTGATCGCAGAAAAAAAAAATCTCAAAACTAGAAATAAGTTTTCTCTTGCTCTCCATTTCTCTGTCGCCGATAATCTTCACAAGTGCCATTGCCTACTCTTCCATAGAGGTGGGCCTTCTGATGCCTTGAGATTTGGGTAGCAAGGTCAAGGTGGTCCTCCCTTTTTTCTTGTATGTCTGAAGTATTAGAGCTTCTTTCTTCATGAGTTTCTTTGGAAGTTATTTTGTCTTCTACATCCTCCATGTGTAAAAGGACAACACAGATAGAGAGGCTAGTGGAACTGGGAAAAACTCCTCTCCCAAATCCGTTACAGAGGACATGTATGGAGTTGTTTGAATGAAAAGCAGAGCAGCATGTATGTGTCCTGCTGTCTGCTAGCATGTATACTTCTATTAATAGAAACAGAAGAAGATCTGTTTGTGTGCCTGTTCTATAACATGCTGCTCTGTCTTCTAAAATGTCCATGCAATCACATCACAGTGAGCAGTTTTAGAAGATCCTGAATTAAAGCCGTGCAGATGTAGTCTCAGTTTCTCATAGGGCTGAGTTTTATAAATATTTATATACAGAAGATTTTCTGTTTACAGCTTGTTTCCCTTAAGATATGCCTATTTATTTTAACCATATGAATAAGAGAGTATTAGCAATATGTTGGAGAACCACCCACAAAATGCTTATAATCAGTAAGATCTTATCCTGTGTTACAGATTTGCTTCCTAGTTTAGCTTCAGACATTTATGTCTACAATTTTATAATTTAGTATTTAGTTTTGAAGAGTGTTACCCTTGTGACTCCTAATAGAATTACTTTCAAGAACTTACTCTAACAGCTGTTTTTAAATAATTGGAACACAGTGAGGCACATCTTCAAATTTGAGTTATCTAATTTATTGAATCCAGACAATGAATGATTTGACAAGTTCTGTCCATGTTGCTCAATGCATCATCAATGCTCATTGACACTAAGAAAAGCAGACTTGGATCTGCTGTTCCTGAGACGAGTTTGATGATGTTGAAGTGATGCATGACTTTTTATATACCGTATAATGGTGTTTTCCATTTGTTTTTTTCTGTTTTCCCATTTTATTATCTTTGCTCCTGATGACATTTTCAATAATATTAAAATTTTCCAATAGAGGACTTATGTGTATGCTATCAAAAAGCTCATACTATGAAATTCCAATGAATAGTACTACTGGAGGGTTTGGGGATTTTTTTTTAGTGCTTTTGGTTTTCTTTCTACTTTTCCCAGACTCATCAGTTGTCTTCCACATAACATTGCTACCTTCTCACCTGCCAACATGGACCAGTAATTAAAGCTAACCACACTGTGAGCACATTTATCCTTAATTTGTGCTCTTTCAGGGGGACACATGGAGTGAACAGTTCTTTTGTTACATGCTTGCTGTGACTTTGTGAATGCTAAGCTGCTTCATAATACCTTCGAAATACGGTGTCAGCTACTTTGGGGTATTTCTAGCCTGAAAGAAGTGTCATGTATAAAATCAGTGCCCCAAGACTGCTATTTCACTTAAAGGGTTTAGAGACATTAAACAAATTCTTTATTTGCTTTTTGGTGGTTGGCTAGTAGTAACAGTTCTGTTTCTGTTACATTTATGCTCCTAGTTTTGAGCAATATGAAGGCCATTCACTGAAGATTGAAGTAATACTTTTATCTTCCAAACTATTTGGCATTTGCTAATGTGCATGACAAATGGCTGCATTTCTTACGATTGAACAAACCTTGGCAGATTTGGTATGATATTATATCTGTAACTGTTGCTTAGGAGATTGTCATGCTTGAATACAATTACATGAGGGAGAGAAGTTTTGTTTTATTTAATTAAATGCAATATGTTGGTATAGCAACATTGTTATGTTTCTTGAGTGTTTAAAAGTGTTTTAAATATTTCTATTGTTTTCAAAAAGTAGCATTTTTTCAGTACACTTAAGTGTGATTATTTATTAACATCTACGGTTTAATTATATAAAACATAACAAACCAAATACAATCAGCATCTTATATTTTATGCAATAGTATTCTATTTTATAATCAGTTTGCTTAGTTTTCTGTGTGTATATATATGATCAGACTAGAACTACGTTCAGTTGAATCTTCAGTTGTATCATTCTTTGTGTCAGTGACTGAAGCCAATTACCTCCTACTCAAAGATTTTGAGTGATGAATCTTAGCAGCGCAAGTTCCCTGAGATTTCTGCAATAATTAAAATATTTTGTTAATAGTCCCAGATCCTATTCTTATAAATCTGCACTCTGAAGACAGTTAAATGAGAATGTCCTTTGCAAAGTTGAGTTTTCAAGGGGGCAAGGGGTGGTGGGGAAATCCATTCTTGCTTTTTCTCTTTTCCCTCCACCACCCGCTCTGTTCATTGTGAAACTATGACTTGATGAATGTCATTAGGCTGTAATCCATTTATTCCATGTGGAGGTGGGAACAGTGAACTAGATATTTCATTTGGACTGAGTGAACCAGAGTCACTCTGAGCTGAGCCTCCACTCCCATCAAACTGAGATATTTTCTTCTTGATAATTTTTCTTTCTTTTGCTCGGCGATTCTGGAACCAGATTTTCACCTGCAGTGTTGTAAATGATATTTGATTAATTCAAAGTAGCGGTCAACTTTTTACAGTAATAATAGCAATGAAAATATAGATATGTTAATAATCATAAAACCAGAACAAACAAACAAAAAAAACAGAACAAAAAGCCCCACAAAAAAACATAACCCCCCCCCAAAAAACCACAAACAAACAACACCCCCCCCCCAACAAAACACTGGGTATGTGCAGTGAAATTTTTTTTAGTTACTCTGTATTAATTTTATGCATCATAATCAATAGAAAATTACTTTCTTTTCTCATACCTGGTGTAAAGTGAACTTGCTGTGTTATATTTAGGAACATAGGAATCAACTTGCTCATTTAGACTCAGGGTCCACCTAGTTCATCATCTAAGCTTTGACAGTAGCGTGTGTCATAGTTTAGGAAGATACAATTATGGAATAATTTTGAAGATTTCTTTATCATCTACGTTACAGATTAATTCAAATCCTCAAGTAGTGAGGGCTCCTTTTTCTTCATTTATATTGTGATTTTTGTGTGTACATATATGCTTATGTATTTTAAAAGTTTTGAATTTTTTTGTTACTGGACTATACATATGTATTTTACAGATGCATATGTACTATGTCATGTGTATAAATAGATATATCAGTATTACTTAATGACAGTAAATTTCCAGGCTAATTGTGCATGTGTAAAGACTCTCTGTTTGAAATCTATTTTTAGTTTATGTATCTATATGTTCTTTCCTTATTTGGAGGTGTGAATGAATAGAACACACTGTTTGTCTTTTCCTTATCATTAATTTTTTGTTCTTACTTTACAGTTTTTGTTATGTCTTTTAAAGTGTGTTGAATACAAGACGATATAAAGTCATACCGTTGCTTTGTATTAAAAATCTTATTATTATTTTCAAGTTATTTTTTTATTACCTTACTGGTAATGACAGTAAGCAGCATTTAGCTTTGACTGTCGTGAGTCCTGTAGAAATGCAGATAGATTATGTATTTTGTCTATGCTGTACTTAAAGGAAATTTACCAGTCAAAAATTGGATGGGTTTAACAGCAACAGCTATGTAAAAGGAAACTGCTGATTTTATGCGGTATCACTGGTTACTCCAGGCACGTCTGTGTTCTAAATCCGCCAGCGTTGCATAACATTAAGGTAGAGGTTTTGAATCTTTTATAACTACAGTTCTTTGAAAATTTTCCAATGCAGCTATATCCTACTGTATAACAAACTTTAGTCCACCAGACTTGTTTTTCATAATTACTTTCTGGGGCCACTTACAGTCTGCAGAGTGTACTATTTGGGTCTGGATTGAACATCCCTGCACTACAATATATTTATAAAAATCCAGTGCTTGATCCTAAAATACCGTTGCTTATCTATGCATCCTTACACTTCCATACACTTCCAGCCTCAGTTGGTCCCTCTCTATTCCACGTTCTTGCACAGATTGAATGCAGAAGCAGAGGAGCCCACTGAAAGAGGAGAGTATTTTAGAGAACTGAATGTGTATATTCAGAAAGAACAAAAGGCTGTAAAATTCTTTAAAGAAAGATCTCTTGTTTAAATTTACCTGGGGGCAATAAATCTGGTTGCTAAGGTATGAGATGTCTTATTCAGTATCGCCAAATCTTCCCTGATCCTCCAACTGTAGCAGAACCATTGCAATGCTGTTGTGTAAGGAGGGTTAGATTCCAGTTACTGTATTTGCAGACTGCAGAGCTGGGCTTCGTAAGTGTGCTCTCCAACACAGGGATTTTAGGAAATTCTTTATCCCAAATTCCTCTAGTCTTTGTATGGATATAGCTAAGATACCTGGGCCCCTGCTCAGGATACTGCTTCTATTCAGGACAGAGCTTAAATATGTGCTAGATATGAATGAATGCAGAGCTGCTTTCCAAAGAAACAATGCATCTAAGTATGCACTTGAAAATTTCCTGAAAGGATGGTCTTGGTTATGTGTATAACAGGCATAAAAAGTTGGCATCAAATTTTATAGCCTAAAGCATGCTGTGTATAGTGCATGTGAAGTACTACTACAGGTGAAGTACCTGTGAACATAATAGCAAAAAGAAATCCTGACTTGAAAAGCAAAGGCTGTAAAAACTCCTTAAAACGTGCTGAAATCCAACTGACTGAGGAAGAACGGGGCCTGTGGAAACAGTGGCAATAAATTTGTAACAAAAAATACATAGATATCTTGTTTGATTGCTCTTTGAATGCTGAGTTTTTATTTTCCTGGCTTACAGCTGAAATGTGTCCAACGCTTTGGTTTTTTTCTGCCCACTATTTTGTGTTTGCAAGAACTAAGGAGAATATTGCTAAGATAATGTTAAGCTGAACTGTTTAAATTCTTGCTGTCTAGTAAGCTGTTACGGATGTAAGAAATACTTTTTCTAGTATAAACAAATTCCTAGTGTTTAGTTACCCATAATTGGAGGTTTCTGTCAAATTAGCCTGTGTATTAACTTGTATTTGTGTTGTGTGTTCTGTGTGTCATATACACTCAGAAACTCTGTCATGTTGCCTTTGTACTGCTTTTGGATCCAGAACGTGGGTGCTGCTCATGTCCCCTGGCAGTAACAGCATCTGGTGGATGGGTGTGTACGAATGACGGATAGTCTCTGTGTACCTGTCTTTCAGATAGTCCCAGGTTTGCTGCAAGTTCTGACTTTCTCCTTATTGTAATGTATCTGTTGCAGTGAAATTCCTTCTCTAATTCTAGTCTCTGATGATCTGTGTAAACAACTCGGTACTTTTCTTTTGTTCTTGTTTTACCTGTTTAAGAAAGAAATGTTATTAATGTTGAATTTGATTAGCATCTTTCTTTCAAACATCTCAAACATTTTACAGACATTAATTCAACTACAGAGTACTTGCATGGGATTGTTTTCTGTGTTACAGGAAAGGAATATGAGGTGCAGGGTGAGTGAGTGAGTATTGGTTATCATAACTGTCTTTACCTCTTTATCTCCGTCTCTGTAAACATACATTTAAATGTAAAGCTCTTAAATGGAAAATACTCTGAAGCATCTTAAATAATTCATAGCAGTACATAATTGTTGCTGGCTATATTTGATCTCAAAGGGGTTTCATTTCAGTGCTCATTGTAGTGACTTCCATGTATTTGTAGGCACAAAACCACAGGATTTCGAGACTGAAGTTCAGTCACAATTTGTTTAGGTGTATCGTGTCCTAATTCTTTACTTGAGTTTTTAAAAATCACCTCTGTAAGACAAAGAAATATCCTACTACAAATGCATTCGCTTTCTTATGTGGCCATAGGACGTGCTTATAAGTTCGATTATAATTTGAATTTATTTTTTCAAAAAGGTCCAGTCTTGCAAGATGCTGAGTGCCTTTAGAGGGATTACTGGGGGTTCTCTGTGTGCTGAGCTGCCTTCTCGGAGTTGAAGACACTTGGCAATTTGTAAGATGAGGCAATAAAATACTGGTAAATGAATGATTTCAGTATCATCCTCTCTAATGTATAAAAGAAATATTCTTAGATGTATTGGCTAAATACTGTTAAGAGAAGCAGTACTTGATGTTTAGATGATATCCCTCATTTCATAGACTTTTAAAAACAATTCTTCATGTAACAATAATACAGAGAGATCACTTTTCAACTTATTTGTTCTACCTTGCACTTTCAACAGCCAACTAGATAGTTTTCCTTTTTCTTCTGATCTTCCCAGGTTTTTTTTGATGTGAGTTTTCTGGGACAAACTGTAGGACAAAGACTCCTTTAAAGTGGTTCCCTAAAATCCATTGAGGTGTTAAGATGAAGCACACGCCACACAAAGGAGCGACAAGGAGATCTTATCAAGAACCCCTTTCACATTCAGAAACACAGGCCAATTGGTTTGGAATTTACAAGCCCTAAACAAATGTCAGACTCTTTCATCTTAGCAGAGGGAAAAAGGACAGAAATAGATGAAGGAATATTTTTTCCCTCAGTCCTCTCTCCTCCAAAATCTTTAATTTTGGACCAACACTGAGGATAGACGCTGATATTTTTATCCAAAGGCTAGAGGTAGACATAGCTTAAGACACTTTGAAATACGCATCATTAAGGATGCTTTCCCAAATCCTGTGCCACCTTGACTTCTAGTGTACAAGGTTTTCCTGCCTAAATCTGCAGGGCTAAAACGATCATCAAACTACGTTTACTTTTTTCAAGGTACAAATTGTTTGCTTGAAATATTTGCTCTAAGTGATATTTATAATGTTAACAATAGTATAGATATTCAGGTTCCTTGTAAACTGAAGGCTTAGAAGGTAATCTTTGAAAACAAGTTAAAATTCAACAGAGTTATTCCGGCTTCACTATAATCAGCAAATATAACCATGATTTGAGGGGGTGGAGAAAAGGAGTAGTTTTCCCCATTCCGCTTGGTCATAAAATTCACAGAGCATTTCTTCTGAAGACAATAAAGCTAGGAGAAGGCCTCTTTATTTGCTGTGAAAATCATCACCCTTTCCGGCAATATAACTCCTGAAGAAAAGAGGGAGAAGCAAGAGACAAGACTGCATATCAAAGCAAAGTGAAGTGTTGAAAGGGTCTGTTGCCTCAGTATGACAGATAGGCCTCAAAACTGCAGACAATGTAGGCCACTGGAAAATAGATGTCACAACTAGTTTACAAAGAAAAATAAATTAGCATTAGAGCAGAGGCTGGGCCTCTTTTCCTGCTTTTATATTTTGCTTTCTGGCTGTCTTTCTGCTGTGATGTAATCTGAATTACGTGTACATCACTGCTTGTTTAAAGAAAGACATAAAATATGTTGATTATACTTAAAAAAAAAAAAAACAAAAACAAAAAAACCCTAAAACAAACACGAAAAAACGGTGGCTGATCTTGCACAATACAAAATAATGTCCTTTTGTTTAGTCCGCTTAAATCTGTTCTCTTTCTGAGAAGGGTCACTCCCAGATGAAGTTTCATATAAAGTTTTCGAAGATACAAAATCTGTTTTCTAGGCGCTTGTTTAGGTACCTTCTTTTCAGAAAGTTTCATGCTTTGAAGACTCACTCCTCTCATGAAATAGACATTTTACACTGTCGATTACATAGGTTTTAGAAATGAATTGGTCTGAAGGTCTGCTCTTATGTAACTGAAGCTGATAGGGCATTTTGTCAGTGATTTTTAGTAAAAGCAGGATCGGACTGTAAGGAATTCTGGAGATGTTCTTTCTCGTTTTGATAGCCTGTCTGGGAAGATATCTTTGTTAAGCCCACTTCTGATGTTTTGGTGTTTTAAAAATTCTTATTGCTTCATATGTTTGCAATGTCTGTATATTTGAAATTAAAAAAAAATGGTTTGGTTCTGAATATACAGTTACGGTCTTTTAGTAAGAGGATATATAATTTCAAATCAAATTTTATCTGTTGAAAGGACATAGCACTTCTGTCTTTGTGATATTGTTTCATCCTGAGAATTGACTTGGTCAGGTGAATGTTCATTTCACTTTTCCTGCAATTTAATTTTTTGTATAAAATGCTAAATACAAATATTGAATCAGAATGTAGTGTATTTAGTAGAGTCTAAATAGAGGGGAAAAAATTCCCCTTAACGGCGCCTTCCCCAAAATAAATCTCCTTGTCTTTAGGACAGTATTTCAAAAGGCTCCCTCATTTAAATAGATGTGTTTTGTTTCTGTTATTCCATGCTGCTCACATACATCAGTGAGAGTAGGCTCCACTAATGAAGTTAGACATACACACATAATGAAGTTAGACATACACACATTTATATAATATAAATATATTTGTAAAGTTTAGGGGTGTAATTCTGAAATTTTAGAGCAATGAACTGTATTAAGCAGTGATAATATTGACGGACAGGGCCCAGTAGCTACTTTGATAGCATGAATAATATTATGGCAATAAGGAAAACCAGAGAGCAAGTCTTTTGCAAGGAGTGGGTATAAGGGCATCAAGTAAGTTTTCTTACATTGATAAGTTAATATGTAGCTGTTACGTGCATAATTTTAGCCTTGTCGTTACTTATGTTTCCTTTTAATTTTTCACAACTTTTTGTGTTGGTGTTAGTTTTTTCCAGTTTTTACAGTTAATATTATTTTAAAAGCACAAATGAAAATCCAAATCTACATGGTACTTTTCTTGTTTTGCAAAACACCGCGTTGGTGCTTTACTCTCCCAAACCCTTTTTTTAAGCTGGGTTGATGTCTTTAGCCCAATTCTGTGAAGTCCTGAACTGTTTTTAACACTTCAAAGGACTGGGCTCTAGGAATGTACAGCCTCAGGACTTGTAGCTATTGACAAGCCCTGTTTCACCTGTCCCGTGTTGTTCATAAAGCATTTCGGCATGTATGTAAATTCTCTGTAAGTGCTTTTCAGACTAGAGATGAATTTAAGCACAGAACTGCTTTTCTGAATTGCATATGTATTTTATGAAGTTGAGCGTGTGTGTGAGAAACCTTGCAGGGTCTTCCATGTCTGTGCAAAAAGCGTAAAACTAGATTTTAGATCTTTAAGTCTATTTTATTCTTTACGAATGCTAACACATTTAATATTTAGCAAGTACGTGACAGACAGGGTTGCCTCACTGACTTTCAGTAGTCACAGTTGAATTTGGTCTACACTCGAGTCTTGCATCACTTCTACATCTGGAAATCTCCCATGATGTTAATGAAGTTACTGCTGACATATCTGAGTATACGTAAGGGGGGGGAAAAACAGACTATAAGTCTGTCTAGCTTTGAAGACCTTTGTAGAGGCTCCAAGTGGAAGGATGACACTGTGATATCTTAATGTTCACTAGGCATTTAATATTTAGTAACAGTGGGAAAACGGCATGAATCTGCTTTGTAACTAAGAAACAGTTACCAGACTAATTTTGCTCTTGAGTAATAACCATTTGAAGGAAGATTGTGTCTCAAGCAGCAGTGCTGATTTTCTGTCTTCTAAGATTGCTCGAATTGTAATTGCTCTTCTTTCTTTAGAGCATTTTCTTTGATGCTCTCTAGCACACACTTACTACTTTTAACCTTAAGAATACATTTAGCAAACCTTGTTACACCCAATTTACACCTTGGGAATATACACCGAAAGGTTCATCTGGCATGCAGCTTGGGACCAAAACAGGCGCATCAAGGAGTGACACTTGCAAGAAAGGGATTTTTGACTGTGTAATTGTGGCAAGCTGCAAAATTCTAGTACATGAGAAAAATTCGTAAAACCGATTTGAAACTAAATGAAAAGGAAGCTTGACTGATGACATACATGGTCTGCAAACAAAATAGTCTACGCTGATCATTTGAGTCAGATTACTTCTCTAGAAATATTTCTTCTCACCTAATAAATCTAGGTAAAAAAAATAGAAGACACGGGAACAACAGCAGAAAATTGCATAATCGCTACAGTTGGATCAGGGCACATAATTTTCTTTAAAAGTATTGAAGAGTCTGTAAAGTTTTATAAAAAAATCAACCTAATTTTATATTGATATCTACCTTGCGGCACAAAATAATTATGCAGTATTTTTGCAAGTAACTGTTAAATGTTGCTGCATTCATTGTTCCATAATGTTCTCAGGAGTATCATGTTTTTAGTCCAAAATGCTTTACAGAATGTTAGAATTAAGATTCCTGGATTTGGATGAGATGCAGACATGTCTAAACACAACAGCCATTCCTCTATAGTCACAATAAAAAGCCGTTATGGGACGAAAGTGAAACTAGTGCAAATTTAGTTAAAACTGCATTAAACAGCAGTAGTTTAAATAAATGTCACAAATGACCCACCAACCTATGTGCTTCAAGTAAAGTTAATTATTTGTAAGATCAGTGATAGCAGAAGATGCTTTCTCAGGTTGAAAGTTGAATATACACTTACCAGTAGTGCTAGCTTGTGCTGTTTTCCTTATCCATTCGTAAGAGCTGTGCCTTTGGCTGCTGGGAGAGATTTGCTGTGCATTAATTGTATCTACAGGAGGTAACCCCCCAGCTGCAGCGGGATGGAGGGAGCTGTAGTCAGCAGAACTGTAGGAGACCTGTCTGGGAGACGAGCCATTGAGCTGTGCAGCAGCAAATGTGCTGGAAGGTCCTGGGCCGTAAGCGTTCCAGTCCTCCCTCTGTGGGCCGTAGTGCGATCCCCAGGTTCCCGCAGGCTGTCCATGGGTGTCCAGAGTTGGCACATGATGATATCCCATGTAATCGGAATAGGGTGGAGTGGACACAAAGTTTTGCACTGGCAGGTTGTTGCTGCTGCTCCTTGCAGATCCTGGATACATGCTGGTCTCTTCATCCAAGAGGGAGCTCACGTACATGATTGTCACAGATTGTAAATACGTTGTCACAACATCTTGTTCTTCTGTATTGTCTTTCGCTGCTTAAAAATAATTGTGTTTGGTTTTCTCTAATAATGCCACTCTGCTTGGAATCTTCTACTTCATCCTCTTTATTATCAACTGTGTTACCAGGTGCTGGTGGTAATGGTTTACCAAGATCTTGTCTGACGTCAGCCTAACTGCCTGCCTCATAATTACATTTACATTCAAATGAAGGGCTGACCGACCCCACCTTTCTGCTAGTTCTGGTGCTTTCTCTTTTAGAGAACTTTTATCTATCCTATTACCCTTCCTTGATATTCAACAGCAATTCCAGTACTGTAAGATGATGCAACAGTTTGTTGTATTTGTGATTTAGTAAATAGACCTTTTTTAAGAAAAGACAGTGGTAGCTATAATAGCAGCATTTGGTGTTCAGATGATTCTTGTCTGAAACCTTTATTTTGTCACATGTTACCAATCAACAAGTAAATCTGTTACTCTCTTAATTTCTCAGATAGTCAAAAAAATCTCCTTTTCTTAAACTAAGGGACACGGTCAGTTTGAATAATTGTAAGTCAGTAACTTCAGAATACAGAGCACCTTGTAAACAGCATGTCTTGAGTAGAAATGTCTCAAAAATTTTCCCCTCATTATTGATATTTGTAAGTGTTTTTCCAGCCCTGGAGAAATTAAGGCTTTAACTGTAGCGCAAATGTTCACGCTCTCCCCATACAGAGTGATTTAAAGAGCTCCCGTCGTCTGGTGGCCATTGCAAACTGATAAATTTTTAAAATAAATCTTCCTAACAAAGATGGTGCCAGAAGTACAAAGAAGATGACTGTAAAAAGAAGTGAAAAAAGTCTTTGATTAGGCCCAGTAATATTGTTGGCTTCTGTTTCAAACTGAAGACTACCTTTATCTGCCTGTAAGGCTGGGTTCCTTCCTCCGAAACTGCGAAACTGCTGAGCAGTAGTCTGTTTTCAGTGGGGGCAGCTTAGGTAAGTAAAATCAGCAGGGAGAAACATCTGGGTTAACAAGTTAGCGGATCAGAACTGCCTTGATGCTCTTCTGTAAAGCGCCTGACACATGGGTACTCTGTAGGGCAGTGTAAGTGTTCCCACTGAGCAAAATTATTCTGAAGGTGGTTTTATATGCCGTTATTCAGAGCTTGATACTAACATGGGAGAACAAAGCCACACCTTATGGCTTGAGAATTGCCTCTGTATGGTTGTCTAGCTACAATTTGTAGAGTGAATTTGATGTACTTTTACCTTGGATGGATTTCTTTGCAATGAGCTATTTGTCAAGGGGTATACCTGCAAAAGAGGTGCAAATTACAATGAGTTGTTTCCCTTTACAAAGGTGTGGTTTTTCATTCAGTATCCTTTGTATTTTGACACTACTCATATTCACACATCCCTTCTAATTCCAGCACTAAAGGATTCTAAGTGTGTACTCAAAGACAGGAAAGATATTCCTCTTCTGGGTTTGGGGTTTTTTTGGGGGTTTTTTTTGAGGAAAGAATTTTTACTGAGAAGTGTAGCAACATGAATTGTAAAGATTTTGCTATATTTACAGCTTTATTAATCCTTGGGATTCTAAGACTGCTGAGGAAGGTTGCATCATGGGATAGGACATGGAAAAAGTAAGGCAGCCTGTACTTAGTGTACAGTTCTAAAAAACAGACATGAAAAAACAATCAGGAGAGACTCTTGTTCCCTTCATCTTGAAAGAAGAGGATCTGTAATACAATTTTTGAGAGCCCACAGACTTTTTAGTACTGATATGTACTAAAAAGAACAAAGAACTCCACTGAGCATCATCCAAATTAAGCAAGATATGTTTCCTATACTGGAAGTATCCTTGGAATCTTTGGCCTATTTGTGAGCATTGTGCCAGCAGTTCAATTCCGGTGTATTGCTAAATTTTATGCAGAGCTGGAGCTGTCTGTCGTAGGCAGATCCATAGGAGGGTGAAGCTTTGTCTCCACTGACTGTATCTGAAATCCATTGACATAGTACAAGTGAACATTGGATGCTCATAGATTTCAGATCAGACACGTTGTTTGACTTCTGTTCCTGAGCACACCATTTGCACGTCTCAGTGAAGGACATTTAATTTCATAGAATGCATTAGATGATGGCAACATTTTTAATCCCCGGTCTTCCTCTTTCTTTTTGGGATGCCTTTGCGCATACCCCCCACAATTTCAGTATCACCTAATCCTACTTTTTGTATCTCAGAGCCTTATCCTTTATTCTGTTCTTCTTTTATCTTTTGTTTATGCTCCTCCTTTCCCTTTCTTGCTTTGCCTGTTCCATTATCTGAATTTTCTTTAGATCTATTTCAAATCTTTCCAGAACGTAATTGGATCAAGATACACCGATGGCAAATTGCTACACTGATTTGATATCGGCTAACAATAGCAAGCTTTGAATAAGGCATTTTGTTTAAGAAGATTTACATAGCAGGATAAGATTGCTGGGTAGGACTGCAGATTTCTAACACCAAAGTGAGAAAAAGATAACTAAAATGGCTACATTCAAATGTCTTCTGCACTCTGACTTTTATGCCTCCCGTTTTGTGTAACACAACCATCTGGATGTATTAAAAAGGAACCATACCTTTGCTATGGAGTCTAGTAGTTTTGGGGATACCAAAATTTTGAGGTTGATGTTTTCCGAGAGCTAATTGACTTAATCCGAGTCTGCCTTCCCAAGAGCGATTTCTTGGCCATGCACATGTCCCTTCCTGCTCAGGTCCAGCACGGCAGTAGCTTCAGAGCTACAGAACCACTGCATCTTCAGTGTGTAGTAGGAATTTACACTGTAGTTCCAGAACACTTTTAGTGGGCATTGCTATAAAAAAAAAAAAGAAAAAAAAAAAGGACAAAAGGGAACTGGCTTTGCCTTGTGCACTCGCATACTTGCACTGTGAGGGGATGGCAGTGAGTTGCTGGTGGCAGAGGAAGGCCTGTGCCTGGGTCAAGCGCGTGTGGAACTGTAGCATTACCATGGGGCCTCTCCTGACTTTGCGTGGTGGTGGGAAAGCAAAAGCAGTTCTGCAGTAGTGATCTAGACATCCAGAAACCTCATCCATAAGGAGCTTTGTATTTATACCATTTTCTGCAGTGGGTGATAAGGGCAGAACAGGAAGGTTCTGTGTGGTGTTGGCAGCAAAACTCCTCTGCTCTTTGGCATACTTCAGAGAGAGGGATTGCCAGAATAACTGAACTCCAAGGTTTTTGTTTTCCTTTTTTTTCCTCCACCTGTTAAAATGCTATATATAATTTATCTGCTTAGCCAGTGTTCACAGGAGTTGCCTCAGTGTTTGTTGAAGCAAAGTTGTATGTGTGTAAAATTAACTGTACTTTGAGTTCTTCAGGGAAGAACATTTTCTAGTTTTCTAACAAGTGATTGATGAAAATCTGGTAATAAGCATGGTGATAACCATTGGAACTACTATAGTTTTGTTTGTACAGGCAATGGAGATGGTGTACTATGGTACATGTGTTGTTCTAAAGAGCATTTCCAAATTGGGTAATGATATAATCACAAATGTGGAATTAAATGTTTTTATGTTTTAGGTATTATAACTGCTATTTCAAGGACTACTGGTAGAGTAAAACTGTCGTGTACAACAATAACTTATATTAAAGATGTTTATATGTGTGATAGTTTTTATTAGGAACCCTTACTTATAAAGTTACTCTTCCTTTTATATGGAGATAAGAAGAAACAAATCTGTCCATCTTTGAAGCTTGAAAATGATAGGAAATCTATCTGGGGTTTTGTTTCTGAGGCAGAAAAAAAAAGCAGGTGAGCATAGCGTGTCCCATTCTGGCTAAGGTGACAGGAATAGATGTGAGTTTGCTTGCCTCCAGATGACCACTCTAACAACACATCAGTAACATCAGGCTTAAGAATGCTTCCTGCCTGTACCTTTATGACTGCATGCTTGGAATTTCAATGGAATGGCTAGCTAAGGACTTTGTTGGTGAACTGTGTATTGCTGGTAGTTCTAACACAGCATTTTGGAGGTGTTAGTGACCCTTTATTCAGGCTGGGCTTTGCACGCACACCCATTCCTCCGAAAATTAATAGTCAGCTGTATAAATCTTGAGGAAAGTCTCTGTTGGAAAAAAAATTTGTCTAGTCATGAAGGCAGATGGTTTTAAAATTTTAAAACGCACAGCTGAAGAGGCTGCTCTTGCTTTCACTGAAGCTTCTACAAACAGAAAGCTTCTAAAAATTGTACTTACCCTTTTTAATTGGGCTGGTTTCATATGCAACACCCTAGTTAGGTCTCATTTTCAGGGCTTGAAATGCAAGCACATGCCAGATTTTGTCTCCATATTGACAGACGTGGCACAGCCTAGAGAGCTGAATGAGTAATGCTAGCTGAACTGTTTTCACTTGCTGAACTGAGCTCTTCTGGGGAAAAAGGGATAGATCACAAGTTTCAGTTCTGTACTGTGTGTCTCTTGTCCCTTATGTGTATTTCTTTTTCATAAGAGAACAACAGTAGAAATAAAAATGTTAGTGGTCTGTGAAGCCTTCCTCAGTGGTTTCATTTTTAATTCCATGCTCTGAAATTTTGGTTGTTGAAAAATCCTTTTGAAAAATGATAAGTGACTTGTTGGAAGCATAGTGACTGAATTTACTCCTCTATCTATTCCACTACTGTTTTTCTAACTGCTGCTAACAATGACTTATCTTTCATTTCTTAAGGTTAACTTTTGCATTTTATTAGAAGTAGCGACACTACATTTCATGTATGATCTGCACCAGTGTTGTATTTGCCAGGAAAGAATTGTCTGGAGCTAGAGGACGGTCTTACTGTTCTGAAATCTAAATAATTTAAAATCGGCTGCAAAACCAGTACTGACAGTAATAAGCGTACAGCTTACTGCTCAACAAGCAGACAATACAGCAGGAGTTACAGAGCCTGCATGTGAACTCCAGGTTAAATCGTTTCTTGTTAGCTGAACCATGAAAATGAACAGCAACTCCTCTGTTGATACTTACTTGGTTTCCTTCCCGAGTCGTGTAGCGTAGGGCTCCCACTTACTGTAACTAAGGTGTGCTGACCAGAGTACAGCTAGATGGGATTATTGGGTGCTCACTACTGAGTCCCTGGGACGTTCTTTGGTGTGGCTGGTCTTTTTTGAGGTTACAGAGGAACTGACTGCCTTTACTGTTTGCCATTCTTGCCATACGCATGGTTTATATTCCTGGCGGACTGGCATTTCTGTTGCACAAATTGAACTCTTCTTGCGTACTCCCAGATAAGAGAGATTATTGTCGAAGTAAAGTCTGTCCTGCCTTAGAGTGACTGTGTTTTATTGTGGCTTAGAAGACCAAGAACATGCAGGGTGTATCTTAATTAAGCCTCTCCATTTATTGTTATACCTCTTAGAAGAGAGATTGTTACAAAATGTACAAGAAAGTATTTGTGCTCTTTGAATATGAGTACAGCTGGCAAACATTTTCATCATAAAGCCTGTGCATATTCCTTTACATAGTGAGGCTGGCACAATATTGTGTCCAACCAGTAACATCCAGTGCCGTTCCAAAATGTGACTGGCTCTCTAAGTCATTTGCAGGGACGTGTCATTTCAGCATATGCTCCAGGTGTAAAAGCTTGGGTTGGAGTAAGCCTGCACTGCACCAGCAAACTGAGTAAGGGTGCTAAAGTAGGAGTATGGTTTTTAGTTTTTGTGCTAATGTGCATTTTGAATATCTTTTTGAATCTGCTGCTTGGGTAGAAGGTAGCACATATGTGATGCGCTGTCATATGTACGTTAACGACTGCGTAACCCCTAAGCAATTGCAAATGCTGCATATTTGAAGTTTTTTGCTTTAGAAATGTCATTTGGAATTGTATATCTTGCTTAGCTGCATGGAGTTATTGTAGAAGGTCCTGTTTGCTATGCTGCTCTTGATCTTTGTACTGTATAGATCACAGTTCTCACTGGGTAACGGGGTTTAAAGGTTAGGGAATGCCTCTGAAAATTGGATATACCTTGATCGTTCATTTAATCACAATTAGGATTAAGGGTTTAGATATTCTTGTGATGTAGTCTAAGGTATGCTTTTCTTCTGCAAGGCACTTTGCTAACAAGCAATCAATCTTCAGAGCAACTCTGCTTTAGTGTCCTTAGTTTTCAGATGTGATAAAAGTGATAGGTTGTGTGATATACCCAAAGTCAGGAAGAAAGTAAGTATGAGGGCTGGCACCAGTATTTCATGACTCACAATGTTGGACCAAAATATTTTCAGTTGATTTGGCTCCAATTTTATGTCTCTCTTATTTTTAATTATACACAATACAGCATCTAAGCAACAGGACTACACAAACTTCTTAGAGAAAAATAGCTTTCTTTTGGTTTTGGTGGGAAACTGTTTAAAGGATTAGGGCACATTGAAAATATTGAATTGAATAGGTCAGTGGTAAGTTTTACTAAAAAATTGTACTGCTTAAAACAATCACTGGCATAGCTAGAAGGTTAATAATCTCTAAGGTATTGCCCTGGTTTATAGATACTGCTTTTGGAGCAATAAATTTTAACCTTTGAACATGTGCTTCTGCAAATAAAATCCAGCCTTATTTTGTGTACTTAACAACTTCTGATTGGAAACACATAGCAACCTATAGCAAGCATGCTTTCAGCAAACTGGAACAGAAATGAGGCAGATCTTCAAAGTGGTCACTTATCTTCCTCAATAACTCTTCTACATGTAAACAAGATAAACCAGGTCATTTTGCCAGATCCCCCTCTCTTTGAATGATGTTTAAATAATTTTGAAGAGAAAGAAGTTGTGCTCAGATACATTTCTTTTTTTTCAAGTTGTTTCTTGAAGGACTTTTTGCTTTTTTATTTTTAAAATTTTAATACAAAATTAAACTTTGCCATGGAAACGTGGTTAAAATAGGTAGCTATGAACTTGATCCTGCAAAACCCTGGGGCCAGTGTTCTGTACACTTAGCTAGAACTAGGTCGTAATTATTGTATATCACTACAAAAGACAAAGTTTCCCTCTGTATTTCTTACCTTTTGAAAGTCTAAATCGGGAGATTTTTATTGATTTTTCTCTAGTATGCAAGCAGAATCCTGGTTAACTGGCCAATGTCTGGATGCTTTTCTCCTGGAACCTTTTTCGGTCTCTGTTATATGTGCGTGTGTATGTGTTAACTGTAGGTCAAATAACTCTAGCATTTCCCTCTGCAGACAGAATGGCTATTCTGTGTATTTCCAATGGATTCCTCTTTTGGATATATCCAATGGATATCTCTTTTGCGAGACCAGTGTTCTGGTGTGGTTGCCATGCTCATCAATATGGGTGGTAAATCACGTTTGTTCCCACATGCTGTTTGTCATGTTCCGCTTTTCATAATATGTGGAAATCAGTAGGACTCTTTCTGTTGCTGAACTTTGAATTGCAGTTTGTTCATCTGTTGCCAGCAAATGGAGCAGCATTGTGAAAGGAAAGAGTGGGAATTTTACAATGTAGATATGTGTGTATCTAAAGTCCTTCTCACAACCATAAAATGATAAATAAAATTAAGAAATAGTGAAAACTGCCAGCTCCCTGAACCATTCTGGACTTACCGTTATCCTGTAATTTTATAATCATTTTTTACCATCAGCCTGCTGTTAAATTTGATATTACAATTCAAAAACAGACTACTCATGAAAATCTGCGTGTTCACTTGCCACAGTAGCTGATACCACATTGGAAAATTATTATGAAAAAAGTAATTTATTTTAATGTTCTTTATATACAAAGTAATTTTACATTAACAACATTTTTATGACCTAATAGTACTATTTGTTATAATTAAGGAAAAAACCCAAGAATGTAGTGCCTAAATGACTTAATGCTTCTAAGTCTTACTTGTAACGTTGACAGAGATATTTAGGAGGACACCTGGATGAAAATCAGTGAAGATAGGCATCCTAAATTTCTAAATTGCTTTTGACAATGAGGGTATAAATTGCCAAATAAATTGCATGCTTTAAAATTTTCCCTTTGTAGACAAGTTATGCACATGCAATTGTTAGTCATCTTAGGAAGTAAGTATCTGGATTATTCTTAAGTACCGATCACGTACCAAATTCAGCTTAGTGTGGAAGGGATCAGCACTTCAGGAATTGAGACCCACTTAGCAAATGCCAAGAGCTCATATTTAAGTGAAATATTTGTTTGCTTTGTCTTCCATTAATTTGACTTCTCAGATTTTTATTTTTTTTAGTGTCACAATAGCTCTGAATGCTGGACCAAATTTAAAATTAGTTGAATGCAATTATTGCATTTTTATCCATGGGCTATGCTATCTCATGAAATGCAGTCACTTTTTAAAGTACTTACACTTTTTAAAAGGATTTTCCCCCTTTGCTTTTTCTTTTAGGATACAAAATGAGTCTGACGTGATTTTTCTTCTATCAAAAATTAACTTGGGCCGAGATTCACAATTTCAGAATGCTTTTGAAACATTTAGGGTAAGACTGAAGAGTGTGTGTGTTTGTACCAGTTTATGGAGCATTGGAAATCACACCTGTCAGAACCAAAAATTTCCAAAAAGCTCATCCCTGACCTTTGCCCTTAACATGTAGTGAGTGCAATCCCCAGTACCCAGGCTTTCCATCAAATGGGTCAAAACATATAAACCAGGTTTTCATTTATCAGGATCCATGTGTAAAGTCCATGAAAGTGAGATTAGTACATGGAACCTCTGTGGAGATCAAAGGAGGAGGAGTATGCTCTTTACCAAGGGATGAGGGACAGACAGAGCACTTGCGTACAGTTGCTGTCACTGCCTCAGCAATGTTGTATTGCCTGTGGCCCATTTTGTGCATTTTTTTGTCTGCAGTGTGCTGTAACAAGTATCTGATCCTCAGCTCTCCTCCGTGCCAGTGCCTACCGACCTGCTGCATGGCTGGAGGGATGCTTGCCTCGTGGCACAGGCTCGGCATGGCATCCTCTTGCAGAGGCTCCCTGCAACTGGGGCTCCTGGCACACAGCAGTTCCATTGCCCTTGGGAGCTTGTGCTATCCTGCAGACCTGGCAAGTGGCTCTTGGTTTACTGTACTTGAAGCTTATGTGCCCAGAACTGTGTCATGCTGGGGACACCTGCAAGACAGCTACAGCTGTCCTCTCATACTGTAGTGCTCCGTGTACTGGTAGTTTATAGAGTTCATTATGCAGTAGCTCTTCAGGCAGTCTTATTGTGAGGCCACTACCTGCTGCAGGTTCCCGTTGTGCTGCAAACCATTCATGGGAAGCGGAGGTGGAGGAGGTGGAGCGGGGAATAAAGAACTGGACATTTCTGAATGAGTCTGTTGGTCAGGAACTGGCATCGGGCTCACTGAGCCAGAGTCACTCTGCATAGAGCCAAGATTGCTGCCATCAAAATGAGTCATTTTCTTCTTCATTAATTTTCTTTCTTTGGCTCTGCGATTCTGGAACCAGATTTTCACCTGCAGGGGAGCAGAGGGAAATTTTTTTCAGTTGCTAATAGAATGTAATGTGGTCTTTTATGTATACAGTCAAGGGTCATAAGTAAAATAAGTTGCATGAGGACCAGTGAGAAAGGCCATGGCAAACTGCAACAACAGAGCTGTTTGCTTGGTTTTTGTACAGGTCTTCTTTCCTCTCTGGTAATAAAATATTTACTAATAGTTTGATAAAAAGAGTTTTTCAATGTTAGTTTTATTTTTAAGAGGTGTTTTTTTTATGCAATGAGCTTTGATTTTTATTTTCATTTTGGTACAAAATCTAACAGAACATAATCTCATTGTGTCGTAGTGATAGCCGAAAGAATCTGTGAGTGTATTTACATTGAAAACTCTATGCCCTAGTCAGAGCAGGTCAAAACCTGTTAGTGGCCTATGAACTGAAGCACAAAAGCTTTCCTGTTTGGATGCTACATATTAATTGGTGAGCTCCTATCTGTCAGCCAAAGGAAATACACTTCTGAGCAGAATTTCACCAGTGCACTACTCTTGGTACACAATATTACTTCACAATATTGTATAAGCAATGCCTTAATAGCTAATCGCCTTTCATCGCATTTGTAGATGGAGCCAGAACCAGCTGCTGTCTCCCGCACAGTCCACTGCTTTGTGCCATAGTCGTTGCTGTGACAGAAATGCAGTCATCTTCGGGAAGAAGTGAAGCAGCTATTGAAGAGTATGTGGGTTTTGATTAGGCTGAAACAAATGAGGACGTGAGATGAAGTTGATGAGTAATGGTCAATTGAAAATACGGGAGAGCTCGTTCAGGTGTGAGAGGGTGAATGTTCTATGGCAACTGAAATGTCTTGGATGTGAATCCCCAGTGTTGGATTTAGAGCAGTGCATGCCAGCTATTTATCCTTGGAAGTGGCTCTGTATTATGTCTAGTCAGTGTGATGAGTCAAGCTACCTCATTCAGAGGTTTGTTGGTGTTTAGATGGCAAAGGAAACCCTTCTGTCACCATTTTCTATTACCAGAAGAAAAATCAATGGTTTGCTGAGAAATACTGATTTGTTTAGTTATCCTTTGCATGAAGCTAGAAAGGGAATGAGAATGATAATCAGAAAGGAGGTAAAACAGTAAGAGGTGAGAACATCTGTGGCTACTAGGTTGTGTTTTAAAAGAAAACCAGTGGTGAAGTCCCACAAAACATCTTAAGGAGTCTCTGTGACAGTCTCGGTGTATCTCTTCTTGAGGCATTATTATTCCTATTTTAAAGTTGAAGAATTCAGCTACACACAAAGCTTGTGGAAACTGGAACTACATCTCTTATGTCCTGGGCTATCATCTTAGACATATGGTAGTTCATTTTATTGTTTTAGTTTCTGAAACATCATTTCAGTACCAAATTATGTTCCATTAAACCAGTCTCAAATACTCTCAGATCTCTCGCATTCTGATTATGCTGAGGTAGTCTAGTTTCACCCAGGCATTTGCCAAAATGCATGAAAAGATGAAACAGTCTAAAAAACAAATTAATGTCTGTTTTAGAATTGCCCTCTGGCTTCAGTGTTGTTACCTGCCTTTGAATTTAGGTTTTTGTTCTAGTTTGTTATTAAACTAGGGATGGAGATCTGCAGCAGTGGTCCAGAGAGAATTTCGGTAGCCACTTCAAGGTTGATGCCAATTATCAAATATCTACAAGTAAATGCAGATCTGTAGTGTTAGACTACAAACTAACGTGGTCAGTTGCATGTCTGACTTGTTCTTCACCTGTTGCCCTCCTTACTTTCAGTATTTTTTTTGCCACTGCTCAATTGTTGTGCCAGTAACTCTTCCCCTGAAGTCTAATTTTCTCTCTTCTTTCTTGTCCTCATCATCTCCTTTATTTCTGTATCCTTCCTATATTAGCAGTGCTTTGTTTTGCCTTTTTTTCCCCCCTTCATTAGATATTACATCTTTCCTTTGTTGTTTAAGCAATTGTTCTTTGTCCTTTTATCTTGAGATATTCCTTGCAGTGTCCTGGATGAGATTTTGGCATAGCCAGGAAAAAAGCTTTTCCAGAAAATTATTTTAGGTTATATGCTGCGTGCAGTGGAACTTGGGATAGGACAGTGTGTGTTCAGTCATATTCATATGATGGGGTTGTTTAATTTGTAACAAAGGGTAGTAGTGGGGGTATAGATCAGGTATTTCTTTCTTAATCTTACATTTTCAAAAGTGACTTCAGAGATGTAGGCTTTACGCACTGGAGTTAATTTTATTCATGACATATATTGATGATGAAGAAGAGCAAATACTGCAAGAACTGTTGCCATGTTTCCCCAATGTATGTCAAAGAAATGTAGCATGTCTTTTTTGTGTCACCACTTCAAATATACTGCCAAAAAAGTTTATCTTATCACTGGACTAGGAAGTTTCAAGTAAATATTGTTGGTTCTTTACAGAAGTAAGGTCATAATTTTTAATTTCAGTATAATGAAGTCAAGTTATTAGGTCTTAACAGCCAGCAAAACGACATGGTGTATTTTTTATACCTCATTGAAATAATTTTAATTTTCAGTAATTAAATACTTGCAATCAACAGCAGATTGACAAATATGTGAAAAATGGATATTTGCTTCTCCATTTCTGTAAGCAATTTCAGCATGTGCTGTATCAGACAAGTTCAAGTTGGATGAACAGTGCTACAACTAGGTGGATTTTGGACTATCCCTGCTCAGTAGAGCCAATAAAACAATGGTGAATCAGGCATAATCTTCAGTGAATGATACTGAATAATAACTGACTGAGAAAACAGTGCTGTGATGGTCTGCAAATTGAAAAGGCAGCAAATGAGCATATTGTGTCCTGAAATCTGCTCAGGGAGATCCTTCAGTAAAGCTTTTAATTTTCTGTTTCGCTGCTTACTTCAGTGTGCTGAATCAAGAAACTCCCAAGCAAAATGGGACCAAACATATGCTCAGCCCTTGTTGTGAGTGTCTTTGTGGGAGATCTAGCCTGGCATCTTATCTCGATTGTTTGCCAGCTGAAGTGCTTGAGAGCCAGAGGCCCTGTACCTGCTTTGCTTTGGGGGGGGTGGCACTGGCGTTGCAATAGCATGACTGAAGAAGGCAGCAAGAGTGGTTCCAGGGCAAAAAATATGTATCTTTTAACCTTTTTGATTTATGTTGTGAGAACAGGAGTGAAATTTGGAGGGGGTGGGAGGATAAAGGGGCAGGAGAAAAAGAGTAGTAAGTATGTAGGAAATTTTTAACAAAAGGTAAAAGGCAGACAAAGAAACAAATACCTCCAGGTGTCCTGAACATACTTGAGCTCATCACTTCCATTCTCTGCTAAGACTGACCTTGTTGAAATTGGTTACAGAGTTCCCATTGACTTCATCAGAACCAGGGCTTCCGCTTTAGAAATTTCAGCAAAAATATCTCCCTGCTACTGCTGCCCCAGTAAAACAGAGAGAAATCCAGGCAGGATTTTGTAGATATTTTCAAACGCTTGTTTCTCAGAACAGGACTGTATGTAAGACTGGTGTTTGCTTTTTCTGTGTTGTTGCACAGCTCCCTGATGAGAGCTGAAGTAGTGCTGATGGGATATTTGGAAATGAGTGCAAACAGGGCTGTCAGGTCATTCAGCTGGATACTTTGAGTTCCTACACTGCAAAGGGAACCCAGTCGCATTGTTTGGTTATTAGAGGCACTAGCATTTTTGAGTTCTTAACCAGTACTGTTATCTCCTCATCAGCAGTAATAAATTCAAAGAAATTCTGAATGGGTGATCCATACTCTACCTGTCTCTCGGAAAGTCTTAGGTTTGCAGCAAGTTCAGACTTCCTCCTGATTGTAATGTATCTGTTGTAATGAAATTCCTTCTCTAATTCTAATCTCTGATGATCTGTGTAAACCACTCGGTACTTCTCTCTTGTTCTTGTTTTACCTGTTTTGAAAGAAGAACACATTGCTTCAAGCTAGAATTTTTTAACTTTAGTAACACAGAATATCTGGCTTTACATTTGAAAATATGTTTGTATTTTAGGCCTAATTGTCTGTGCACTTACCCAGAGTAACTCCCTTGACTGCAGTGGACTCGGTCTTGATTTACAACACAAAAGGTTCATACCATCAGATTTTGGGTTTGCTCCTTAGTAAATAGATGATAAAGTGGTCCTCATATTCTTTATCTCTTGTATTATCATTTGGGAAAGGGAGGGCATTCTTGTTAAGAGCAAGGAGCCAGGAAACCTGGGTTCTGTTCCCAGCTCTGATGCAGGCTTCCTGCCTGGTGTTGGATTGCACTGTTTCTCCATCCCTAAAGCTGATACACTGCTACCTGGTTCAGAGGGAAATTGTGAGGGATATTTTACTGCATAGAAATTACTGAGAGCTTCCAAAGCTCCTCACTTGTTTCTAGAGAATTTAATACAATACTGTGATTGTTACTGCAACTTGGATATTGTGTTTTTCCTTCAAGTCTGGCTCAGTCTGTCTATGACTTGAGAGGAGCACAGGGAATAGTAACATAGACTTTCAGATGACAGTTAATAAAAATGAGAAAAAGAAAGCAATAATGCTTAACAAAGGACATTGAACAATGATAGAACTGCAGCATCTGTTCTTTTGCAAGCAGCACTGCTGCCTCCTTTCAGCTGTGGGTACAGCTGACTGAAGCAGACTGGCTCAGCAGTATTTCGGTCGTTAAAACGTAATAGCAAATGACATGAGCCAGTGAACACAGACACAAGTAGCTGAAGTGTTATGGATTCCATGCAGGATAATTTCTGAGGACAGAATGTGTTGGCAATAGCAAAAGAGAATTGAGAATGGGAAAGGCCGCTGATGCTTCCTTTCTCACTCACCTTTCCTCTGTCGTTGATGTTCATAATAGGCGATCAATATATCGGAGATCAACAGCTGCTTAAAACCAAGGCCCCTGAGCCCTAGGTCTTCCTACGTTTTTTAAAGATCAGATCATTGTTGTGTTAAAAGCCAGCGCTACCTTGTTTGCTAACAACAGTCTTACCATGTTTTTGTGCGTCTTTGTCCGGCTATATTTATATGAATGTTTCTTCAGATGTATCTATTTAGACTGTAAATTGTCTAGGACAGGGAATCCATGTTTAGTTGGTATTTTTTTGCAGCGTGTTCCACTGTGGTACTGTAGATCATGAATGTTTGAGTCCTTAGTGGTCATAATAGTAGAACAGCCCCCTTAGATTCACATTCTCTCAGATGATGCATAAAACTCTAGGCATATTGTGGCTTGCTGCCTGTAACAGTCTGCTGTTGCCGCAGCTGCAGCTCAGCTTCGTGCAACAGCTCATGTTTGCTTACAGATCTTTTTCTGAAAAGAATGTGTGGATGCCCAACTTTTCAAAAAACAGGTTCCTCAAGCTCATAATAATTGCACTCCTAATAAGAGCAGTTACTTTTGAAAGGAGAGGAAATAGATTTTCAGGCATTGAGTAGGTAAAATTTTGGTCCCTGAGTAGATCACCTCGGCACACCGCCCCATAGCAACCAGCTTCCCCCCTGCAGGAGAGAATAGCTGGAGTTTTGCGTGTCAGTGGTGCCAAAGACCTGATTTCGACCCAGCCCTTCCTTCCAACTCCCCTTGCTTTTGAAGTTTGAGTAGCACCCAAAGATCAGAATTCAGGGTACAGAACTGTAGCAGAATCTCAAAGTACTTTATCCCTTAATTCATTGTTTGGTTTCAAGGGTTAATGTTTTTCAAGGAGACATGATTTCGCTTTGTTTGAATAGCTGAACATATTTAAAGTTAACGTTGCCTTCCACTTGCTGTATACATTGTGTGGTAATGGCTTGAGAGCCCTGTCACTTTTTTCTTTTCCAGCATTTGACGGTCAGTACTTTGCTACTTGTATGAGTTTTTGGCTCACCGAAGTATTGTTTGCATTAGAAGGTTCTTCAGGCCCTGATCCGTTTCGTACTGTTTGTATCGATCCTAGGTACAGAGCTGTTTAGCACTGGAAGTCCTGGTCAGTTCAATGCTGTAAACAAATACTGTTACACCTCTGGTTGAGTCTAACAACTGGTTCACCTACGTGACAGGGTTTCTCTAGGACTCTTCTCAGGCTTGTAGAAGAAGGGCTACATCAGAATTGGATCCTTCAGCTTCCGTGCTCCATGGTGTTCAACCCTGGTAAAGCACTATGCGTCAGCGAGTTTACAATGGTATGGGCATTTTCCAACTGTCTTGAGGCCATCAGCCTGTTTACTTGGACTATTTCAATAGGGAAAATAGGTGTGTGCATGTTTGTGTTTGTTCCTTACGCTGGGGTTTCTGCTCAATCCGTGCAGCCAAACCCACTTTGACTCAAAGCTGTTAGCTTCCTTGTGAAGGTTCTGCTGTGCTGGGGTAGATAAATAGGACATTCTCATTTCAGTGGCATTTCTATCATTACGAAACTGTAGTGAAAGCAGAATTAGCCCAATTAGGTTTACACTGATAATCAAGTGAAAAGTGCTGTTAATTTTACAACATTATGGTAAGAATTTTAGGGTCTCAAAAGAACCGCAGTTATTCAGTTCAGTCCACATAAATACTAGGACATTTGTTTTCATTCATTCGAAGTGTAAATTGTTTGTTTAACATATGGTCACCTGTGGTGCTTTAATGCCTCACTTGATATTTTTTAACTTTTGATCTCTAGCCGGTGGTTTGGTTAGGTTTTTTTTCTTCTTTAAATGAGAATTTGAGGTCATTCTATGGAACAAAATGTTTAAAATGTTTCCTTAGTCTCCTTTGTGTTGTTAAGATGGAGCACACAGAAGAGCTACAAGGTGATCTTATCTTGAACCCTGTTCTCATTCAGAAGCCATAGACAAATATCAAATGTTCTTCTGTTGCCAAAACAAGGTGGTTAAACTTCGAGATAAACCTTCCTGTTTCTGGTTTTAAGTGCTTAAACCCTTATTATCTGAGCAGGAGAGGGATGGTTTTTTTGCTTTTCAAATTGAAGAAGAAATTAAATGTATGTGGAAAACAGAACTTTCTCCCATAAAATCTTTTATTTTTCTATCACTAACTTTTGGGTTATTTTTAGTCGGAATGATAATATCTGTTTTCTTTTTGAAGGAAGATTGGGAACTTTCACATCTAATTTATTTCTTTAAAGTAAGTTAAGAGAATAATTTAAAAGGTAGAAAAGCAAAAGGAGAACACTTCCTTCCTAAAAGTCAACAACAATCTGAGAAAAATTCTCTCTGATTTGTCAGATAAATCTTGTGTTTATTAATTTGGTTTTTTTTGTGTAGAGTAATACTCTCTGTGAGAGAGAAAAGACAAAGGGAGCCGAGATCTGCCAGGGTCTTCTGAGAGGATACTTTTAGCTGTGGCAGAGTCACGTTGAAGTCTTTTAGGCCTTTACCCAGACTCTCCTTGATGTCACTGAGCGTCTTTCTAATGCGTTGGTTGGAATTAGTCTGCATATGGCATTTCCTTTCAAAGGCAAAGTACACTTCTCTTTTATTTGCCAAAGTTAACAAGCAGCAGCAACAAAACCTATCCTAAACTGTCTGGGACTTCAGCTTCTAAATCCTCTCTGTTAGATGGAACAGGAGCCACTCCATTCTGAGCCAAATCCTGCAGACCTTCTACTGGTTTTATTTACAGTGATTTCAAGGAGAAGTATTACCCGAGTAAAATTTGAGGTAGGACTAATGGATTCACCCCAGAGACAGCAGAAGGATGTTCTTCAGTTCTCAGACCTCTTTAGGAGATAATGGCAGAATTTAATGATGCAATGATAAAAGTAATTATTTTAATCCAATTCTTTAGTCAAATCCTGCATATTTTGCTCACTTAGGTGAGTGAAGTTACCAACATTTAACTTTCTACAATCCTAATTAATATTTTGTGAGTGACAGATTATCATTTTAATCAGCAATATAATGTCAATTTTATTGGAAATATGTTCTGTCATGGACAGTTATATGACAGAATTGCAAGTGGTAGGAGAGGTTATTGGTAGCTGGGTGGAAGAAAAATGAGACAAAAGAGCTTTGAAGCAACTACCTTTGCAGTATGACTGCCTTTGTTTTGGGGTAGTGGATTTCCTGGTTTTAATGAGCTGTTTAAGAACAGCAAATTTTGTCAAAAACCTGTTTTGCAAATAGTGACTATTGAAGAGTGCCTTTGGAGTAACGAGAAATAAGACATTTCAGACTTAGAAGACTTTTCAGGAGATATAGTTTAACAAACCTATCACACCCACTCCAGCAATTTTTGTGACTGGACAAGTTTTGAGTTGGGGGAAGGGAACAGCTTTCCCATTGGTCATAAAATTCACAGAGCATTTCTTCTGAAGACAATAAAGCAAGGAGAAGGCCTCTTTATTTGCTGTGAAAATCATCACCCTTTCCGGCAATATAACTCCTGAAGAAAAGAG
>Ga0065711_1001878_pt1 | contig 38528 bp, 29 predicted proteins | sample Hoacrofraction12_FD_59098 | JGI IMG/M metagenome (GOLD analysis project Ga0065711, IMG submission 59098) | Hoatzin crop microbial communities from Cojedes, Venezuela - Epithelial fraction 12 v2 (version 2) | ecosystem: Host-associated > Birds > Digestive system > Esophagus > Crop | place...
GTAGCCCTCCGCTGGACTCTCTCCAGTAGCTCCTCATCTTTCTTGAACTGGGGAGCCCAGAACTGGATGCAGTACTCCAGATGGGGCCTCACTAGGGCAGTGTAGAGGGGGAGGAGAACCTCCCTCGACCTACTGGCCACACTCCTCCTAATGCACCCCAGGATACCATTAACCTTCTTGGCAGCCAGGGCACACTGCTGGCTCATGGTCAACTTGTCGTCCCCCAGCACTCTTGGACTAGCAGGTGTGGGTGGGCTTGAATCATGGTTGTGCCTTGGAGAACAGCTGCTGTGGATGCAGTCATGTGTTGTAAACAGCTCGTGTTAGTGCTGTGAAGTCATTACAGAAACATGATGGTACCATTAGTGGTCCCAAAGGCTAAGAATGCACCTTTCAAGATAAACTGGTTGCATCAGTTTTATCTCAAGGCACAGAGTTTGCTACACAGATAAAACCCGAAGTCAGCAGGAAATGTGTTTTTTCTGATTGTATCCTTTTATTAAGAGCAAAATTAACATTATGCTACAATGTTACCCAATGGTGGGACCTTATTTAAAGTGAGACAAGACAACAAAATTTAGGAAAAGCTGATAAACAAATACTGAAGGTGAGTGAATGATTTATGATACAGTAAACTCAACTTCTAACAATCTTCTGATTTTATGGTATGAAAGAGATGGGAGAATTCTGGTTTGGCTTCATTTCACAGGCTTCTTTGCTTTTTGTCTTGCTTCATAATGTTGGACAGTTTATCCCTCTTCAGTCTGACTGAAAGGAAGCTCTGACTGAAGCGAAACTCTTGCTGTGTGGGCCGAGTGCTGTGTGGACCCACTCCTGCGGCACGGCACGTGTTCGGGGGTGAAGCTGTTTGGGAATGGCACTTTCAGCATAGGTGCTCATGGCATGCCTCTGATGTATCTTCAGACCTGAAGATGAACTGGAGTTGGTAAAGCTGCTTTTCTCAGTAGTCTTCTAGTGGCTCCTGGAAAAGGGTGTGCGGACCTGTCCAGGAGACAGACGGGCACCTGCTTTCTAGTATGTGGGCACCTTTTATAATAATTTAGTCTGCTGCTGCTTCAGCTTCAGTTTGACACCTGCTACACTGTTGCTCTGTTTACTATTTCAGCGATTAAATGATAAAGTAGCCATTAGAAGTGTGTTGCCAGCTATTCACATAAAAATAGTACATACTTAAACTAATACAAAAGCCCTTTCTTGTTCTTAATTGGTCAAGTGAATTTCTTTTTTTTTAAGCAGATACTGAAATCCTCTCTACGTCATTTGTATTGCTAATAAATTGCAGGACTTTATAGCACATCACATTACTGGAAATAGATTTGAAATATATAAAGGTACAATACACATATATTTTTAACAGTGAAAAGTAATTTTCTGACATAATAGCCAAAATAAAGTGCCATGAAGCTATTAGCAGCAAATTGAATTTTTTGGTATGTAATTTAGTATAAATACTGACAAGCTGGAAAAAAACCCAAAGCAAACAACAAACGCATACTCATTAGTCATTCAGTTTCGCAGCGCAGAGGCAGCAGTCAGCCAGGGTGTGCGTTTTTATGTCTGCTTCGATTGCACACTTCATTTATTTGGACATGGCATAGGCGGCTTTCTCTGTCACACGGCATCACTGCACGATTAGCAAGTTGCGCCCCAGGGCAGCTGGGACGCTTTGCTGGGGCAGATGTTCTTTTCAGCTTATTCAGTGGCCGTTCTGGAGTTGTTTACTGTTGTCATAGCTACCTACATTGCCATAGCAGCCGAGCTGCTGTGTGTGGAGCAAGTGAATATAGTTATAAAAGGATCATATTTTGTTCTGTCTCTATAACTTACCATCTGTCAACTGACTGTTCGTGGTGGATTCAGAAACCAATTTACGAATAACAGCAGCCAGCCGATGATTTTTGCTTATAGTGAACTGACAGTGGATGAGGATGCAAATAAGTTGGCACTTCAATGACGTGCCAGTTTCCTTCTTCTTCCGCTTAATTGTAGCAGTTTGGCTTCCAACACTTTCTCAAACATCGCTGAAATCCTTATCGACAAATGGAAATGACCGAGTGTCATCTTCTGTACTTGCTCAGGTGTAGGTGTTCCTTATGCTTTCCCACTCTGCGCTCATCCCTGTGTGTTGCTTCCAAACTGTGATGTTGCACCTGCTTTCACAGATCCTTTGTAATGAAATCTAAATACTCTCCGCAGAATTAAATAGCAAACTCATGAAGCTAACAGTGAAAACTGTCATGCACACACAAGTATGGTGTGGTGACCTTTGTCACCGCACTCGAATAGTAGCAATGGGATCACATGCAGATTTGGGGGTAAATTCAATGTGTGATCAACGAGCCCGCTGAATGATGAACTCTTACACCTTTTCCCTGCAGAGATTTGGTTGAACCTATAGTTTAGCAACGGGGGCAAGAAGATTAGCCCAGTTGTAAATAATGTATTTATTGGTTGATTTTTCCAGATCCTGACATTGATGCTGCCACTGCCATGATGCTTTTGAATACTCCCCCTGAGATACAAGCAGGTTGTGAGTAGATATTTCTATAGCATATAGCAACATAGACTTGTAAAGTTAATATTCTCTTTTATAAGTATACAGTGTACCAGATGAAAAGAAGGATTTAATAAAGAAATATAACTTCCCTTGTAGAGCCTTACACTTCCTTGACCCTTACAAGAGTATAATTTTGTGGTTCATACTACATTCTTTGTTACATGAATAATAGTAATTCATGATCTCTAATGTAGAAGAGGGGTTATTGTTATTCATGACATACATGTAATTGAGTGACAGACTATTATCCATACTGATAGAAAGACCTGGGGCAACAGCCGGCAGAAAGGCAGAGAGAAAGAGAGCAAGAGAGCGAAGGGTACACGGCATATGGTTTTGTTTTCGTTTTGTTTTGATTTGACTCCCATCGTGTGAGTTACCAGAGCCATCTGGATACTTCCCATTCACTTGGGCACTCTTTCAACTCCTCCCTTGCACACATCCTGCCCGTTGTGCTGTTTTGCTCTGTCTGATGCAAGGCAGTAGGCAGGCTCCAGGGAGCAAGGAAAGGTCTCATTTCCTGCCAGTGCTGTCCTTGTTGTGCGACCAGACGCGAGGGTTGGATGCTGTGTATTAACAGAGCACCGAGGGGGCCTTGGCCCCCACCGTACTGGGCTGTGCAAATAGGGTGGGAATCATCCTGCCCCACAGAGCTGGCAGTGAAGGCATTAGAGGAATCTGTAGAGGAATACAGCCACACAAAAGCAGGGAGTAGAAGAAAACAAACATATCGCTGGTCAGCAAGCACGGTAGTAATGCCAAGTGACAGGCAGCTCTGAAAAATGAAGGCAGAAGTTAAAATAGAAGCCATTATCAAGCCTGTCTAGCATCACCGCTATTGTTCTAGCTCGCGCAACCAAATCCGAATTCCAGGGGAAGTCGTGATTTGCACTTTGATGCTCTGCCTGGGGAGGAGAGTCAATTGCCATCAAAGCATTTCCTGTGGAGCCGAGGAGAGCTGTTGTCAGCCAGCTTTGTGACCCTGCCAGAGAAAGAACTCTTGAGGAGCTCCTCTCTGGGGAGAGCGCAGTGTACCAAGAAACCATCCATTCTGGAAAGAGAGAAGAGCATTCCTTGGCCGTCTCTCCTCTGCAGCCTTCAGGGACTGCACACAGTAAAAGGGCGAGCAATCCCAGCTATGGGTAGGTAGGAAAAAGGAAATATTTCATCGGAGAGAGGAGGTTGTCGTTTGGCTTGGTGGAAAGAAAAAAATGAGAGATCTTCAAAGGATCAGAAATGTAAAGAAGCCAGGTTTGGGGGGCAGATAAAAGGGGAAAAGAAGTTGGGGTAGAGTGAGAGTGCAGGGGTGAAAGGGTAGAAGAGAGAGGGAAAGAGAAACAAAGCAGTACGTGCACGGAAAAGGATGAGGAAAACACAGAATAGTCTGAACTCCAGGAGGAACTGGAGAGTGGGAGAAGATTGCAGACTAGAAAGGGAGGAGATCCATGGGACGCGGCACGTACTGAACACACGGCAGAGTTTTATCATGTGCACGTTTGCCAGCATTGCAGGTGTTTGCGTGGAAGTCATTTGGACACTCAGGCACTGTCATTTCGTAGATCATAGCTCGCAGGTTGGCAAATGGTTTATGGCTATTTTAGTTTATAAAGGTCACTCTGAGGAAGGAAGTTCTACCCTTCTACAAGTTTGGTATATTTCTCCCCCCATGTCACCCTCCCAGTGGGCTGTTGTGTTGGGACGTCAAAAGTGAGAGGGAGAGGAAAGTAGAAAGACAGCTCGTCATCCACATGGCTCCTTCCTCAATGTCCGCGAATAACGAGGCCTTCCTCTGCGCCTTTGAACTGGAACGCAGGGACTGCTCACAAGTTCGTGAATCCTTCCAAACACTGGGTAGAATTGGCTGGTGCCGGGAGGAAAGGACAGAAGTTTTTATCATAACCTCAGAGGTCCTCTAAATTACAAAGGAGAAATACGTGTGTGTGTGAATGGATACCTAAGGAAATAGATCAGCCTGTCCATTGAATTGCAGTTGGGTCTCACTTTTCTACCGCGTTAGGAAGATCTTAGGCAACTTAAAGCAAATTAATTACTACTGCACATGAAGAAACAATTGCATGAAAAATCACATTTAAAATTAGTTTTCAAATAAAAGGCAATTGGGCTATAAAAATTTCATCGCAATGCTGAGCATCGTGTAGAAGCTCACAGTTCATTCTCTGCTCTGTCAGTGACTGCGGTGGTCTGTAAATCAAGCTGTGAATGATCAGGGCGGTAAGCATGCTGACACTGCTTGATCCCTGGAAGATTTAGTGTTCTGTTCCTTGTATCAGACTGCGGTGTCAAGCATGTGCTCAAGCCATCAGCGCTGCAGAATGCCCCATCTTCTGAAGACAGGCTTGCCTGGAAGTGATTTGAAAAGAGAGACATGTAGTTTAACAGTTTGGCCAAAGGTGTTACTGCCTGACTGAAAATAACATTTTGGTCTAAGGATCTGAATCCGAGTGTGCCAGTGGCTTCCACAACAGAGATGGTCAGATGGAGGCAGAACCCGAGTGTCATTTCACAGTGCAACAACTTGACAAGTTGGAAGGTTTAAAACTCCAGTCCAGTAAGGCCTTGCCTATCCTACAAATATTTCACCGCCGTTGTGAAATGTGGATACCTCCAAAGTAGATTGTGACGGAGTCTGGATTCCTGTTTGTGTGGATGGTTACATGTGTTGGCTTTTGCCTTGGAAGGCATCTTCGTGGATTAAAGCTACCTTTCCAGCAGGATAAAAATTGGTGCTTCTCTAGGCAACCTGGATGCTGAAAGCATCTTTAGGATGAAGTTAGCTACAGCCATCATTCAAAGTCTGATTAAAATTTATTCTTTTAATATAGTCTGTCAGAAAGGAATCCCATCTCAGTGGTATTAGAACATCCAGATTAAACTATTCATGCTTTGTGACAGATTGATTAATTAGCTTTACAGTTTTAAATGACCATTTAAAATTCCATACCCATGTGTGGAACACTGCTAACAACCACACATGAATTCTAAAATCAAATTCTGCTTTTGTGTGAAATATTGAAGTGGTGTCTGAGCTGGCACAAACATTGCTTAGCATTTACCCCAGTCACACCATGCTTTAGTTTTCGGGCAAAAAACAAATGGCAGAATAAAAGAGTAAAACACCGTTATGAGGATTATTTTGTGTTTGTGGGGGTTTTACTTTATACACTTATGAAACCGATTGTTCACATTGTCACTAAATGTTGGAAATAATGCAAATATAGTTGGGGTGTTGACATCAGAAATCAATTTTTTCAAATATTGACACTTTGCAGTAGTTTCACAGACCAAGTATTTCTAGATTGTAACTAAAGGCAGGAGTTCAAAGTAGCCAGCTCTGTGCAAGACTCTACTGAAACATGCAATCCAGCAGGCACCAAGAATAAAGCATGAATGATACTGTGGTATGCTAAGAAAGGGCAAGTAGGAACATAGTTTTAATACTTTTTTTTCTTCAGTTTATGGAAGTTCTTTTATTTCATCAAGTTTTGTATGGTTTGATTATGTTTAAAAAGAAACAGCAACTGAAACACGTGCTTTCTTCAATAGCAGCTATCACAAGTTACAAATACTTTGGATTTTATTAGTAGCCAGTACATGAATACTAATTCCAAAATACGTGACTTGCATTGAAAACTGTACTTTGACCTGCAGACAGCTGGGTACTGGCTGGGCCGTTTTGGTCAAGTGGCATCAAATTTCTGGTCCTGTTTTCCCTGTTGCAAATCTAATTCACAGAGAGGAGAAAGGAAAAGGAGATGGTGAAGAAACAGTAAAGCTTAATTTAGAAGTCACAGCTACTAACTTAATGAAACCCATGGCTTAGTTTTGTACAATTGTTAAGATTTTCAGTGCTTCAGTTCTCACCGGTGTTTTGAAAGTGAATGCTACCACCTGTCACTCTAGTCTTGCATTCCCGACTCTGCAGAGTGTATCATCCTGGGCATGTCATTTCATCTTGCCAAACCCTTGTGTTTTGCCATGAATGAAACAGAGATTGGTTTTGGTGGTTTTGCAGTGTGTTTGGACTTCAGGATTCAGGTCACATTTTAAGTAGCAATACCTTCTTAATTAGTGAGGTCATTCTGAACTTGGAACCATTTGCTCCGAGGGAAGGACCAGTAAGAAGGGAGTGTGTGTAGTATATTGCTGCTGCTAGTCAAACAACGCTGCGGTCAGAGTGATTGTACTGGAAATCTTGATTTCATTCAAGCAGCTCCTGACTCAGCGATATTATACATAGCTTCAGATTCATGAGTAGTCCTTTTGCTGTTGCTATATGATTTGGGAATTGCACACAAATGTAAGTACATTGCTCAAGCTGAAGTGTAATACTGCAAACAGCTATAAACAGTGCTTGAAGGCAGGGTTTGGGTAAACTCAGAGTCTTCTCAGCTCTGAGCATCCATCTTCTGTTTCCAGTACTGCTCACCACTACTCACCCAGGTTAGCTGGAAAGTGGTAGCCTTCAGAAGACTTTGCAGCGTGTTTTGTGGGTGGTTCCTTATAGGAGGCTGAAGCGCTGTGGTAGAGAAATTTGAGAAGATATGAGCATGGAGTTTTGCTGGGTGCCTCTTAAAAAGCAGGCTTTCCAAGAGTGAGATCAGCGTCGCTCTGGGTTGGAAATCTTTCTTAATCTTTGTTTCAAAGCATATAAAACTCAGAATAGATCCATGTATTTAAAATTTGGTGGGAGGAGAAGTAATTCCATAAAGAGGTCTACTAATATTCTGCCTCTATACTTCTAAAATTGTACCCCAATGAAATTTGCTTCTTAAGCTAATGCAAGTGGTTTATATATGTGGAAGATATATTTACAGGAATCTAGACAAGAAAAATGGTACAAAATTGCCCTAATAACAGAGAGGAATCCTCCAAATAGAATCAAATAAAACATGCTGTTTCCATTGGACATTTTTATTGTATATGAAACTTGGTAACTGTAATGTTCTGTTTGTACTGCTTGTGGACAAGTCACTGGTTATAACTTAATAGACAGCTTCCAGCCTGACTTTTTGTATCAGAAAATGATAAAATATTGACTGTAAAATGTTTCATAAAGCTATTTTTGCTGACATTTCTGTATCAAAGCGAAAAATGGGAAAAGACATTTTCATAGGCTGGAAACTTTCCCTTCCAGTTTCTGGGATTTTTGGGAGAAAGGCATCCTCAATTTCTGTTAAAGAGGTTTGTTTTTTTTTTTACTTCAATGTTCCAATATTAAGTCATTAAAGTGAGGAAATAGAATTGGAAGGAAAACTTACTTTTACGAAACACTTTCTGCTTCTTTCTTCCTAGTTCTCGTATCTTGATTTAGCAGCCTGATTTAGTTTGTTGTTGAGCAGTTCCAGCATCACCAAAATGAAGAATGGCTAGCTGTGGTTTTCTGCTTATACAAAAAATAACTCAGAAGATTGTATTGTTTTTATTAAATGTCCCTAGACAAGGCATGAGTGTGATAGGATTATCAGGATACACTTTTCTCACCCTATTTTCTGTTTGGAGTAAATGGCTTGTTGGATGCATCCTTGATTTGCAGTTTGTTAGAAGTACGGACTATGGAATTGAAGAGCTGTAAAATTGTACTTGAGCAGTAAATTAGAAGAAGTTAGGCAGGTGGCATCAAATTTATGCCTGGGATAAGAGAGTTTAAGTGAATAAAGTTACACATTTGGCAGATAACATTTGCTTTCAGCAACTTCTGATGTTCCGTCAGTTATACATCATTAGCAAGTTCCTATTTTCAGTGCTTCTGGCTTGAGACAAAGTATTCTGCAAACACTGTCCTGGAAGAGAGATTGGCAGAAAGAAGCTGAAGCTGACAGATATTAGCAGAAACTCAGTATCGCTTGTCTGTAATGATTTCTTCTGTGCTACCAGAGATGGGTCAGGGAAGAGAGCCCTGAGATAAATGCATGTGTCACGTGAAGAGAGAAGAGGCAGAGAACCAGTCTGTCCGTACAAGATTCCTTTGTAGTCTTAATATGCCACTTTTTAAAAGTTCCTTCTCAGTATATATTATTCAGTCTTCCTCGCTAGTGACTGTTGGCTACCTTGAGCTGGACAGTTTAATGAAATATATGCTTGCTTCCCATATTACATAAAGAGTGCTTGTTACCCCTTCCTTTTTAATTTCCTTGATTTACGAGTCGCTTTCAGCACTGATAATTCATTTAACTTCCACGTGCCAACATTTAACCAAGAAGTTGGTTTCCTTGCTGTTGGAGTGTCAGTGCATCTGAATGCTCTGTCTATTGAGTATTCCCTTCTTCTTTTCCATTCAGTTTGGCCAAATTGCCGTGTTGTGTGTTAGACAATCAAAGCTTCAGGGAAGGACCCAGTCTGGCATGGTTTTGATTGTTGCGCAGGTCTTGGGTGAGGTTGTTAGCTCAGCTGGATGGGGGAAGTTTGCTTTGCCTGCACGCTTGCTTGCAAGTAAGAGATTATGGATGGAATCTGTCGAGTGTTGTGATGAAAGAAGTCCATAGTTGGGGATATTCTACTCAGCGAATGTACACACAAGACCATGCTCTGAATTAGAACAGCCCTGCACTGGCTGTGGAGTGATCGTGTGGCCTTCTACTTGTTTTCCCCTTCCAGAGGCCAAGTACGGGGCTGCAAAACAACATGGGATTTTTGAGGGCTTCTGTTGGATCTTTTTAACACTATCTGAATGTAGCGTTTTGTTGGGTTCAGATTATGGCATGTTCTCCTACATGGCATTCACTGTATTGTCGTTAAACTGTAATGTGGAATTTTGCTACAAAAAACCAGAGATTATTTTCCCCCTTGGAGCATCTGAGAGATTCTTGGGTTTTGACATTGGATGCATTACTTCTCTCCACATTTAGCTGGCGGAGACGTGAAAAGCCAGCAGATCCTACAGGTTGTGGAATTCCACCACAGCAGCATAAGATCCAAAAATCATTTCACTGTTCACACAGCAGGTGAGGGGCAGATTCTTGGTATGCGATTTAATTCTGCTCCCGTGGAAGTATTTACTGGATTTCAGCTTCCTGAGAGCAGAATGAGATCCAGTGCCTCCTTGAAAACATAGCAGTGATGAAAGCTGAAAGGTGAATAAGAATTTTGTTGTTTCAGACTCTGTGAGTTTCACTGGGAACATTTTGTGAAAGAGGAAACCTTTATCAAAGAGATGCACAGATCTTTCTGCGTTGTTTTCTTGAGCTGAGCTTCTCGACATAAATGTCTCTTGGCCCTGGCATGAAAAAGGTGTAAATTACATTTCACACTTCTGCCTAGGAATTGGAAACCATGTAACCTGCCTATACTGTTGGTTAAAGAAACATTAGAAAAGAGGAGTCTGGACTGTAAGGTGTTAGTCCAGACTGGCACTGATTGATGATATGGCTTAGAGTAAATTATCTTGCCTCCACACCTTGAATCTTCAATCTAAAATATAAACGCCTCACCTCAAAGTATGGTTTTGAAACGTAATTAAAGCTTGTAAGGCATAAATGTATCTTTAGAATAAAAGCACCACATCTTCCAGTAAATAATCCACAACCCTTCAAAAGTACCAACATGTGAAAATAATTGTTGGATAATAAGTAGCCATCTTCATGCAGCCTGCAGAAAGGCAGGGAAAGTGCCTGTGTACCAGGGACAATGTATTAGCAGATTATATACATAGATTTTTTTTTTTAAATAATTAGTGTCATTCTGGGAAGAACGAGAATTGATGCTTTAAATGCTCTAAGTAGAGATGCGTGAGCAATAGAGATCAGTCTTACAGTGGTACATTGGCTATGTGGATAACTAGAAATTACTAGCTTCTGCCATTGAATTTTTTTGATCCTGCTTTTCATTTTATGTTTAGAATGCTACAGATACTAGCAAGTTGCTAATATACCCGCAAGTTTTGGTGGTTTTTTTTTTTCCATGATGGTTCCAGATGTTTACTGAGAGCATACACAGCATCACCCGGTGTCCTCCTTCAGTTGATCCCTTGCATCTGTTTGTCTGTCTGCATAACTTAACTAGTGATGTAGTGGCATTGCTGCATCATAATTCAGAGAGTTTTGGGAAACAATAGTAAAAATCAGTAGCAATAACTGCTGTTGCAAGCTGAAATAGTTTTTGAATTCAGAGTGGTGATTTTAATATACAGAGCTGCGGTGTACTTCAGAGAAAAGTGAAGGCCTCTTCTGGCACAGGTAGCCCTGTTGAAGCCTTGCAGTGAGTGGTGGCACGCTGAGCAGCCCGGACATAACTGAAGTGAATTTCATAGGCGGCAATAGGTACCAAGTTCTCTCTTTGGGGATATTTTCAGAGGACAGCAAACTTCTACTTCTTCTTTTTTTTTAAAACAGTTGTTTAATTCCTGAAGGGAAGATACTTGGCAGTGTACTTTGTATTTATAGGAGTGCAGGAAAAAAAGAAACTTGGAGAATGTAAAGAAGGAAAGACCCGAGACAATGTTTTTAACGAAGTGATGAGGAAGTGAATAGGGTTTTTTAAAGGAGCAATGGGAGCTGACAATAAGGCAGAAAGAGAGTAGGAGAGGAGAAAGGATAAGATAAGCATCAGCTAACTCTGCCAACAGCCGAGGATATTCAGGTAACCATGGGAAGGAACAGTTTGGGCATCAAGGAGCCTGTTGCTCTCTTTTTGCAGTAGAACTGTCAGTGTGTTTGCTTTGAAGTTTTATATGTGTATATATTTAGGCAACATTCATAGCTAACTGACACGTGGCTCTGTGTATATGCATAAATGTTTCATTTTGGAATAAAACTCTATGGTTAGTGTCAGAGTAAAGAGAAATTCCTGTATCTTTCTTGGTCAAAACTTCTGGTTCATTTCTTTTAACAGGACTTTGTAAGTGTAGAGAAACTGTGCTGTGTAGTGCAGCACAAAATCTGTCCCTCTTCAAAGCCTGTTGGAAGAACCATTCCATGGAAATTCTGTCTTTTTATAGATGTTTTGATATTTAGCAGGTTTATCTGTTGCTTCGATTTTAGCTGTTACCCATGCATTTTAGGTGAGCCATATCCTTGAGTAGACTGCTTTTCTTTTTTGACACTGGTATTTTGGTTGTCTTAAGGTCATGCTGTTGAAACAAATACAGTAAGAAGTTCAGATACTGGAGTTCTTAGCAAGGTAGCATTCCTCTACAGTATCTAGAAACCCAAACGTCGGAGCACTGAAAGACTGATAGTGTCCCCTGAGTGAAGCAGATTGATCAATTTGTCATTATCTAGTGCTGGAGGAAAAAGTGCACAAAGTAGTGAAGTATAAATAGCAAAAAGCAATTTTTAAATTATTTTGGTCATTGAAAGCTGACCTTAGTTGTTATAAAGTAGGTTCTGTAATTTTGGGCATTTGAGGCTGTACTTAAGCACCTAAATATAAATGACCCGTTCTTCGAGGTGCTCAAAAGCAAGGGTGGGTGTAACGCAGTGGCAGGGTTTGTTTAGGGGGGCAATGTGCTCTTACTAGCAGGAGAAAGAAGATTATTTTCCCAGAACTAATCTGTGTGGTCTGGAGTGAAGCAAGGTGAGCATCAGGATAGCAGGAAGGGAGGGGTGGGTCTGGCTTGGTGTTGATAGGAGGCTAAAATGTACCGTAGCAGCTGAGAAAGAACGTACTTCTGAGCCTGTATTTCTGTGCCTCAGAATACACTAATATTTTCGGGTGTGAGCATTTGAAGTTGGGCATGTAAAGTGTATGTGTTGATTCTTAGGTTAGGCTGAATGATTTTTCTAGTCTCCCTGTAATTTGTTTAAAAATAAAATTTTGTAGGTGTATATAAAGTGATATGGTTTACATTTCTCTTGTATGTATTTATATAATATCTGGATGTTTAAAAATAATACATCTGGCGTAATGATCATCATTCTCTTTTTGGACATTACCCATTAGGGGAAGTGAGGGTATGAATGATGACTTACAGTAAAGAAAAAGTGAGCATTTTGCTAGCTGTGGATGTTAAGAAGCACGTTCCGGCTGAGGCTGTTGGAAGTTGCTGTTCCAGCCTGGAGGGACACAGTCGCTGTGCAAATGAATGGCATTGCGCGTTAAGTCACTGGTAAGGGCCTGGGACAAGAGCTGTGTTCAGCAGTCTTGTGTCCCACAGCGGAGGAGGAGAACGCTGAGGACCTGCTGAGGACAGACTCTGCCCTTTGGTGGTGCCTTGGTAGCGCTTCCCCGGCTGTTCCTTCAGCTGGGGCGTTGGCTGCCCTCGGCTGAGCAGCGCACGGGAACATGCCTGGATAGAAAAGAAGTACTTGACTGTAGGTTACCATCTTGTTGGCCAGAGCTGCCGTTTTTGATACACAGCCAAGTTAAGAGGCCGCAGTGAAATCTCTCGTCCGCAGTGGCCACTACCCGTGCAGTTCAGTGTCGGTGGCATCAGCATGCCGCGTTGGATGGGGCGGCTCGGCTGTGACCCGGCCGTGGGCTGGAGGCACGTGGCTGCTGTCAGGCTGGGTGACAGAGGTCATCGCTGGCGAGAGAGAGGGGCTAATTAGTGGTGTGGAGGTAATGCCTTTTTAGCCTCTTCTCTTTGCTTTCCTGGTAAATCCACATTTGTAGTTAGTATTTTATGTTGCAGGAGACAGAGGCCAAGAGATTGCTGCTCAGAAAGTGAGCTGGGATGATACGAAGCTATGATCTGTGTTCTTGCAGTGAAGTGCTTGTATTCTGTTTACCTGTAAAGGGTCGTTGTTTCGTATCGTAGATGAAACAGTTACATCTGTGCTCATAGCTGGTTTTGACTCTAAGCACACGCATTCCCAGCAGAATGGCGATTACAAAACAAAAGTGATTCGGTTACACAAGGAATGATCTGCAGCAACTGGCTCAGGCAGGGGCTTCCACAAGCCATGTTATCATTGGTTGCTGTTATTTTTTTTGCCATGAAAAGAGTGTTGGAAGTAACGTGGCATTCACAGGAACTGAGGCTGAGGTATTCAAGGTAAGCAGTGTATTACACGAGCCTCTCTAATGTTTTCTCAATTCATTGAAAAGCTTAAGATCCACGTTTTGCTCCTACATTTTTCTGACTTTTCCTTTAAAAGAAAACATGTTCTTTTTTTGGTTTTTTTTTTTAGTTCCTCCAGGAGTGATACAAAATGGAGCTCGAGTTCTGAGCAGAGGAATATTTCCTGGAGCCAGGCCATTGCCAATCAACCCTATAGGAAGCATGGCTGTTGCAGTAAGGTAAGAGTGGCTCCTTGCGGGATCTTTGTGAAGTCAATCAGTATTTTGCAGAGAATGTGAAAGTATACGTACGCTCTTGTCAGCAGATATTTTGCTGCTTGCTAATACTTCAGAGGTTCTAAATGAAAGAAAACTCTGCCATCTAACATTCTTGGGTTGTCATTCTTTGCAAGGTAGTTGTGGCATATCTGTCTGTTGAACACTGGTCTGTAAAAACAGTTTTATTTTCACTAGCAAATTGCAGGCACTTTATGGTGAGAATCTCCTACGGTGACCTGTTTTTCTAAGTGCAAATGCTTTTTCCTGCTTCTCCCTCCCTCCTATTTCCTAAAGATCGTTTCCTGGATTAAATACAAGTAAGCAGAATATCAATAATATTAAAGCAAATTCTGAAAGATATCTAAACATATAGCTGTCGTTTTGTTATTAACTTAGGTCTTTGTGAGGCAGTTTCTTTCACTACAGTTTCTATTTCAAGGTTATACTGAAACATTCAAGGGTAAAATGTTGTTTGATGATATTCAACTTTTTCAGAAAGTAGGGCAGTAAGAGACATCTAGTGATGGCAATAAGAACTGTGGTTCAGTGGTTTGCTGTACTGCTGTGCTTCAAGCAGTGATGGTTTATTGGTGGAAGAACAATTTGCCTCGGGTGTAGCTCCATTTTCAGTCAGTCACAACAGAGATTAATTTGGTCAAGTGTGGTGCCAGCGCCCTTCTCTTTCAGAACTCTCAGTATCTGCAACAGCTATATCAGGTCAGGCACTTGGCTATTCTGGGTGGGGTTTCATAATTAGCGCTGACCCTGCTTTGCTGGACTGTTCCAATTACATTCTCTGATCTCAGTGAATGGCTGCAAGGCAGTGAGATAAACTATCTTGATAGCTACTTATTCTGTTGTTATTTACTTGGATTTTTTTTTTCCTGTTTGCTTTTTATTTTTTTATCCCTTTTCAGAAGCAGTGTATAGCCCTTTGGGTGCAGTATTTCCATCCAACAAATGGTGAGAGAGAGAACCTATGACATTCATATACTCTTGGTGCTTAAAATGCATAGAGGGGAAGACATTAATTGGAATAAAATCTGTATTTATTGATGGGCAGCTGTTTCAGCTGTTTTTAGCACTTGCTGCGCTGAAGGGACACAATGCTGAGGGCCATCCTCCAGAAGTCTGCAAGGGTTCCTCTCCATCTTGCTATACCACAGTCTGGCCTTGCTAGCAGCGGAGGTCAACTGTGCTCAGTAGCTGTGCCGCTGGCTTTAGCCAGGACTGGTGTTCTGCTCCAGTGGGGACTGCAGAGCTGTGGGACTACTGGATCCTTCCAGCCCACTTGAAAACTTCATTTTGTATAGACATCCTCAGATTGCTATGTTGTAAGGCTGTACATAGTTAAATTTTATGCATTTTCTGAGGACTAATTCTCATGGTTTTTTCCCAGCAGGTAGAACAGGATCTTTACCAGTTACCTGCTAATGTGGATTTGGGAAGTTAGGGATTTTGCCCCTGCCTTGCTTATGTTCTTTTTGCTCTGTCTTGGAGAAAAGCATTTACAATTAGTTAATGCAGACATTTCTAATTCTTTTTGTTCTCTTCTCCAGCCTTAGGCAGTATTAGAAATAGCTTGCTATGAATATATTCCTGGTCTGCACGATGTCTGCTCATATTTAAGGGCTCCTGCAATATCCCCTCTTCTAATTCTTGAAAAGGGGGCAGGAGGTGGGAGGAAGAGGCTTTGCAAGCCTTCGAGAAGTTACTGGACTCTCTGCAATAGAGCAAGTTCAGCAGGTAGTTTTGATTTGTTTCTCTCGGGGATATTAAGATTCAGAATTTCATTAGGAAAAAGGCTGGTCTGGGTGCATGATGCCTCTTAGAACATCTTCTGGTCCTCTCAAAACCAGATACATCTGTTACTATTTACTGTAAAAATTACACCCTGTTTCCTTGGTGCTTACCCCTCTCCTCAGATTCACGGGGCCAACTAGCACCTGCTGTGTCGAGCTTTCATGGCATCTCATGAGAATAACTTCTGCTTATCATGTGCAGCAGAGGGAACTTACCACAGCATCCGTGCAGCCGCCCACTGTTGCAGTTAACAGCAGGAGTACTGCTCACACGGAACTGTCATTCCTGCATAGAGGGAGGTGCTCCAGTCGCGCTGGCAGGGGATGGTTTTAGACCTGTTCAGGTGCAAGAAGGTCGATTTCTCCTTCCAGCTTTCGCCAGGAGGGAGATCTGCTGGGCAGCCACGGGAGGTGGTACAGTCCGCAGTTACAGTTATCTGCAGAGATTATGTTCCTCTGCCTATATGTTGAGAAGCCAGGCAGCTTCTTTCCGAGAAGTTTTTACTCAAGTGTATTTTCTGGAGAAGACTTCCTTTGGTGCTCTAGGTGAAAGGCCTAAAACCACCTAAAAAGGTGGTTTTCATCATTCATATAGAGGACATCTAGTATTTTCTTGGTAGCGGATACTTGCATAATAAACTAAACCTCTTAACGGGTTTTCTTTAGTTACTGTATGTAGGAGTTCCAGGTTCTTGGTAAGGTGCTGGTCTTCTGTTGGCACTTCTTTGCTGTCTGAGCTGTTTATTTCATTCGGTGTTTATGTCCTCGATGTCTTAATGGTCTTTGGTTTTGTTGTCCCCCAGACTGCCTGCAAATAACTTGCAGGATGTTGTCCTGTTGTGTGGGCTGCCATTAGTGTCAAAACAGTTTGGTCTTGGGTTAAATTTGCAGTTGTAATTAGGTGGAGTGTTTTCCCTAATCTGGTGTTCAGAAAGGAGGCCAAAATCATAGCATTGGACAAAGATGCTGACATCTGCGATTTCTGATGTGTTAGTTCCCATCAGTTGGAAGGTTTACTGTGCTATTTCTTCTTCAACAGTGCGACTGAATGTGTTTAGCATATTTTGTTCCTGCACAAGGTATCGACGTGTTGCTTTTCCCATGTAATTACATGTAATTGCTTTATTTTTATATATATAAAATAGAGTATGATTGAATTAAGAAGTTTGGATTAAAAAGCCCTACTGAAAACTATTTAACAAACGCAACAAATCCACCACTTTTCATTAATAAAGAATAGCAGTTGAGGAGAGCATCATTATGTTGTAGTGCATTTGGCTTAAATTGCATAAATAGGCCTTTCTTTCCAAACTCATCTACAAATGGAAAAGGCATCCCACACTATTTTTGCTTTGAAAATCATCCTCTGGTGTTAAATCTCCACAGCAGAGCATAATTGGATGTGTTTTGACAGTAGCTTTTTATTTACTTTATTCACACCACTTTGAGTTTGTTTACCATCCATATTTTCCATGTTGTGGCTGACAAGTTTAAGACCCACTCGAAGACAGCAGGGGAAAATAACGCTTCAAAGCTGCACAGCATGTAGCATGTCTCTAACATGAGATCCACCGTATATATTTTTGGAAGACCATATCCCCATGCAGTTCCCTGAGAGAATCTAAAAGCAAGTGCAGTGATAGTCTGGATATGTAGAACACTTCCTGACGCAGCTGGTGAATGAGCCTGCCAGGGGAGGTGCCTCCCTAGACCTGCTGTTTACTAACAGAGAAGGACTGGTGGGAGATGTGGTGGTTGGAAGCCGTCTTGGGCTTAGCGACCATGAAATGATAAGAGTTCTCGGTTCAAGGTGAAATAAAGATGGTGGCCAACAAAACCACCATCATGGACTTTCGGAGGGCAGACTTTGGCCTGTTCAGGACACTGGCTGAGGGGATCCTCTGGGAGGAGAGTCCTGAAGGGCGAAGGGGTTGAGGCAGGCTGGACATTCTTCAAGGAGGAGGTCTTAGAGGCACAGGAACAGGCTGTCCCCATGTGCCGCAAGACGAACCGGAGAGGAAGACCACCAGCCTGGCTGAGCAGGGAGTTCGTGCTGGGACCCAGGGAAAAAAGGAGTGTCTACCACCTATGGAAGAATGGACAGGCAACTCCAGAGGAACACAGGGGTCTCATTAGGTCGTGCAGAGAGGAAATTAGAAAGGCAAAAGCCCAGCTAGAACTCAGGCTGGCCACTGTTGTAAGGGACGACAAAAAATGTTTTTACAAATACATCAACAACAAAAAGAAGGCCAAGGCGAGTCTCCATCCCTTATTGGATGCAAGGGGGAATATTGCCACCAAGGATGAGGAAAAGGCTGAGGTGCTTAATGCCTTCTTTGCCTCAGTCTTTAATAGTCAGACTGGTTATTCCCAGGGTAGTCAGCCCCCAGTGCTGGTAGATGGGGAAGGAGTACAGAACAGAACTCCCATAATCCAGGAGGAAGCAGTTAATGACCTGCTACACCACCTGGACACTCACAAGTCTACAGGGCCAGATGGGATCCACTCAAGAGTACTGAGGGAGCTGGCAGAGGAACTGGCCAAGCCACTCTCCATCATCTGTTAACAGTCCTGGCTAACAGGGGAGGTCCCAGATGACTGGAGGATTGTCAATGTGGTGCCTATCTACAAGAAGGGCTGGAAGGAGGATCCTGGGAACTACACGCCTGTTGACGTGGCCTCGGTGCCGGGGAAGATTCTGGAGCAGTTCATCTTGAGTGCGCTCACCGGGCATGTGAAGCACAACCAGGGGATCAGGCCCAGCCAGCATGGGTTCATGAAAGGCAGGTCCTGCTTGACTAACCTGATCTCCTTCTATGACCAGGTGACCTGCCTAGTGGATGAGGAAAAGGCTGTGGGTGTTGTCTACCTGGACTTTAGTAAGGCCTTTGATAGTGTTCCCCACAGAATCCTCCTGGAGAAACTAGCTGCTTGTGGTTTGGATGGGTGTACTCTTCGCTGGATAAAGAACTGGCTGGGTGGCCAAGCGCAGAGAGTGGTGGTGAATGGAGTTAAAGCCAGCTGGCGGCCGGTCACAAGTGGTGCTCCCCAGGGCTCAGTGTTGGGGCCAGTCGTCTTTGCTATCTTTATCAATGATCTGGATGAGGGGATTGAGTGCTTCCTCAGTAAGTTTGCAGATGACACAAAGTTGGGTGGGAGTGTTGATCTGCTTGAGGGTAGGAAGGCTCTGCAGAGGGATCTGGACAGGCTGGATCAATGGGCCAAGGCCAACTGTACGAGTTCCAACAAGGCCAAATGCCGGGTCCTGCACTTCAGTCACAACAACCCCATGCAGCGCTACAGGCTTGGGGAAGAGTGGCTGGAAAGCTGCTTGGCAGAAAAGGATCTTGGGGTGTGGGTCGACAGCTGTCTGAACATGAGCCAGCAGTGTGCCCAGGTGGCCAAGAAGGCCAACGGCATCCTGGCTTGTATCAGGAACAGTGTGGCCAGCAGGAGTAGGGAAGTGATCATCCCCCTGTACTCAGCACTGGTGAGGCTGCACTTCCAGTACTGTGTTCAGTTTTGGGCCCCTCACTACAAGAAGGACATTGAGGGGCTGGAGTGTGTCCAGAGAAGGGCAATGAAACTGGTGAGGGGTCTAGAGAACAAGTCTTTACGAGGAGTGGCTGAGGGAGCTGGGGCTGTTTAGTCTGGAGAGGAAGAGGCTTGAAGGGGAGACCTTATTGCTCTCTACAGCTACCTGAAAGGAGGCTGTAGTGAGGCAGGTGTTGATCTCTTCTCCCAAGTAACTAGCGATAGGATGAGAGGCAGTGGCCTCAAGTTGTGTCAGGGAAGGTCTGGATTGGATATTAGGAATAATTTCTTTACTGACAGAGTGGTCAGACATTGGAACAGGCTGCCCAGGGAAGTGGTGGAGTCCCCATCCCTGGAGGTGTACAAAAAAACATGTGGATGTGGCAGTTCGGGACATAGTTTAGTAGACGTGGTGGTGTTGGGGCGACAGCTGGACTACATGATCTTAGAGGTCTTTTCCAACCTATGATTCTATGAAAAGAAAATGCTGACTTATGAAGGTGTTAAATGAAAGCAAGCAAAGCCAGTGGTGCCTTAGAGTTGGTTGTGCTTTGAATGTGAGCTCATGCTCTGTGTACATCCATTGGAAAATACCTTTTAGGTGTTTACTTAGGAGGACCTCTGATTCCGCTTTAGTACGCATAGTCTCTATCAAAGTGGCCACTGCATCTGCCAACATGCATCTTGGCAAGGTGCAAGAAGGGCTGTCATACATAATCACCTTCCGCATGAGTAAGGTGTTACCAGCTGCACTAAACCTTTGGAAGAGCACAAACTTGGAAGCTGAGATAATATTAGAGCTGTTTGAACTACAGTTTTGGTACATTCAGCGGACAGCCTCCACCATGATGTTTGTAATTTTCTTCTGTTATCTGTAGTGTGGGAGTGGTTTGTGTCTGTGTCCGCATCCTGCCGCAGTGCAGTAGACCTACTGCGCCTAAGCCCCATCTGCCTGCTGTGGGAAAATGCACTGAGGTGAGGTCGATGGAATTTCACTCCACAGAGAATCTCACCAGCTGCCTGGCATAAAGGCCTTGTAATTTGGTCCAGGTTATTCTGCAAAAGATGTTTTACAAAATATCCATGGTAATTTTTATGTATTAGGCCTTTTTTTCTTTTCCTCTGTCCCAAATGTTCACTGCTACAGAGGCCGCTGAACAGCGTTCACGTGGGCTCCCAGGGAATGCAGGATTTATGGAGCTCTGGTCTGTAGTGCTTTTTGTACCGTGTCGGCCACGCTTCCCCATTTTTTTGGCCAGATTAAGGGGCGGCTCATCCTGGCCCACAGGACTTAATGGCCTGTTGAGTGGTCTGTTCTGATGGGAGGGCCGAACACAAACCCATCCCGTAACACCAGCCAGCAAACGCGCACGAGGTGGAGGTGAAAAAGAGGGAAGAAGAGTTCGCAGCCGCCTTGGTGGGAAACCCTAAAGAGCAGGTAAAACCTTTAGGGTTTGGGAAGAGCTAAGCAGAGCCAGCCCCAATAAAGATGCTTCGGTTGTATTTGCCATACTGCTTGTTTGTCAATGCGTCAGAAAAGTCAGGACGGGAGGATAGCGTAGACTCCATTGCCTAACTGCCTTTTTTAGCTCGTCTTTCCCCAGAAGGAACCCAAGCTATTGTTTCAGGCTAGTTGAAAACTTAGGCAAAACTTCTTTATATGCCACTTATGTCCAGGTAATAGGTTAAATTACTTTTGGTAGTGTTTTTTAGAAAAACTTCGGTTTCTTTAATTATTGCAGGTTAAAAATGAATGGGAAATTACTTGGGGCTTTTTCCCCTTTTTTTTAATTTTCCTTTCTCAGCAAACATTTGCATCTTGCCAAGGAATTTCACAATTATGTGTAAATTGTAAACACAAGCTTCCCAGGGGATTTTCCTAAATAAAAAAATTTTCCATTGAAGTTTCCAAGACAAAAATGTTCCCTCTTCCTAGGGAAAGCAAGTGCATCCGCACTGGCAGAGCTACTGCTCTTCCTTTATTTGAAAAAAAAAATCTAAAAAAAACCAACACAAAAACAACAAAACACCTCAAAATGTGACACTAACAAACCTTACCTACTTCATCATGAGTAGATTTTAAAATATCTATTCTTCTTCTGCTATTGATGCCACATTTCCTTGTGCAGCTCCTGAGCATTGGGGTGTGACAATAAGGAGTTTTGTGCCTAACTTTATTCAAAGATGGAAGATTGTTATTTATTATTATTTTCACTTTAAATTTATAGAGCAATTACTAGATTATTCCTCAGGCCTAGTTTTCATTATGGTGACTGTATGTCTCATGCTGGCTTTATTTTTGCATATGTTTCCTCCGTTGAAGCAGCCATTCAAGCAGTGATTAAATAAACCAAACATAAGTAACATGTGCAGCATAGATGCCAAAGCAGAAGTAAAGTTATATCTGTGAGTGATTATTTTTGCTTAGGTAAAGGAACTGGTAGGTACTTCCCATCGTAATTTCATAATTATGTATTCCTAATGTTCTTGTTATTACTGGCATGATCAGCTTAACAAACCGCAGATCATCCTTGTTGTATTGTATTCCCCTTCCCACCTGTAACAGGCAGGATGAGTTATCCTTGGGAGCTGAAGGAATTCTTTAGTAACTAAGGGACAAAATACTGGATGACTTGATGATTCTTTTTTTTCAAAAAGCCGAGGGCTGCATCTGTGGTAACTTGGGATCTGCTGTTGATATGGACAAAGTGCTCTTTCTGCTGACTCGCGCTTACTGTGGTCCTTTGCATAGGATTATGTTGTGAAATACCTTCGTAAGAGCTGCTGTCAGTAGTGTGACCGACTTCTTGTTGTTGTTGACTTTTGACTCCATGACCCCTAACAATCTCATCAAACAGCAAGTGAGCACCACTAACTTTTCCTGTGTTTGCTCATCCTCCTGGCTGCTGGTGTGCAGTGGGTTTAAGTAACAGTTCAACTACCTGTAGATAAAAGTTCTGACTGTCCAGAACTTCCCTTTGAAATTATGTTACTTATACAGTAAAAAAGACCCAGTTTGTTTGTGGGGTTTTTTTCTTTCAGCAAACCTGGAACCTGTCAAAGTCCACAAACCCAACTTACCTGTACTGCTTTCTTTGTATCTGTTAACTGGGTGTTTCCAATTACGTACCAAAACTGTCAGCTATGGGTATACAGTATCTGTCATCCAGAAGGATCAGAGATAGGTGAGGTGATACTTAATTTCCACGTAGGTTTGCTTTGTTCATCAAAGGAATATACCTGTCTCTGGTGTGGAATACAGTAAGTATTTTTTGGAAAAACTTTTGGCCATTTTGCAAACAGAATGTGATTGCCTATCTTTTTTGAAAGCTGGTAGAGAAATTTAAGGAAGATATGTCTGCCCTTGGTAAAATGACTGAGACTTATTTTCGTCTCATCATGAGGAAGGCCCCCTTGAAAGACAGAGGCACTAACGCTGTGTGAAGGACATTGTTTCTTTACTGACCTGAGATCCAGCTGGTGCAAGTCCCATCTGGCTCCTGATGACTTCAGTAGCGGAACTGCTATCCATTAACAGTGGGAATGGAGTCGGGCTTTCAGAAGTCCAGACTTACCTCTGCAGTGCTTGAAGGGTGTGTCATTTTGCTACAGCCAAATTTAAATATTTGAAGAAGAATCTGTGCATGGTGCTTTTTAGCTGCTTAACTATGGTTAAAATCCCTCAAGCAAATAACATAGTCCATGTCGGTGGGATGGAAAGCTCTATTGACTGTCCCATGGACTTCACTGAAAGAGCAAGGCACTGCTTTAAAACATTACGTCCGTCTCTGGAAATGTTGAAATAAAGTTCCAAACAAAAAAATGGGGAAAAAATAAAGTATTACTTTAAAGACATTTCCCTTCTCTGGTGTAATAAGCACAGAATTCTTAAATACCTTTTCTTCCCCTCTGTAAAAGTAATCCAGACATAAGAGCAAGCACTTGTTTTCCAGATCTATTACTGTTTCAGTAATAAAGTGAGAGTTCCATCCAGAGCTGTGAGCCAAGATAGATTTTGCTGGCCAAAATGTGTCCTCTGAAACCCAGGGGAGTTCTGCCCACTGATGATCTCGACTGAACAAAGTCAATCACAGATTCATTTCTTAGTGAGCATGTGACTGTAGAAGAGCAATATAAAGCTTTGGAATATCTCAGGAGCATGTGCGGAATATGCGTGGTTTAGATAGTAACTTATTCAACTTCTATTAATCTACTAATGTAAATTATAACTAATTCTTCATATCTTATGTTTGAGCTATTGTGTATCAAGATACAAATCAGATTAATTTACTTTCAGGGTACGTGACTTTTTGACTTTGTGAATATCCTAAAACACTTTGCCTATATAACTCATTTTCATTTCTGCGGGTATCCTTTGCTAATTCTCTCCTTGACCTGCTTTCTCTTCCTTTTTTATTTCCCCAAGCAGAACTGGTTGGAAATCTTTCAAAATGTAAGTGAAACCCAAAGATTTTTCTGAGATGCAAACGCTATCCATTTCCTGACCAGTTCCACCATAGATGCCTTTATTTTGAAGTGTATTAGTGTTTCCTTTCCTCCCATTTTTATGAATTATTTCCTTTTTTTCACCTTTCTGTGGTCTTGTTTTTCTATTTTATCATCCCTATTTGCAGTAACTCTCTGTGAGATGCCAACCCCATAGTAGTACACCTTCCCCCACATCATTGCTTCTGTAATCCCCGGGCCTTTCATTCTATTTTTACAGTTTTTTGAAAGGATTGTGGTCTGGACTAAGTCGCATGGGCAGAGCTTTTGAATCCATATTATATCCCCTTTATGTAAAAGCAAAGACTAGAGACTCGAGAGCGGGGCAAATCAGGGATCTCGTCTTGGCATGTGGTTGCTCTGCTCCGTGGAACTGTAGCTTTCCTTTTATTGATAGTCCTTCAGTACAAACTAACAAATAGGAGTAGATCTAGTAACAGGAGAATGGGCATCTTGATTTAAATCCCATCTGTTAGAAGCCTTGTTCATTAATAACCTAGTCAGTGGGAATCCCATCTGAGTTCCCACCTATTCTGTCCTGTGTTTGTTTCCTTGGAGCAAGAATTCATTGCTATTTTTTAATGGAAAATAAGTAGAATGCGATCTTTATTGAACCACATTGCTCTGACTATTAACTACCTAGTAAAATCAAGTAACTTTAATTTTATGCTAATTTATGATAATTTGTAACATCTTTAAATGTAAATTTAACCTAAAAATGAAGAATCTGTCACTTAAAATGCATCACATGCTTCATCATAATGACTGATCTTAAGGAGTTGGTTATAAATTCACCTTACAACTAGTTTGGTATGGATGATTTCTTCTTTTAAGCATTTGGCATCCTCTAATGACAACCCCTGCAGTGGCAAACCATCACAGTAAATGCAGCTGGCTTGCTGCACAATCATGAATGACATTGCATTTAGTTATTAATAATTGAAGGAGCTTTGTGTATTCCTTCTGGATTCTGTATGTAATTTATGGATCATAAAGCTACTCGAAAATCTAGGGGAAAATAATTTTGTTGAGCAAACAAGTTTGGCAAGAGGCTTTCTTTGCTAATAACTGGGCTTTCTATTATATACATTTCTTTGAAACTACTGTAAATAAGAACATTTGCAATGACTGATCTATTTGCTGCCTTCTAGCATTGTCCTGTCACTGGTTCTCAGAAGCCTGTTTCTTTTTTTGAGCAAGCTCTACAGACGAGCATTTAGATGAATAGGAGCTGCTACCACTCTTATATTTTCCACCTTTCAGCCTTACCTTTCAGAAATGGATAATACTCTGCTCTCTGTAAAGAAACCAGACGTGAGGCCCATTCCCTGAAACTTCAAGCATTTTCGCATTTTTTAAGTAGAAGAGCAGTAATACCCCGGACATGCCACTGTGCCATTCCTCTTAAGAAACGTCTGTCTTCAGAGTATGCGTTTAAGAAAAGGTTTTAATCCAACACTGCCATAAGCACTGTAGTGATAGCATGAAGATGGCGAGGCTAGATTTTAAAGCTGTTTATCATGTGGTGGTTTACACAGTCTTGCTTGCGTTGGTTTTGTTTTAACTGATAGAGGGGTTCAAGGCTGGTGAGCTGGCGGGTGGCAATGATGATGCCTTTACTCGATGAGCATCTTCCTCTACCTTTTCTCAGCAGGAATTAAGCATTGCACAGGGTCAGTCCCTTCTTTAACCAACTTGCAAGCACTGTGTTCTGTATTGCAAAGTCAGTGGCAATGCTCTAATATTTTCCAAAGCAGAAGAGCACACTGTTAGTTTTTAAATACATTGTGCTGCAGTAGGTCCCACAGCACGAAGTGCCATACAACCAAAGGGAACAACGGCAGCTTCTAGAGCAAAACCAGATTTTTTTTTTCCTCCTGTTTGTTTTTAAACACATTGTAATACTTTGTTGGCAGCTAGTGGCTTAAGGTTGTATTGCTTTTAAGAGTATTGATAAAATGATCACAGTCAGATATGTGACTGCACTACTACCTGGGTGCGACACTTAATTGCTCCCTCTGTCAGGAAGCATCCAAGCTGGAGAAGAGTCTTTGAGAGGAGGCTAAAACTACTCCAGAATACTAGTGTCTCTTCCCCATGTTTTTGGTGGTATCATTTTATATGAAAAGGGGGAGAGGGTATTTATGCAACTCATCAGAGTTTATTTAATATTCAGTTGGTAAAATAATGGGGATTTTTTTTTTTTTTTAAGTGTAAACTATTAGTTGAAACGTGAATCAGGACTGTTCAGACATCCCATATTTGTGACCATCCCCTTGCTCCTGTCTCTCATGCTGTTACTTGTCTTTTGGCTTGTTTTATGTGTGGAGTCCACTCCACAAGCGCTTTGAGCCAGGCTTTGAAACCAGCCTGTGTGGACGTTACTTTGATAGTCATCATAGATAGTCTGTCAGCTGGCTTTCTCATCTTTTGCACTGGGGCAGGATCTCTCCTCTGTGGCTCCTAAGACGGCTTCGATTTGTTTTTACAGGAACGGAATAACAAACTGCCGGATGCGGACAGAAAGCGAGCAGTCCTGTGGCTCTCCAGTCGTTAGCGGTGACCCCAAGGAGGATCACAACTACAGCAGTGCCAAATCTTCCAACCATCGGAGCACATCACCTGCTAGTGACTCTGTTTCCTCTTCCTCTGCTGACGACCAGTACGAATTTGCAACTAAAGGTAGCCAAGACAGCAGTGAAGGAAGTGAAGTCAGCTTCCAGAGCCACGAGAGCCATAGTGAAACAGAAGAGGAGGACAAAAAGCAGAATCGGAAGGAGACCAAGGATTCTTTAGCTGACAGTGGGTATGCATCCCAGCACAAGAAAAGGCAACATTTAATGAAGGCGAAAAAAGTACCGAGTGACACACTGCCTCTTAAAAAGAGACGTACGGAAAAGCCCCCGGAGAGTGATGACGAGGAGATGAAAGAAGCTGCAGGATCGCTCCTGCATTTAGCAGGAATTCGATCCTGTTTGAACAACATCACCAATCGGACGGCAAAGGGGCAAAAAGAGCAAAAGGAAACCACAAAAAATTAGAACAAATCAATGATTTGTTTGAACTTACAAAGTTTTGTTTCAGCACGTCAGGTGAATTCTAATGATTTGTGGCAATATCAGCAATTTTTTCCTCTTTTCTTTTTCTTTCTGTTTGTTTTGGGTTTGTTTCTTTCTTTTTCTGTTTTTTTTTGGGGGGGGACCCTTAAGATTTTTATTTTAAAAGGAGATTGAAGCCATAGAACTCATACTGACACTCAGTTAATTTACAAAAGCTTTTCATTGCCTGAAGACAAAAAGTTAACAAAAAAAAAAAGAGCCAAAATCGCCATTGCTTTCTCCAGCTTGTCAAAAATGCATGGTTGAGTACGCAGTGACATCAACGTTAATGTGGTGAGAGTAAAATTGGACACTTGGAAATCCCTCTTATACTAGAAGAGCTGTGCGTAATTTAGTAATCATTCAGGCCTGGCCCTTAAGAATTTTTTTAATGGCCTAACAATTGGGTTAGAAGCGAATGTGAATAAAGAGATCTGGGGGAAAGAGGAGACACGCGCTTCTCAGCACCAAACCGAGAACCACTCGTGGCACTTGGACACGCTGTGCCCTAGAAGTCTTTGGACAGCCACTGCTGGCAACTGGCAAACCGTGATGCGCTTGGAGTGCTTCACGCGCTGTATGTGGCTTATGAGGTGAAGACTGATAGCTCGAAGTTTGGGGAAATTTGAACTATGTATGCAATGGGTTTCAGTGAAATAGCGAGAAGAAATGGGAGGGGGTGCACTGTTAGTAGCATCGTTAATCGTTGAATTCTGTCTTCTGTATTAAACTAAAAGAATGTTCAAAAAGCCATAAGCCCGAAGATTGGCACTGCGTGCAAAAAATAATAGTAATAGGGAAAAACAAGCTATGTCTTCTAAACTGCCTGAGTGAAAAGCAATCAAGTCTAAGAAATTACAGTAGATAGTAAGGAAGGAAATACATCAGAATCTTTTTCTGTGGATCAAATCCTTGATCTAACTGGGGAAACAAAGCTACAAAACCTGCCATTAGTAGTATTCTGTATTTACAAGTAAAAGGAAAGCATATTGGTGAACAGTAAAATTCAGAAGTTCAACAAAAGAGCTCCTCCACGGCCCTGAGAAATGAGTGTGCAGTGGCCATCAGTCAGGATTCATCTGTGCAAAAATAACAACCGATTTCCAGATTCAACCAGCGTAGCCAGCAGAAGAAATTTGATCCACATTGCATGGATTCCTTTTGGGAGGGGGGGGATAGAAAAAGCAAACCATTTTTTTTATTCAAAGATGACAAAGTTCTTGTAAGGTAAATAATGTATTTAGCATGAAGCATGAATTATTTTCATATAAATATAGAAAATAGAGAAAAAGGCTATGCCTCTAATTTTTAAGCCCTTAGGCTTAGAGTTTGTTTTTTTGGATTTTATTTTTTTGTTTGTTCTGTTTTTGTTTTGGTTCTTTTTTGTTGTTGTTGGGGTTTTTTTGAAGCAGGTGTTTAAGGTTTAACCTTCTTCAGGGACAAACACTGACTGTTGGGAACTTACTCTGCAATATTAAAAAATAAAATCTTCATGCTCTGGTAGGGCTTGGATGGTTGAATTATACTGCCTTGTCTGCACATTCAGCCCCCCTCTCCCTACTTCTGTTTAAAAAAAAGAAAAAAAAAAAAAGTTAAAGTGTGTCCTTTCTTCGTCTGTACATGTGTAACATGACGCAATAATCTGAGGGCAAATTTAGTAGTGAGTGTGTATGACAGAATCAAGAGAATAATGGGAGGTTAATTGAGGAAAACTCTCTGATTTGATTCAGGAATAAGTAGACAAGAAAATAGCTTTGCTAATTTGCCATGAGAAAATGAAGTTAGTAAAGAGCCTTACTGAGGTGTCCAGAGAAAAAACGGTGTTACAGAGAGTGTATTTCAGGTATAGTGCTACTCTCCTGGTAATGACAACTATTGGATTGGAGATCCCTACAGCAGAGGGAAGCTGTGAGGGAAGTAAGACAGTCTCTCTCACCTGGATTCATTAATTTGGCATGAAAAATTCTGCACTTAGAGTATCCTAGAGGCAAGAAGAAAATCCCAGGAACCAGTGAGTTAAGAGAACGAAACGGTCGGTTTCTTAAAAAGAACGTAGGTTTATATTGATCCCTCACAACTGCTTCAGGCAGCAGTTTCACCAAGATGGTTCCAGTTTAGGAAGAGTGAGTTACAGAAGGGTTTGGCTTCCCACTCAGTGGAGTGAAACTGAAAATTGCATTTGGAGATACCCATGGTGTGTGTCCATTTAGGAAGTGGAAGAACAGGAGGGCAGGCTGGTCTGGACCTGTTCCAGTGCTCCACGAGCATTTTGCCATGTACAGAACAGGGCCACACCGGGGACAGCCCAGCCAAGCGGTGCCTCTCCTCCCATCTCACCCAGCGTGTCCTGGGATCCAGGAGCTGCCTGACGGCTGCCGGAGCCCAGCACAGCTGCGAGCTGTGCGGGTAGGGACAGAGAGAGCCACGGATGGGCAAGGAGCAGCCCTGCACGCCCCTCTGTTTGCTGGGGCTGATGCGTGCAGGGCCGATTCCCAGCGTTGGTGGAGTCGGGAGTAGATGGATGCTAACTTTTGTTGGCTGCCTGCAGCCCTTAAGGTCAAGTTAAGGAACACAGGAACGACGGTCCCTTGGCCAGGCAGCACAGAGATGAATGAGCCATAGCTTTTCCCTTGTCTGATTGGACTGGGATAATCGGCTGCTTCCCAGATCCACGCTCCCTACAGCCAGAGTCCACAGGCAGTGAGCCACACAACCCCTGCACAAGAAAACTTGGTCCTTCATCTTTCTACGGACTGTATGAAGAGTCATCTGAAATATAAAATACTACACTATCAGTTTGCAACCACCTTTGCTCATTAATGCATAGTTGTACCAGCTTGAGAGTGGTTTAATATTCATCAAAAAGCAACACTGAAAAGTCAAATTTAGTGGCAGAAAATACACTCAAACCATGGCTCAGCCATCTCTGTCCTCCAGAGAAAGCGATGTAGTGGTGCGCCGGTGGCCAGATTACATCCACAGTCACGACACTAATTCAGAGCGACTTCACTGATTGCAGTGTGTCAGTGCAAATTATAGCAGTATCTGCTGAACAACAAGTACCATTCATGAACGTGGACTCTTGGTGGTTAAATATATAATTACCACTAGTATTAATCACCTTAGAAAACAGTAATTTTGCATAAGTATCTAATTAGGCAGGTTATCTTTTTATATATAATCTGTATAATCTATCTTCAACAACTCCTTCATCTACTTGCTGGTAAACCTGAAATGTTGGCAAGCATCTATTTTCATGTAAAATTTATTGCTCCTAGTCTGATCTGCTGAGGAGGTATTGCCCAGTAGGAGTTTACAAAGTGATGTTCAGGAACCAGCAGCTTGGCTGAGGGCTAATGCTGTCAACAGATTATTTCTGGAGTTTAAAACCAACTTGTCCTTTCTGACCCTTACTCTGACTATTGATGAGAAGTACATAATTTGGATTTGTGTAAAATGTTTAGGAGTCACCTTCTGAAACATTTTTGTGCCTGGCTGACAATGGCAGCTTTGTCAGAACTGGTTCTACTCCGTCAGAAAAGTTCTCTTTTTTTAGAAGAATTGAGACCGATTTGTTTTCCAAAAAAATTACAATGTCAGCTTTTCAGTGCAGTTGTCTTTACTTTGACTGAATCATGCCAAAACGGAGTGGTAATTGCACTGTACTAAGAACTCTCTCACTTGCCAGACATCAGGCAGTTTGGTTTTGCTTGTTTGCTTTCCGTACTAAGCCATTTTGGGGTGAGAAGTCGTCAAATCTCTTAACTTTCCATTTTCCTCGCTCTATCAGTATTGCCAAATTAGCGTTTCTCCAAGAGAGGTGGGGGCTGGGGGAGTCCCAGCAGGTCAGCAAGCATTCGGTGGCGAGGTCTGCGTAGGCGTGGATGGTGAGGGTCGCTCGGACTCCGTGGCGGGTTCCTTTGGAATATGCCTTTTGCAGCAAGAAGCTGCGACGCAGACAAGAGCTAACGCCACAAGCAGATTTCGCCCGCGTCTGCAGGCAGGTGAAATCCGCCATCGCGCTGGCGTTCTGCAAGCGCTTGGCCATCCCGCTGCATTTTGATACAGATGTTGCCTGCATTTAAAAATTCAAGCGCAGGTCTCAAACAGCTTTCATGGATGACCCCATAGCTGTTCCTGAAAGCAGTCTGGTTCTGAGCTTCTCCTGGCAAAACCAGCAGTAGTTCTGCCACGGTCGCAGGGTTTTACAACTGAGGAGCCTGGTGTGAGAGCGAGGAGGCGTGCCGTCTAGGACTGGACAGCTGTCCTGGGGCTGTGTGCTCTTCTCACTGGCAGTGCAGCCGAGGTACCCGTGTTCTGGCTCCTCTGACCTTAGCGGGAGAAGGGAATCCCGAAGGAGGTGCATCAGCTCCTGGTGTTTGACTGAATTACTGTCTACCTTGGGAAAAGATACAGAGAAACTCTGGGGGCTGCATTCTTCTCTGGAGTGAGGTAGAGTTACATCGACATACTTCAGCAGAGAGTGAAATCCTGAACAGCACACCAAACGGCACCGGGGATAAAATGACCAAAACAGCACTTTGTCCCATTTTCTCGGTCGCTGTCATTGATTTTCCCTGAGATTCTGGCTCCCGAGTCATCGAAAGATGTAGATAGGCGCAGTCTGGGGTTTTCTAGAACCGGCAGGTGTCTGATCTCCTCTGCAGTCAGCGGAGCTATAGACACCCCAGCGCTCCTGGGAATCTTTACCGTTTCACTGTTAGTATTATTACCATTTTTCCTTGAATCTGGCCCTAGGCATTTTTGAAAACATTACTCTCCCTTGCTCCAGGATCAGAATAAAACTGTCGAGAGAACGCATTTCCAATTTCAGATGCAATGCAATTGACTTCACTTCATGGAGAATGCAAACCCTGCTCCTTCGGGTGTGTCACTACTGCCTGAATGTAGCTCATTGGCATATTTTGTAGGAAATCTTTTGAAACGTTTTCTTGACTTTGCCACCAAAAGAGCATTTGAACCATACATCCTCCTGATTGTAACAGAATATCAGTGTTGACCGTCTGACTAGTTCAGTTTTAGTAGTGTTCTTCACAGCCCTCCAGTAATATATCAAACACTGTTATGCACATAATGCAGCACTGTGATCTAATTTAAATAATACTTTTTTATTATTTATACTACTCTATGTAATATACATCAACACTTTGCTATATAACCTAAGTGATAACCCTCTTCTTAGTTACCTGCCAAACTTTGAATTTCTGTTTGGTTTCTATTGCAGTTAGGACAGTTACCAAGTTGTAATGATGTCTCTTTTCCTTTGAAATGGGATGTGTAAGTCAAACTATATTTTGTGTGTTTCTGTTTTGAGCTGGAGTTTATAAGGATTTACACACAACATTTGGTGTTCTGTATAAATCTGCATACATTTGTGAATTCATCTGTTAATCCCCTTTTATTTAGAAAGTATTAATTGATGGTGGTTTATTAGGGTTTTTCATTCTTGCATTTTTATTTTTAGTACTGGTTATTCTTGAATTAAGCAGAGACTTGTCAGCTGGGTTGCTTTATCTTTGATCATGTACATGACCTTGTAATTCTTCCATGGTTCAGCAAACAAGTACTAGCTTCACTGACCAAAAAAAAAAAAATAAGTCTCAACCTAATGTGTCTATGGTGCTGTATTTTGCTGGTGTACATTTAAAACCAGAAATGATTTAAAGGTCACTTTTGACTTGTTCTAATAAGTAGCCTTTCCTGGTTTGGGGAGTTTGGGTTCTGTTTTGTTTTAGCATTGAAATAAGGTATATTTATCTGAAGCTATATAATGGTTTTTCTACTGTACCACATTTCCTTTTGCAAAGAGGGGGAAATCAACCAGATGTAACATCCTCTCACAGTCCACGGAAGGGGGTTTTGCTTCACTTTTTTTTTTTCAGTGGATTTCGTTGGGCTTTGCATCAGGCCAGCAGTTAGGAGAGCTCATCATCTGAGGGTTTAAGGGATAAATGACATCTTATCCTGGCCCTCAATGCTCAGAGGGATTTTACTGGATGCTAAAATTACGTGCTGGATTCTGGGATGGCTGAGGGTCTAGAAATGGGCATCTTTTTCATTTGTTTCTGGCCTGAAATCCCAAGACTTTCTTTTTTCGTTCAGACAACACTGAACTCGAGTTCATCTTTAAGTTACTAGAGCATTGTACATTTCCGGAGTATGCGTGTGGGACAGCAACTGAAAGTCACACCTGTATCTGATAACCAGTTCCATGCCTGCATCATTCACACTCACTACTTAAAACTGCCATGGTGTAAAATGTTGGGGGGAATGATTTGTGTGTGTATGAAAAGCATTATGGACTTGTACATTTTTTTTATACTCTGTAATTTCTGAAATACTTTGTTTTACAGAAAAAAGTGATAAAGCAATCAAAAGACCAAGAGATTTAGTATCAATGCTTAAGGGTCACAGGACCTTAACTGGCCAATAAGTTAATTTAGTACAGTGATAAGCCAATTTTTTTCCTGTACTTGGCGTCTGAAACTGCCAATTTCATCAATATTAAAATACAAACTGTGATGGGGAATGAACAGTGATGTTAAGTTGTATTTGTGTTTACCTAAATGAGCAGTCCGAAGACAAGTGCAATCAGCTGATCTTTAGGAAATATGAAAATGTTGATTTAGAGGCATACTTGCATTTTACATTTTCTTGATGTGTAATCATATTGCCAAAGACAAACTATTTCATCAATTATTATTGTATATAACACTTTCCCAAAACCTACCATAAAGTTTCTGTGATGTATTGTCTTCCAGTTGCAATAAAAATTACTGAGTTGCATCAATTGAACAATTGTAGTTGTGTGAATACTGGCTTTGAATTATGCCCAGATATTAAGAAGGAACAACAGTGATGTTTTTTTACAAATTTATTCCTTCATTATTAAATAGTTCTAGTCCCCGTGGGATGTTACCTGTATCTTCGCTGCAGTAGGTATCAGCTTGTGTTAATTTGCTGTCGCGTGCAAATGGCTGGTCTCACTGTATTGGTGTTAAGTCAGGGCCTGATCTTCCTTTCTCATCAGTTTTGCAGCCTGGAAACAAAGCTGATTTCACTGGGAATTGTATCTTCTTTTTTTAATTAGCAACAATTAGAAGAGATTCAGTGATAAAACATGTCTGACGGTATATATATGACATCCTGAAAAACGTTGCTTTCTAATCTTTGCATCCCCCCTGCCCAGGCTTTATTCTGGTTTCTGCAGCACCAGGACGCTCAGTGCTTTTGCCACGTTTCCCCTTTACCTTGTGGCATGAAGGGACTGTTGGCGGGAGGAAATCCCATAGAGCCGAGACCTTCGAAGGCAGCTGCCTCAGCTGGCGCAGTCGGTAAGCACCGAGGAGGTATCCTGCTCTGCAGACGCTTGGAGCCTCCCCGGTCACCTTGAGCTGCTGCAGGAATCAGCCATGCTCGTCGCTCAGCAGTGCCGAAACCCGGCATGTTCAGTGCCTCTCTGTATGGATCCAGCGATTCAAAGTTGAGAGCTGAAGGAAACAGTGCAAAAGTCATCTCTTCAGAGAGTGAATATTAGCATAAAAAAATAGTAGTTGCCTCCTAGCTTTCTCCAATCAAGCTGAATAGTCAAATCTTACAACTAAAATCGTACCCCGAACACTGTGGTTTGGAAGTGTTCTAACAGCCATTATATACCTATAGGTTAAACTTTGAGAAAGATTGAGAAGAAAAAAAGCCCCTCTGTTCTCCTGTCAAACTGAAATCTTCCCCACAGCTGGTTTGAGACGCTGCTGGAGCAGGGGAGGATGGTTGGTTTCTCAGCTGTGTGATGGGAATGTGTGGCCACTGAAGCTGGAACTCCAGCTGACCCGGAGCTGTAAGCGTGTCCCCCTCACTCGTCTCGACGCCATCCTGAGCAGCTGGTGTTGGAGACTGCCACAGTAGGCACCTGAGGGACAAGACGGATGTAAACAGGTCCGGTGGGGAGTGGGGCAGAGGAAACAAAATGCCTGAGATACACACAAAAGAGCATAAAAATGCCCAGCCCCAAGACCTGACCAGGCAACTGACACTTCCATGTGTTGCCTGAAAAAGTGCCAGTTTGTAACCTACCCTCAGTGCCCGCTGCTGCTGCGACAGAACAAAGAGGAGAGAAACAAACTTGGCCAAGGAGACAAGATGAGAGGAGATGGGTGAGAAGACAAAAACCACTTCGCTGTGCTCTGGACCATCTTCCTCTCATGGATCCCCCTCCCACCCACCGCCCGCTAAGCCAGCGTCACGCAGCACGCTCTGCGGGTGGGTCTGTAGCCACGTGTGGAGGCGCAGGGAGACCCACAGACTCCACAGAAAATGTTTTGGCCTTTGTACGCAGCCAGCATGCTTGCCAGGAGACTGGTCTTGGGCTCGTTTCAGCACAGGGCATTACATGAGGGCCTTAAAAACGTTTCAGACAGGCACAGTGTTTGAGACACGGTGAATCCCAGTTGTGCTACAGGCTTTTTGTGTAACCTTGCGATTTGCCTGTCAAGGGCAAAACGGTCTCAAGTTGTGAGTTTCCTTCATTGCCAATTAACACAGACTTCTGGTCGCTCATTTGGGTGTTGAGAAAGGACACAGCCAACCAGCCTCTTACGTACACACCTGTCCTGCCTCCTCTCCAGCCTCAACGCCCGTATTTCCACCACGGGTTACGCTCAGTCTGTCAAAGTGCCTCTGGCAAGCTGTTGGGCAGCACGAGCAGTTGAAGTGATTTACGTACTGGCTCGCTCTGCCACTCTTTGGCTCTTGCTGCTTGTCCTGCTGCTTTGGGCATGCGTGGTCCCTCTGCTGCTCTTTCTTCAGGGGTGTCCCTGCTTCAGTGTGGTGGCCCACAGGCTGCAGTCCCTTGGGGGTGTCCCATTCCAGTGTGGGCAATCCATGGGCTGCAGTCCCTTGGGGGTGTCCCCATTCCAGCGTGGTGGCCCACAGGCTGTGGTCCCTCAGGGGTGTCCCATTCCAGTGTGGGCAATCCATGGGCTGCAGTCCATCAGGGATGTCCCCATTCCAGCGTGGTGGCCCACAGGCTGCAGTCCCTCGGGGGTGTCCCCATTCCAGCATGGGCAATCCATGGGCTACAGTCCATCAGGGATGTCCCCATTCCAGCATGGTGGCCCACAGGCTGCAGTCTCTCGGGGGTGTACCCGCTCCAGCGTGGGTGACCTGTAGGCTGCAGTCCCTCGGGGGCACACAGACCCCTTTGGACCTTAAGCGGGTCTCCAACAGCCCTCCGTATTTTTTACGACATGCACCTGAGGAGGAGCACTCCCTCCTTCTCTGACTGCCTGCAGCAGTGGCACCCAGCGGGTTCCTCCCTGTTGTTGGCCTCAGCTGGCTGGAACCAGCTGTGGCCAGCTCAACGCGGCTCCTGGCCAGCCCCCACTTGGAGGGTGCTGCCCAGCTCTGGTCCCTCCCGGCCGCTGCAGCCCCTGGGACATGGTGGCCCATGCTCATGAACCATGTTCGGCCCACGCAGGGCCTGCCCCGGCCCCGGAAACCTGGGGGCAGGCACCACGGCCACGCTCCAGGATGGAGCCCGTGGGGGCCACCCCGGTACGGGCACCCGCCGCGGGGTGGCTGCCGCCGTGCCGCCGTACTCCCAGCCCGCTGCGTGCCCCCCCTCGACAGCGCCCGGCCGGGTGTGGTGGCAGGGCTCCTGGCCCTCCCCGCTGGGTGGCCATGGCTGTGTCAGCGCGTATCGCAGGGCAGGCGCGGGGCTGTGAGCCGTCACGCGGCCGGTTTTGGCCACGGGAGCGGGAGCAGCCCGGGCAGCACGGACAGGCCCTCCCCGGCCGGGCGCCCCGGCAGTCGCCTCGCCGAAGTTCAGCAGCGGCGCGGCCGGAGGTGCGGGGCTCCGGGGACCCCAGAGAGCAAGGGCAGGGCACCGAGGGAAGCCGCGGGGCCCCGGCCCACCCGGCCTGCTTGCAGGAGCAGGCACCCAACGGGTGTCTCGCACAAAACGGGTAGGCACGAGATGCCTGAGCCTGCGCGGCCTCCATCTTACTGCATGGCCTCCACGTTGCACTCCTTCCCTCACACAACATCGTCCTCACTGCGGGCTCCGCTGCGAAGAGGCCGCAGCTGACCCCTCTGCTCGCGCGTGCGCGCTGCCTGGGCACGTTGCCTAGAAAGCAAGCGGGGAATGTAAATAACGACAAAAGGCTTTGCTCTGTCTGCCTCAGGTCCTGTATTATGCCGGGAAACGAAATGACGACGGTTTCTGTGACGTCTGCTTCTTAAAGAAATCTACTACAAAGGAATAACTCTTCAGCTTTAACACGGTGTGGTACATTGGCTGGGCACGTTCAATTTGCCTAAGATAATTAAAGAGTTTTTAAACTTCATTGTGAAATACAGATGGTTAACCATGGTGAGAAACCCCATGGAAGACACTCTACGGCAAACATCTGTCAGAATTAATAACAAACATACACTCTGCTTTTAATCTTACGCTGTTTGACGTCATTTTGATTGCCTATAAATCTTCAGGTTTTGTTTATATTTCTGTTTGCGTTAGGCTTGTTTGCCGCTTTGTTTGATCAGCAGTGCTGCTATTCACCATGGTGTAAGAAATCAAATAATGATTGTGTATATATAGCAATCTGAGCATTACAGTGCAGGAGACTGTAAACACAGAATTTTAAAATCTCCGCTTACCATCCTAAGCGATGTTCTCTCCAGGTCTTTAATAACAATCAATTTCCAGAGGCTTTTCCCAAATAACCGTCATTGAAAACAACAGCATTTCTGTGGTAGCCTGGCCCTGAACCGCAGTATCTTCCTGCTGCTGAGACAGAACTTCTCCTTATCTGTCTGCTTTCAATCAGTTAGACAAGACACAAAGATAGCGCCCACATTTTTCTTCTCCTGCTTTTTTGAATGAATGTTCGTACGTCAACAAATAGGAGGAAAAACCCCACTCCTGCGAGGTGCAGCGTAGGAGTGAGAGGCTGCGCGTTAGGGACACCCTGGAGCTCAGCTGCGTGCTGCGGGATGACGCAGCAGATCCCCCCCTCCCCGAGCTGACATTTCCATGCCTACACACCCAGCCTGCAAAAGCAAATGGCTTATTGGCAAAGTGTAATAGAAAAAGTAGGATGAGATAGAATGACAGCAAAGAGGTTGACGACATGGCTGCTTTGCCCTTAATTAGGACAGGCCAGCAGAGCACCTGTGAAAATAATACAGTCTCCTCTCGTTCCTTTGCAGCTTTGTTTTCGCATCTCTCAACCACAGATCGGTCTGTGATGCAGGGACCTGATTTTAATCATCATCTTACATAATCTCTGCAATCATAGTAAAGAGCAGTGCTGTTCAGTGATTTTAAAAATAGCTTTGTTCTGCTATCAGCATACTAATTTATACACTTGCCTATTCCAGCCAAGTTCATTCACCATCTCAGTTACAGAAGCCACGCTACCTGGGGTGTAATCAAATACAGCGGGCTTGGCGTGTTACAGTAGTGTGAGCAGCAGATCATCAGTCAGGAGGAGAGACCCAGCTCCTGTTCCTGGCGGCCACCGCCTGCGGCCTCCTCCCAGCGCGGCAGCGGGCAGGAGCCGCGCCCACGGGCAGAGCTAGCTGGTGATGCCTGTGCAAAAAAGAATGGATGTGGGGAATATTGTCTAAAAGGCTGCGAACAGCCTTCAGTCAGCCATTTTGAACTGCTGAGCTTTGCAAGCGAGGCAGGGGGAAGGGAAGGGAAGAGGGAAGGGAAGGGAAGGGAAGGGAAGGGAAGGGAAGGGAAGGGAAAGA
>Ga0065711_1001926_pt2 | contig 38524 bp, 17 predicted proteins | sample Hoacrofraction12_FD_59098 | JGI IMG/M metagenome (GOLD analysis project Ga0065711, IMG submission 59098) | Hoatzin crop microbial communities from Cojedes, Venezuela - Epithelial fraction 12 v2 (version 2) | ecosystem: Host-associated > Birds > Digestive system > Esophagus > Crop | place...
GGGCCAAGGAGAGTGTCCATCCCTTATTGGATGCGAGGGGGAATATTGCCAACAAGGATGAGGAAAAGGCTGAGGTACTTAACACCTTCTTTGCCTCAGTCTTTAATAGTCAGACTGGTTATTTCCAGGATAGTCAGACCCACTGCTGGAAGATAGGGAAGAAGAGCAGAATAAACCTCCCATAATCCAGGAGGAAACAGTTAACGACCTGCTATGCCACCTGGACACTTTTGTAAGTGTCTATGGGGCCGGATGGGATCCACCCAAGAGTGCTGAGGGAACTGGCAGAACAGCTGGCCAAGCCACTCTCCATCTTCTATCAGCAGTCCTGGCTAACGGGGGAGGCCCCATATGACTGGAGGATAGCCAGTGTAACACTCATCTACAAGAAGGGCTGAAAGGAGGATCCTGGGAACTACGGGCCTGTCAGCCTGACCTCGGTGCCAGGCAAGATTTGGGAGTGGTTCATCCTGAGTGCACTCACTGGGCATGTGAAGGACAACCAGGTGATCAGGTCCAGCCAGCATGGGTTCATGAATGACAAGTCCTACTTGACCAGCCTGATCTCCTGCTATGACCAGGTGACCTGCCTAGTGGATGAGGGAAAGGCTGTGGATATTGTCTACCTGGACTTAAGTAAGGCCTTTGACACTGTTCCCCACAGCATCCTCCTAGAGAAACCAGATGCCCGTGGTTTGGATGGGTGTACTCTTCGCTGGATAAAGAACTGGCTGAATGGCCGAGCACAGAGAGTGGTGGTGAATGGAGTTAAATCTAACTGGCAGCCGGTCACAAGTGATGTCCTCCAGGGCTCAGTTTTGGGTCCAGTCTTGTTTAACATCTTTATCAATGATCTGGATGAGGGGATTGAGTGCTCCCTCAGTAAGTTTGCAGGTGACACCAAGTTGGGTGAGAGCGTCGATCTGCTTGAGGGTAGGAAGGCTTCTGCAGAGGGATTTGGACAGACTGGATCGATGGGCTGAGGCCAACTGTATGAAGTTCAACAAGGCCAAGTGACGGGTCCTGCACTTCGGTCACAACAACCCCACACAACGCTACAGGCTTGGGGAGGAGTGGCTGGAAAGCTGCTCAGCAGAAAAGGACCTTGGGGTGCTAGTCAACAGCCAGCTGAACATGAGCCAGCAGTATGCCAGGTGGCCAAGAAGGCCAATGGCATCCTGGCTTGTATCAGGAATAGTGTGGCCAGCAGGAGTAGGGAGGTGATCACGCCCCTGTACTTGGCACTGGTGAGGCCACACCTCGAGTACTGTGTTCATTTTTGGGCCCCTCACTACAAGAAGGACATTGAGGTGCTGGAGTGTGTCCAGAGAAGGGCAATGAGGCTGGTCAAGGGTCTAGAGAACAAGTCTTATGAGGAGTGACTGAGGGAGCTGGGGCTGTTGAGTCTGGAGAAGAGGAGGCTGAGGGGGGACCTTATTGCTCTCTGCAGCTCCCTGAAAGGAGGTTGTAGTGAGGCAGGTGTTGGTCTTTTCTCCCAACTAACTAGCGATAGGATGATAGGAAATGGCCTCAAGTTGCATTAGGGGAGGTTTAGATTGGATATTAGGAAAAATTTCTTTATTGACAGAGTGGTCAGACATTGGAATACGCTGCCCAGGGAGGTGGTGGAGTCTCCAACTCTGGAAGTGTTTAAAAAACATGTAGGTGTGGCACTTCGGGATATGGTTTAGTAGGCATAGTGTTGTTGGGCGGATGGTTGGACTTGATGATCTTAGAGGTCTTTTTCAACCTATGATTCTATGATTCTGTTGTGGATATTGATTTCATAAGCCAGCCCAGTACAACTTCCTTTGCAATCGAGGCCTTAATAACACCAAGATACCTTTTGGTAAAGAAAAGGGTTTTGCACTGGTGCCCTGCAAACCGTGTCATGTGAATCACTGTTGCAGTACTACGTAAGAGCAGAAAAGAAGCTGAAGAGTGTGGATGAACGCAATGCTAGTTTCTGAGAGCATTTTCAGTCTGTTCCAGTGAAATTATTAATGGAAAAACTACATTAACTAATTAACTACATTCACAAATTAGGCTTGCAAAGCAAGATAGACTTAGACTTCACATCAGAAACTGGAAATAAAGTTACAGTATAGGAATGCATCTTCATAAGCTTGAAGATTCAAAAGACTTCTGAATTCCTGTTACAAAGTTGGAAATAATAGGCAATACCTATCAGAGCAATATCAAGGATGTATCCTCCTAATACCTATTAGTAGGTGGTTAAGGAAGTATTCTGAATCATTAAAAATGTATAGCATATACCGGTTTTAAATTTCTGTGACTCCTCTCAGTAAATGTCTTCCATCAGTCTGGTTGCAGAAATAAGTATGAGAATTTTGGTGACAAAAGGAATGCCATGAAGAGAAATGGAAGAACTGAACATCTGTTTCATGCTAGTAACTGGTGGCCCAGTGAAACAATTTAACTGATAATATAAACTGATGTAACTTTTATAGCATATTATAAATTGTAGCAGGTATTTAAGATGACATTCTCATCTCTTGTATATGTTCTGTCTTTTAATACATGTATTCAAAGTACTGACAACAACTTTGTATACCTTTGAAAGGACATTACTTTAAATTTTCATTACAAGGCATTCAAAGATGTGCGGTTGTTATCATATCTAGACAAAATTGAGAAGGAAATTTTGTGGAAAATGAGAGCACGAAAGAATCAGTGGGCAGAAAATGTTAATAGAAAAATCTTATTGAAAGATCCGTTCAGTTACTCCTATAAGTCGTATTTCTTTGAAAAGTATTTGAGTATTGTTTTGGTTTGGCCTGGATAAATGCCAGGTGCCCACCAAAACTGCTCTATCACTCCCCCTTCTCAGCTGGATAGGGGAGAGGAAATGTGATGAAAGGCTTGAGGGTCGAGACAAGGACAGGGAGAGATCCCTCACCAATTACTGTCATGGACAAAACAGACTGAACTTGGGGAGAAACGGGAGTTTAATTCGTCACCAATCAAATCAGAGTAGGACAGAGAGAAATAAAACCAGATCTTCAAACACCTTCGTCCCACCCCTCCCTTTGTCCCGGGCTCAACTTCACTCCCGTTTCTCTCCCTCCTCCCCCCGAGCAGCACAGGGGGATGGGGAATGGGGGTTGCGGTCAGTTCATCCCACGTTATCTCTGCCGCTCCTTCCTCCTCAGGGGGAGGATTCTTCACACTCTTCCCCTGCTCCAGAATGAAGGTTCCTCCCACAGGAGACAGTTCTCCACAAGCTTCTCCAACATGAGTCCTTCCCACAGGGTGCAGTTCTTCACGAACTGCCCCAGCGTGGGTCCTTCCCACAGGGTGCAGTCTTTCAGGAACAGGCTGCCCCAACGTGGGTCCCCCACAGGGTCACAAGTCCTGCCAGTAAACCTGCTGTGGCGTGGGCTCCTCTCTCCATGGGTCCGCAGGTCCTGGCAGGAGCCTGCTCCAGCGTGGGGTCCCTTCCATGGACTACAGGTGGACCTCTGCTGCACCATGAACCTCCGTGGACTGCAGGGGGACAGCCTGCCTCACCATGGTCTTCATCACGAGCTGCAAGGGAAGGATCTCTGCTCCGACGTTTCGGGCACCTCCTCCCCCCTCCTTCTTCACTGACCTTGGTGTCTGCAGAGTTGTTTCTTTCAGATCATCTCACTCATCTCTCTTCACTGCATTTTCACCAGCGAGTTTTTTTTCTTCCCTTTCTTAACTATGTTATCCCAGAGGCTCTACCACAGTTGCTGATTGGCTTGGCCTTGGCCAGCAGTGGGTCCATCTTGGAGCCGGCTGGCACTGGCTTTATCAGACATGGGGGAAGCTTCTTGCAGCTTCTCACAGAAGTCACTCCTATAGCCCCCCTGCTACCAAAACCTTGCCAGACAAACCCTAACAAGTATAAACTGTAAACGTATTCTTATTTTTAAAGTTCACATCTCTTCAGCCCATCATCGAATCTTGGGGAGAGTGTAGAGCTATTAGAAGTGATTGTATTTAGGCACAAATCCTTGGCTGAATCAGAATCTTTGTTCTTAACTAAGGTAGGGTTAAGCTACTGAACAAACCACCACCCAACCAAAAAAAAGAACCTCTCCTATCAACACTCTTGTTTGTAAATGCTAAATTAGAAGGAGTCCTTTGGATATGGAGTCAAAATGACTTGTATGCTCTGTGTGGATGTAGATAAATGGTTCTTGCTTGAACCATCTCACTCTGAAATGACAGATTTTTAATACCAAGCACAATCCTTCCTCCAGCTGAGGCTCTGATTGTGCAACTGTCATTGAGCAGAGCTTCTGGGTACGAATAATCTTGATGCAGGGATTTAAAAATTAAAAAATGTCTGTGCAAACTTGGCTTTCTTTGATTTTGAACCGAACTACTTAGGCAGGTCTTTTCTGTGGGAAAACATTCTGAGCAATTTCAAACCAGAAAATTGAATTGCCAGGTATGATGGAATAGACTCAGACAAGCACCAAAACAGAGATCTGAAAACATCTGAAAAGCTTTGTTTACCCTCACCTAAATGAGATTTGAATGCAAGTACTATTGTGCTTAGACAGTGGAAATGTATTTCTATTTTAAAACGTGAACGAGAGAGTGGCGGAAAAGACAAGATATGGATGCTACATTGCAGTGGTAAAAGAAATGTAGCGGAGGCAAAAAGCTCATTTCTTTTCATTACAGAGAAAATAGTTTAGACCAAATCCAATTGCACTGGAGTGAGGGAAAAGATCATCATTAACCTCTGTGCAGCTGGATTAAGTCTTCAACTGGTATAACTAACTTCCTTAGTGGATCGTATTCTACCTCTCATCCTGTACGTTGTTAAGCTTTTTCAGCTGCATGCTGCTTTAAATAACATTGGTAGTGCTCGGTATTTTGTCTGATTTTTTATTTTCTTAAGCATGGGAGATGTCACTGAGTCTGAGAAACAAGAAATCTGTCACCAGCTTGGATCTGCGCATTGAAAACTTGTTCTCTCAATGCTGTGGGAATTCAATCTTTTTGTGCAAATGTATATAGAGCCACTGACTTAAACCCTTCAGATTGATCATGAACTTCTGAAAATCAGAATATCTTCATTCATCATCAGGAATTCACACCAAGATTCATGACAAGTTTTGCAAGTTTGTAGATACCAAATGATGTAATTGAAAAAACAGAAAAGAAGTGCTGACTAACAAAAAGATCTTTAATTTTGTTTATATATAATGAATGTGACCTGAAGAAAGTTGCTTTAGCTAAAAGTAGGCTAAATTTCTTGTAGAAAAAAAGTAACTTATGGCAAAAATAGGTCTATATCCCATTGCTGAGCAGTCATTAGTTTTTACAAGTTCCTTCCTTTTTCCAGGTTCTAATTGGTGGCCTATTGGGAGCCCTGAGCACAGAGCTGTCAAAGCAACCTCCTTTTTTACTTTTTTGTCACATTCCAATGTAATTAGACAGATGATTATAGTAACAAACACAGTACCAGCTGTTTGAAGCTTAATACTATTTAAGTATTGCCATGCCTTTATTTTAAAGGTACCGAAACATATGGGAATCATAAGCCATTTCTCTCTCTCTCCTTTCTCCACTGAGCTAGAATTTTTATTCAGATGCTAAGCTTGTGTTTGAAGAAAGGGGAAAAGAACTAATATTTCTGAAATACCCTGTCATAACTCCGACTCATCTGTCTCGTTCATGCAACTTCAGCTCCCCTTTCTATTCCATCTCTTCGCTGACATTGTTTCTCTGGGCACAGAAGAGTGATGATAATACAGAAACAGGTTGCTGCAGCTTTAGCAGCCTAAGACTCAATTAATGGCAATAAAGAGAATAATAACAATCATAAAGTTTTTTTTTGAATGCTCTTTTACATGAAAAACTCCTTGAGGCAGCAGATGTATCCTTTCTAGATGGGGCTATATCACTGCTTTTGTGGCTACTGGAACTAATTTCTCTCCCAGGATTCAAATTTTCTGCAGTGGAAGTTGCTGTCTGTTTTCAGATACATACTTATTTTTCTCACTTCTCTATGTTTTAAAAGGAAAGCTTATATAAAAGACAAAAAAAAGAAAGGAAAATACAGCAGTAAGTAATTTAAGATATCAAAAAATTACAGCCAAACTCACCCTGTGCAATATTACTCAGAAATCTGCAGAGCTATTCCAGGGATTAAACTAACCACAGAGCTTGCATTCTTGGTTGTACAGAGCTAGCTTTCTGCCAAAGTGCTTTAAGACTTTGGCATCTTTTTGCTTTCATGTAACTGGGAATCAGGTCCTATAGCTTTATCCCCTCCACTCAGTGCTCTGTTCAGTGAAATCCCTGGGCTTTGCTTTCCATGTTTACGATGGGTGGGAGGAATGTGCAGCGGGAGGCTTGAAGGAAGAATGAAGCCAAGGATAATAACAGACTTGGTACTGCAGTATATAATCGGGTTCCTGTGCTGTGCCCATCACTGGGCCATCTTGGTGTCTCACAGTAGCGTAACAAAGGGCTGTGCTTGGTACCTGTCCGGTACAAGTCCGACTATTTCCATCGTCTGTAGCAATACATTTTCTGCTGCATAAGCTGGGGGCTGGGGCTGCCGAGACTGAGGGTGGGCAGAAGGTGCAGTCACGCCACATCTAACGGGCCTCCTGCACCATGCCCAGAATGGGTCGTGGCTTGGCTTCAGCTGGAGATTAAAATCTCCTTGAATGAGCTCTGTGCTTTGGTTTATTTTAAAGGATTGTGGGGCTGTGGCCAATCTCCTTTTAAATATGGAATGAAAATAAGCATAAAAACTTCTGCCACCCTAGCCAACCGCAGAAAGTAGCACCTGCTTGTTCTCAGAGGTGCTTGAATTCATATTGTATGACAGGAATTACTTCCTGTAAATTGTAATTAAGGATGATTGTATCAACAAATGCTTTAGAAAGATTAGTAACAAAGCTGAAAGAGAAGAGATATTTAAGACAGCAGAAAAATATTCCGGGTAATTTTTTGGGAAAATAAAGAAGTTTATCATATGTGTCAATGTTTTCAACAGAGCATTATGAGTGGATACTTGACTGCATAAAAGATGTTCTTCTTTCTTTTCTTTTTTCCTTCCTTTTTTTTGCTCTCCTCACCTCCTTACTACTGTAAGTTTTGAAAATAAATCCTTTCTAACAGGCTGATCTTTTTTGATGTTGAGTCAGTGAACAACTGAGCTATTTCACACTTAGGGAGCCAAATTTTGTCTCCTATTGCACATGTTGAAGCCTAAATTTGGGCCTCAGATGTTTCAACAGAGACAAGATTACTGCAGGCACAGGGTGTCAAAATTTACACTGAAACTTGTGTAGGTATGCTAAGGAGATAATACTTTCCAGGATGGGTAATTCCACCTTCAGCGAGCAGTGTCAGAGAAATAAATCAGCTTAAAAAACCCCAACAGAACTGGAGAACAGAAGATGCGGTTTAATTGCTCAAGCAAAGGCTAAAGGGAACTTTAAAGTCATCCTCTTCCTTTTGCAAGGCCAACCAAGCCTCTGGCATAAATCAGAGGAGCTTAAAAAATGCTCGAGTTAGTGTTGCAGGTCACCACTGTCCCGACGGAACTCCTTTGCTCTGGCCTGACCCTCCCTCACCCCCAGAAGAGGGTAATGCAGTGATCTTAGTACCACTTCAGGATGAAAAGTCTGACTCTTGCTCCACTGAGACAGAGTGAGGGAAGACAGGGGGTTGACTGTGGCCAGAGCGGTACAGACTTTACAAATACACTGGACATGTGAGCCCTGTGAGATAAATCTCTGAAAATACGTTTATCTTACACATATATATGTATGCTATTGGATTTTTAGCTGTGAACTGAATTCCTTTAACCTGTAGTTTGGCCTGAAGCAGTCTAATGGTGGTACTGCAGTGAGACCATACAAACTCATCTGTCACTTTAGGCTTAGCAGTTGCTCATGCACAGCCATAAGCAAGCAAAAATATTCTCCCGAGATGATGAGAAGGGCGCTGAGATGACCCTTGTTCTCTCTCTGCATAAACTCAAACTCCCACAAGACAGAGTTCAGCAATGGATGAATAGATGGACCTCAGTGTAAAACTTCATCTGAATAATGGTGCCTTTGCCAGCTCAGTGGTTTTTTGTTTTTGTTTTTTTATTTTTTTCTGATGAAGCTTCCCTGCTAGGAATAAGATGATCTCCTACTGGGTTGATTAAAACCAGTTGGCTGACTCTAAAGTCAGCACACTATATAGTATAGCACAAGGCATGAGATGCTCTGAGAAAGCTTCTTTTTCATTTATCTGCTCTACTATTGCACCAACTAAAAAGCAAGCAGACAAAAAAAGAAATATAGCTCCCCCTCTCCAACTGTGTTTATCTTCAGAAAGCCATATTGAATATTGAAACACTTGAATTATTTTGACATCAGTCTTAAAGCTGAACTGTGGTCATTTTTGTTTGGCTTCTTCTATTTGCGCTAAAAGATACACCATGCATAGAGTTTTGTTATTAAGGATTAAAAATCTAAAGCAAAGCATGTAGATTGCTGAGTGAGGCTATTTGGCTTCAAGTGAACTAGAAGGATGATAGTATCAGAGAAGTGCAAAAACTGATATTCAAGACTTTACTTACTTTCTTAAAGAAAAACACAAAATCCTTATTCTGAGGATATGCAAATACAGTACCACACGAGTCCAAGAAGGACAGTACTTGGAGTGTGTAATATCTGCCTATTAAAAACAAGCAAACTGTGTGTTCTCCCTAGTGCTTCCTTCTGGACTTCTGTTCTGGCACCTTTCAGTGTGGAGTGCAAATCATAACCAGCTATTCAACACTATGAACGCAAGGAGGCTAGATGCCAAGACAGAAGCATAAGGCCGTATGATTTGTGCAGCTGCTTTAATTAAGCTGCCCAATGACTCCTTGTGAGGAAGCTTACAAAATAGGACCTGTACATACAAGAGTGATAAAGCAAGTGACTTGTGACGTACCTGACCCTCAGAGGAAGCAAATTGTTTCCAGCTTAGTGCATGTTACAAAAGTTATTCATGTTTTTCTGGACACTTAGCTGCATTTAGATAGCACAGATTATTTTATGGAAGATACCTGGAAACTTAATGGCATCTGGGCCATTTTCATAATAGAAGCTGCTATTTACCAGTATGAATTGCTTAGCATTTCTCTTACTGGAAGATAGCTGCTTTTAAAAAGCAGTCCAGATGACAAACCAGACAGATAGAGTTTAGATCACGAAGATGCACATGAGGTATTAACATATCCCTGTCTGGATGCTGACCACAACATGGCCAGGGCACGGGAGGACCCAACGCACAGGCTAGCTTTACTAGGGCTAGGTGGAAAATACAAATGGATTTTGGCCTGCATTGAGCTCTGTGTTGTTTAAATATTTGTACCCGAAATAATCTGGTTAGGTTCAGTACCAGCACAACCTGCAGCTGCACCTGTTTGTTGGTGGGTAACGGTTGGTTTGAGAGTAAAACTCAGACTTAACATTTTGTTTGGAATGTGCTCCAGTCAGAATTCAGAGATGTTGTTTTCTCATTGCCCTGTCTCTGAATGCTGTTGAAATGCTGTTATGTTCTTGATGATAAAATCCAGTATGAGGCCGATGTCAGACTTCTGAAGGGAGGCAGCAAAGTAACTCTTCCATTTCAAAGGTATTTGGAATTTTCTGTGGATTAACTTTGGTCCCACAACTGTCTGTTTAAAAGACCAGTATGGTTTCCTCGCTGTACTTCTTAGCATGAGGTTGGCTTATAATACAATATATTTTAGCCATGAGAGGAAACAAAAAGACCACTTCTACTAAGCCACAAGCATTTTGTACAGAGATATGTTTTGATTCATCTTCCTTCACTCACCCCAGACTGTAATTTGTTTTGCTGCACGCTCTGTAGGACTATGCAGAACATGTGTATATTTTTGGCTAGTTATTTCAAAAGAATCTTTAAAGCTTATAGAAGGGAACATTGAATTTTAGAGGGGGGGGGAAGAGAGAAAGAGACAATGACTTTACTTGGAAATAATCATGGTACATGCCCAGTTAATGTTTGTTCAAACTATTTGGCATGAATAAGTTCAGCTCTAAAGACCCATGTAGACTTGGGGTGTGTGTGAAGCATTGCTATTTCACTTTTTCACAGAATGGTTGGGGTTGCAAGGGACCTATGCAGGTCATCTGGTCCAACCCTTCTGCTCAAACAGCGTCACCTAGACCTAGTTGTCCAGGACTATGTCCACACAGCTTTTGAGCATCTCCAAAGTGGGAGACTCCGCAACCTGTTTGGGTAACCTGTGACAATGTTCAGCCATCCTCACAGTAAAAAAGTGTTTCCTGATTCACACCCTTTTTGGTTTGTAATTATTCCATGAGGCATCAGTACAAAATTTGATTGACTTTAGTGGCATCTATTCGGTGGACAGTGGGAGGGGGGCAATCAAGCCCTTGTAACCCAAGCCTGCTGAGGATGAGTGCTTAACACCTTGAATTGCTTACCCTTTTGCTTCGGCTGCTGCATGGACTGAGGGCCAGCAGTGACCTCCTTGATGACCAAGGCTGTCTTGGCAATCCTGTCTTCCTGCTCTTTTCCCACCTGTCTTCCTCCCCTGTTACCAGGAAACAATGCTGACACTTCTGCACGTGGATATGATTATCCACCTCTCCTAATCATTGTGTATATCCAGTGGCCATTACCCATTTCCAAAATTTCCCCTAGTTTGAAAACAAATTTGACATAAATCACATGATGTGAGAGGAATTAGGGGGCGGGGGGGTGTTTGACCACCTTGGCAGGTATAGAGCAGAGGTAACAAATGTCTCTCCTCCTTGTATTCAGTGCATTCATTTCTCTCTGTTCGGAAAGGAGCAGGGGGGAAGTGGTTTATACTCTAGTTTCACAGGCATAAATAGTTAGATGGAGGGCTCAGATCTTATTAAAATATGTCCACTAGCAAAGCAAGGACAACACCTATAAGAGTGGGTAACTTTACATTTATACCTGCTTGAAGTCTCTGTGCAACTGAAAACAGTGAAATGCTCACTGTCAGAATGGGGCTTTAGGCAGCAAGCAGCTAGGAATCAAGCTTTGATCAGAAGTCATCTGGCCAAGGTTTTTTTCATTCGTTGTTTTTGGTTTTTAAAATGTGTCCTTCTGTTATGCACTCAAACACTTCCTTACTTTTTGGGAATCTGAGATGCCCTTTGCAAAGCATGCAGTGCATATCCAGAAGCAGCATCAGCAGTTCACATCTATGTGAAATATTTTGGCTACTTGCCATTTTTTGCTGATGTATTTAATAGCTTTCTTAATGTCCTGGCTTTCTGGATTAGCAGAGAGACCTAGCAAATGGAAGCCAAAGAGCTCTGTGTGCATGCTCATGGATGATAGGCACAAATTAGAAAGGCTGTGGGAAAGAAGCCTCCTGACGAGCAGCTGTTGTGCCATGTGCATGACTGTGTTGGAGAGGAGGAAGGCAGGTGGTTTTCTGATCAGTAATGTTCTACTGGTCAGAGCCATCTTGTGGATGCAGTTATGGATTATGTCCCTTTCACAAGATATGAATTTATGCCTCTGTCCCCATAGGAGGATTGGACTGCAGTGAATTATACTTGCATAGCTACAGTATGGTTCAAATTATATGAGTAGACAAGACTTATTTCCAGTTTTTAATGAAACAATAGGGCAGATTCAAAGACTGTCAAAATTAATGGCAGGATTCCTGTGGGCTGCTTTCCACTTATTCAAGAGCCACCTAAGAGGGTACTTTACCCTCTAGAAAGAATTTTAAATACAATTTCCTATGACTTGTGGGTTTATTTTCCCTCCCAGGCTAGTGGAGAGGACCCCTGTTATTTCTTTTGGGAGGTGGCTCAGACTCTGGTATGGGATATGAATTCTTTGACAATGTAATTAGGAAATACATCACTTCGACATTCTTTATTGTAAACATACATCACTGTAATACAGCATTGTTATGAAATCAATGTTGGATATTCTGGAAATATCGAACAGTCCCATTTAAGAAGAGAAGGAAGGCAACTTTTCTTCAAGATCAGAAAAACATGCCTCTTGCTACTGAAAGAATGCTTTGCATGAAATTCTAGAGTCAATGGGTCTAGGCCCACGTATGTGTTGTCAAAAGTGTGCCCGGGTGTTGGATGTACAGAGTATGGAGATGGCAGCAATTCTGTGAGACCAATTAACAAAGACAAGCACAACATCTGGCTCTCCTTGAGGAGTAAAACCATCCTTTTCCCTGCTAGTCTTGTAGATTTTTGAGAGGCATCTGTGGAGCTCACCTATATGCAGTGTTTTGTGTCGTGCGGATGTGCCTTTAGAAATACCCTTCCTTGTTGTGTCCCAGTGCAAACAAGTATCTAATACTGTTGCCGGTACACTCTTTTCCTTCCATAATCTGTTTTTCTGTTTCAAACCCTTCCAGTGCAAAAGAAAGGATGGCCCCAGTCAGAAATCCATGGCCCTTTGCATAGGTATAAAGGCTTACTTCTGTTAATCTCTCTGTACTTTCAGAAGTTAGAAGTTTAAACCAATATTTGCCTGATCCAAGACACAGACTACTTGAACCTGTGTGCTTGTAGCAGTTTTACTTGACCTAGTGTTTCCTCTTTAGTTATTTGCCACCTTTGATTTGCTGATTTTTGCTCATTTCCGTGCTAGCTATTGATGTAGCTGTTATTTTTGAGTAGTAGGTCCCACAAACATGGTTCTGCTTTATGCCAGCATAGATGGTACCTGACCTTCTGCAAGAAAGTGGTCATCTGTCAAAATAAAAACATTTAGGAGAGAAAAGTTTGAAGGGATTGTTGTTTTTTATATCATTTTTTAACTAAATTACTCTATTTGTTTGCCCAAAATACATTTTCATGGTTTCTTCTTTCCTTCTACCTTTATAAATCTGTCTCTAAAAATCGGCACAATTCAGGCAAAAGTGGACCTTGTTTTGTCCAACCAGATATTGAAGTTGAGGCCAGATAAATTATTTTCAGAATTTCCTTTTATGAGAAATCAGATTTCTTTCAGTCTAAATGTGCAGAGATGGCCAATGTCAAAAAGGTTGAATTGACGTGCAAGCCAACTTCTAGACGTTTTTCTCTGAAAGTCATTTGTCTGGTGCCATGGTGATCTAACTTTAACTGAGGAAACAGTCTAGCTGAGATTATGTAGAACCCAGTGTTTGAGGTAAATGGTACCCTCCACATGCAGGTGTTGCCATGACAATAGTTGGCTCCTACAGCTTTGACAAGGAGCACTCAAAAGATGCACTCTTGTCCAGCCTGGAGCACAGGTGAGTTTAAGGATTGCCACAGTCCTGGAAAGATGATGCTTCAGGCCATTCTACAACTGCTATATCACTTTCTGATCTCCTGCGTCTTGGTTGTTGGGAAGGCAGTGCTTCAAAAGTGCATTGTGAATGGAGTGCAAGACCCATCTACCAAAACCAGATGGTGTCCTGTTGTAAAGCTACCATCAGGACACAGTTTCCTGCTGAGCAGTAGCAGATCACAGCAAAAAACTGGAGCTGTCCTATCCTGGCTGTACCCCAGCTGACTGTGGCCCTGGCTCCTGTGCAATGTCGAAGTACGAGCATTTCTGCTTTGACCCTGGGTCTGCCTCTGTTACTCTCTCTGTGTTTTACCTTGCACAGCTCTATTTGAGGAGCAGGAAGAGGCTCAAAAATGAGGAAAGAAGGCAAATTTATCCCTGCGTTACAATGACTCCAGACGTAGCCCCCTGGGGAAAGGCATACATGGTGGCAGTGACCTTTGGCCAAGAAAATGGTTTAAATGTAATCACGCCCTTTCCCATGCACTTTAAAATCACATTTGAAGTGAGGGTTATCACTGACAGTGTGAACAACCCACAGGCCCTCAGGCTGCTCTGTGAATTAGAAACAAGCTCTGCAGCCCGTCTCTTCCTCCTGTCCTCCTTGCCGTGCAAACACAGGAGGATCGCAGGGAACAGAAGCAAGAATTAAATGTCCAAAATGCTTCTTTCTCTGAGGGGTCACGTATTGAGGAAAGGTACCACACTGAGATGTTTTTGGAGCAGGAGGAGTTCATGTGCACCCTGCCAGGAATCCACTGTACTAGCTCTGTGGCAGATTCCCTGTTCACCCAGAAACCTCACAAACAGAAAGTCCCTGCTGCTGCTGCACTGCTTCCAGAAAGCAATGCAAAAAAACCCACATAAGAAAATACCCCTTCTGAAGTGACACCTCAGAACTGAGCTGTGCTATAGTACAACTACACAGGCACCTCAAAATGGTATTTGGTTATAGTGAGAGTGGTTTATTTTTAGGTAGACCAATCTCTTACTTGGTCTATCTATATACCTTCTCATTAGCTCAGCTTTTACAGGAAAAAGTAGTGCATTATTCATTGTTTCCAATTAATTCTGGATAGAACTTTCATACTGAATTTACCAGCTCACAGTTAAGTTTCTTGAAGTGTAGGCTTGGAGCTCGTTGCTTTTTGTTGTTATTTCCTTAACAGTCATACTTATTAAAGCAGGCCATTGGGAGTAGGGTATTTATCTTTCAAGTTTACAAACAGAAACTCTTGGGATCACAAGGAAACTCTTCCTGAAAGCATCCAGATTATGTGGTTAACATGTATTCTTCTTTTGCTGAGCCCCGTGCTTTAGGGTGGGAGAAAAACCTGTGTTAAGTCTGTATATTCTTTTCTTATTAAACACACATCATAAAAGTATACATGCACCTTTACTGCATACAACATTCATTGCTTTGTCTGGCAAGTCTGTCTTTCTTTAGTTGTTCTTTTGTGCTCTGAAATCCCAGAAGGTGAGTATGCATCAAGTTGAACATGGGAGTCCTAGGTTCCTTCCTCCACTTGTTATGGGCTTTAACTTCCTCAGAACAACTACTTGGTGTATAACAAAAAATGTAATTCAACCTGACAGCCAAGCACCTGAAGTTGTTAAAAATCCTGTTCTTGTGCATTCTTGTCTTTGTTCTGGTAGCATCTGAGTGCTTTCCACAGCTAGCAATGAACCAGAAGACTTCTGCTAGTCAATATAAAATCAGTATAGTCAATAAAGTTTTGTTACCATCTCTTTCCAGACAAAATTTACTGTGATAGTTATTTGCCTGATTGCTTGTTTTTTAAGATCTGAGCATGTATCTGTACAGAACATGAAAAGTTTGAGTGCCTTAGGCTTGTCAGTCTGGGTTCAGCTGAATTACATTAATTTTGGCCTGAACCTGAGAAAGATAAAGCACCTATATTCAAGAGGTATCTGTGCCGAACAGAGTTAATGATAGCAAATGAGAACATAGTGCAAGATCAAATGCATAGGTAAACCCAAGCCTAACAATGAAGGCCGTTACTTAGGGGCAGACTTAAACTTCAGGATTCCTGAAAGAGCAACTGGAGAGGATCTCAAGTTTTGCAGGTTTTGTTGTGATTGCTTATTTCTAATTCAGATTAATTCCAGATCCGTAATATTGTATGGAAAGGACAAGAACTGGTGTAATTGGAGTCAGATCATTGGTAGTGAGGAGCTGATGGAGCCTCTGATCTGCTATGGTCTATTGCAGGCAGCACTGCCTGTGAGTCAGTGAGGAATGCAGGTCTCGAACTTGTGGTCTCTCCTTGAGGATCTCTTGGTGCACACACTTAACCAATGAAGATAGATCTGTGGCAACAACCTCCCAGAAATGATATTTTGTTTTGCTTGCAATTGTAACTGTTCTTGCGTGGGTTTAATTCTGGCCAACAGTTTCTGTGCCATGTGATGAGCTCAACCTGGCACCCATGGGTAATGGTGAGTAAACTCTGACCCAAGTTACTGAAGAATTCCAGTAATATCCTTGAATCATCATTCAACCTCTTCTTCTGTTTCCCCTGAGAGAGCAGTAAAGTAGTTGAGGAAACCAATAAGGGCTTGAGGTTTCATTCCATCACTCTTTTGTGAAGCTGAACCAGAGTAAGGTGGGCATACAACTGACTGTCTCCTCCTCCTGCAAAGGTACCAACACTATCTATGCAATACTCAGCCATCCTCAGTGGTGCAGGTGTGGAGTAGTGTAGGGATACCAGAGTAGCCCAAAACTGCCACTTGGTTTAAACGTTCTGATGGCAGTCACTATCATCACCCTTGGAAGTTTGTTTCAGTGATTAATTAGTCTGTTGGCTGCCCAAATTCTAGTCTAAATTTAGATGGCAAACCTGCTGCTGCAGAGGTTCATTCAGCCAGCCCTAGGAACCAGTCTCTGTCACCTTCGGTCACGTTGACTCATACTTTGTAACACATAGGAACTACGCAGCATGAGGAAATTCATCAAAAACAGGCTTGGCTGTATATACACAGTAATCTACACAAGAGATTTGGCTTCTGGCATTCTCTATATCCTGCAAAGGTGAAGAAAATACTTGCTTTCATTAAAACAGAAAGCATGTTTATCAGTCACTGCAGTTTGAAGTGAGTCATTAACTTTCCCCGGGATCACAGAGGATGAGTATCTTTCCCTGGACTGTTTTGATAGGAATTACGAAAATGATATCCACGGAGCAGGAAGCAAAAGGCAGGAGGTAGTTCTGCATTTACTGGGTTAGGTCCTGGATGCTGATTTTACACTGATATACGTGGATGACATTGTTTCTTATTCAGGGATGTGTAAAGTATTCATAACTTACAGTAAAATGTTCATATTTCAATGGTAATGAATCCCCTGTAAATTTTGAGCTTTCTAGGCTGAAGCACCTGGTGCAACTCACAGTTCCTGCTTAATAGAAACAACTTGTTTTGCTAGCAGCCAGTCCTTGGTAGGTTCATCAAAGCATAACTTCTTTTTTCTTCCCTGATTCATTGTAACCACACAGGCAGAAAGATGGTTCAAGGTTCTGATAGTGCCATCTTGAACAAATTATCAATCTTTCCCTACTCCATAGGAAAAGACCACAGCGGTATTAGTGACACACCCCATGGACCAAAAACTGCTTTGACTAGGTCTAAAGTTTGATACATTTTGGCAAACCAAACATAGGTCTGAATGAACTGCAAAATTTATCCACCAGAGAAGTGAAAAAGACTTTTGCAATGACGTTTCCTTTTTTGAGTGATTTAAGATAACTAAGATAAATGCTCTCTGGGAATATTTATTAATATTGGAAAGAATGTCTGAAAGTCTTCAAGTTATAGTATATATTTGCACTTTGACAACAAGTTCTCCCTCAGCTGCACAGAAATAGTATTGACTGAAAAAAGTGATTCTCAGTTTTGAGGCTAGTGAAGCTCATTGCACCAGTTCAACAAAACAAAGGATTTACCTGGAAACCATTCATATTATTCCAGACCACAAACCTACCAAATAATATAGGATTTGTGAGATCTTGTGAAATTTGGGATTTTTCAGAAAAAAGGCTTACTTTATAGAATTATAAAGAATTTACCATCACTTTAATATTCTTTGAAAGTAACATCAAGATTTACAGCAACCTAAAAGTTAAATATTGCTTTTGTTTATAAAATGTCTGCAGATATATATAAGGAAAATGAAGAAATTGATATTTGGAGTTTTGTAGTCAATGAATGGATGTTTAGGATTAAAGTGGCATGGGAATATATGTGTATACATATATTTTGATATACATTTTTTAAAAAATTTTATCCCGAATGGTTTTTTGAATCACATTGATATATTAACAACTGATTTTCTGACTTCAGGATTAGTTTTGATTGCATCATTGCCAAGAGTGACAGAAGCCAGAAGTTGTGGAAACTTCTCTGAAAGACAACTAAAGACATGAAGAACTCATAGTACTGTAATGCCACCAAATTATGTATACAGGAAGCTCAGAGTTAGAATACTATAGTATCCACTATTACCATATACAAGGACCTTCTTACAAGAATTTAATTCACCATAATTTGCTGTATTGTTTCTTGACAAATGGGAACGCTGTAGCTTTTATTCACCCAAACTTTATACACATTATTCTTTAATTATCTTACTTTCAACAAATTTAACCATTAGAATGTTTTAAGATAAACGTAAATGTTCATGTATCTAAGTTACACTCAGATCAGAAGGACTATTAAAATATCATATATATTCAGACAATTGAAGCATTTTAAGAAATTTATATTAGGTACCCTCACAGTGTTTGAGAGGTTTGTTCTTTTTTCTTCAGCCAGTAGGCCCACATCATGCAGTGATATTGCTCTTGGACAACTTCTTCAGTACTTGCAAGAGTTTCCATGAGTACAAGAGTTCATTGATAACAGCTCTCATCTGCTTGCCAGACCTGGACACCAGTAGTGAAACTCCCCAGTAGGCCAGTGCAACGAATGGGTGCGGTGGATTGGAATGGCTCTTGGAATAAAAATAATTGATTTGTTGTTGGCTTTGCCCATATAATGGAGTCTCCAGCAATTATTCTCTCATTTGTAATCTACAGGGATTTATTTTTCATTTCTCCTATATACTTATCACCTCTTTGATCACCTACTTAAAAAGCATGGTAGGTTCAGTGACACTTTGGGTTGAAATGATTCAAGGCAGAAGACAAATAGGAAAATAAGAATTTGGAGTGGCTTCTTTTGTGCTTATGAGGATTTGGGACTCATATACATGGATGCTTTTGCGACTCAGAGTAGGTCATTTCATGTTACCAGATGTGTTAAAATAACAGTCTCAAAGATGTTTATTTAAGAATCAAAGTTAGTTCATTATTTTGCGTTTACTTTACTAAGTTAAGTAAGTCTTTAAGCAAACCAGTCTGCTTATTTTGACTGAAGTATCCAACTTTCCCCTCTCCTTGTGAGAGAACAGAGGGTAATCGTGCTGCAGCAATGCCAAGCAAGGTCACCAATAGCCTTTCAGAACGACTTTGCTATTTAGAATGTTTTGGAATATGGGTTGAGCCAATGTTTACTTTCCACTTGAAAAGGGCCTGTCCTCAAACACCAGATACTTACACAGATAATTACAAATACAGGAAAAACATGTATAATAACAAAGCCTTTCAGATTACACCAGATTTCAAAGCATAAATGACCAGCAAGAAGACAAATGCCTTCCAGAAGTTGTATGATTTGCCTTGTTTCCATACAGTTTTCTGCTTACCAAGAATTTCAAAAGGTAAAGTTGTTTTATAGGGTTCTTTGAAAATTAACAGATTTTGGTGTGGGCCTGAGATGGCTGAGGAGGTGATGAGTAGTGGGTGACCCTGACTGGAAACATCTTTCCCGTCAGCCCCCTCTTTGCAACTGAGTATCTAATAGTATTAGTAGTCCTGACTGTTTTAATTTCACAGGCTACAAAGTTTCAGACCACACAGACTGCGGAAAGCAGAACTGGCAAATTGCACGTTCAGCGTATGCTTTTGTCCCCTAGAATTTCTGGCTGCATCAGCCCTGCCTTCCTGTGTGTTTAGGAGAGAAGAGAGTCCTCCGGACTTGAGGCACCTATGCTGGGAGGTTACCTCTCGCTATTGTCATTGGAGAGAGCCAATACTCAGGCAACAAAGTTGGAAGGTGCAACAACAGCCTTCAGCGTGAAGAACCAACCCCAGTGTGAACTACTTGTTGCAGGCCTTACGAAATACATCCTTCAGCACTGAATTTTCCTCCTAGTTTCCATGGAGAGGGATGATCTGGCTTCTCATTTTTAACCACGTCTCTTTTGGACAGGTTTATGACACAAAAGAAAATGCACAATAACTTTGATCAAAACGTTTTTTTAGTTAAAAAAAGAGATATTCCCTGAATATCAAGAGATCACATTGATGATAAGCCAATCCTGCCAATGTTTGTTTTCTGTAATTCTGAAGTTGCAGCAAGGGGCTGACTCTGTGTGTCTTTCTTTTCATGAAATAAAGTTACAAATAATGTTTGGCTCCACTGAAGTCAATGGTATTGCCCACAATGGAGCAGGTAAGCTCCAGTGGCATCAGAGCAGCCAGGTTTTGTCCAAACTGTGTCTGAGGGTATTTCTTACAATGAACCTGAGGATGAAAATAAACATTGCCCTAGTGTGTGTTAGACCTCAAGCAAACAATAATAAAACATATTTGAGTAAAGTTGGATAAGCTGTGACTGGACTGTGAAAGCCCTCTCAGTTGTAGAAGCACTGAAATGATAGAAAGTCTCTCACTCACTTCCTCAGGCAGCTGACTTGCTACACGTTAGTGCACATATTGTTGCTATTCAGTAATAATGCATAGCAAAAACATCCTTTATGACTGCCAGCTGAATGAAATGAAGTTGTACATTATTGTTAGACTTTTCATTCTGTGTTTCTTTTTCCTGCTTAGTAAGTGCCCTCTACCTTTCTGAACCAGGTTAGTTGTGAAGAATTTTTACCACTGCATTTGGAGTGGCCATCATTATGGACAGTGATGAGTGCCTAATGTAAGTCATCTTGTACCATTGCCAGTCTTAGCGTTTTGTGTCACTTCTCACAATCAAAATGGGTTTATTAAGCTCAGAGTTTTGGGATATAATTTTTTGGTTTGTTTTTCTGTTTAAAATCTGATACTCAGTTACTACACATCGACTGGATTTTGCAGAGGTGGAAGCATACATGCTTTTTGGCTTTTCTCAGTACCCTGACAAAGCTGAGAAGTTTTATTAAAAATGGTGGTTTTCTGATGCATGTTCCTGGTCTTGTAGTACAAGAATTAGACATGCAGAAAAGGGATTAACAGGCTGAATTCAGGTAAAAATCTAATGCAAAATGAAATTTCCTTTTTTATAAACTAAAGTGCAACTAGCGCAAACTTGGGACAAAATATGCGCTTAGTTTTTGCCAAAATTTCTCCAGCTGACAAACCAGCCAGTTTGACCTGTGAAGTCTGGAGGAAAGCCAAGGCTCTATGACCTTATTACACACTGCTGTAACTTTTTCACCTAACTGTCGCCAGTAGCAGTATGGCATGTTCATGCTTGCGAAGTTGGGGGGGGGGTTTGTATGATTTTGTAGTTATGTAATATTAACCGAGACATAAGCATCTTCACCTAATTTTTTGTTGTTGTTGTTCATTCTGTGCATGAATGTGGGACTGTTTCTTGAAGTGGAGGAAGGGGATCAAAACACGGGAAAAAAAGGGTGTTTTTGACTGCGTCAAGAAGATGAGTTGGAGGAGGGGGGATAAAACCTCCCTGTCCTGAGACAGGGATAGAAAGATTTTCTTTGCCAACCAGTGAGATCACTTTTCTATTGAGAGCCTGTATCTGCCTGGAGACATGCACCTTGCTTTGTTTCCATAAGGTCCAGGAAAAAAGAAAAAGTAATTGCATACTTAATTTTCACTATTCCTGTGTTCTGTGAAATCAAAATTTTTCAGCTGGGCCAAGGCATGAGTTCAGCATTCAGGAGTAAAGTACCTGCCAGATCTGAAGCCTTAAAAAAGAGAGAGAGGAGGAGAGAAGGGCAGCTGATTAATTCCAGCTCAATAAAGAATTTGACCGTATGTAACAGCTGGACAACCTATTATTTTTCACACGTGGACAGCCTCAGAAGTGTCCAGAAATAATAATGCAGCTTAGGCGTTCAATGAGTTTAAGAAAATTTTACCCAAAACAGTATAGAGGGAGGGGAAGATACAAGTCTTTAAAAATGAGGTTCCACATGTAAATACTGCCACAAATAGCTACTGCATGGCAGCAGTGATAAACTAATGCTAAGGGACAGCAATTATGAAGATCACAGTAACCTCTGACAGGTGCCAAATGAAATCTCTAAATCAACATCTGCCTTCAGAGGCTGCATATTCCCAAAAGTAGTATTCCCTCTTCTGCTCTTATCTCCTGCTCCATTCTCTTCTACCTGCCAACAGCTGTGAAGGCTGGAGAGCTGCCTAGAAGACTCTGCACAGTCTAAATTAAAGCGGCATGTTAATTTTGGAGGACTTCTTCAAACCTCTAGTAGGTGGTGGATAGTTCTGCCTCATTCATGCTCTTCTTATGAAGAGATCCTCTTTCAAAATGTACACGTATTGTGATACATCTGATGGGCTGAGGTTGATTTGTCTGGTTCCCAGGTTCACTCTCTGTTCTCTGACCAGATGCTGGGAACATGGCATCCAGGATTGTACCCATACATTGATTTTCTTTGATTTAGTTTTCTGGCATAGGATTCTATTGACAGTGTTAGTACGAAGCAGTTTTACAAAGGCAGGGATAGCTGCTCTCATTTTGGAGAATATGTCTGGAGCCAGAGAAGGTGCATCCAGGATGGGAATGACCGTCCTCAATGAGTAAGAAGTCCTCTGGGCACGATTTAGAGCAGCCTTGACACTATTCTAACCTGTAGTATGGGAAGGTAAAATGTCTTCCAGCTGCCTACTGGATCTGGAAGCAAGAAACATCAGCAGCTTTCCCCTGTGAGGCCCTGCAGAAACTATGTGCAGTAGCTCTCGCTGCTAAATTTTAAAGGAATTAAAACTGAGAATTTTTAGAAAAGTTTCAGAAATTAATTGCTTTGGGTTTTGAGGTTCAGAAGAAAGCAAGAGATGGAAACCCTTTGAAAAAAAAGGAAAAGGGATTGTGCGAGCCTCAGTTTGTCTTTCCAAAATTTCAGTCTGCCAGGGAGGTCTATGCAGGGTTGCAGACCCAAGGGAACAACAAACCCAGTTGGCTTAAACTGGCTTTCCTGCCAGCTCACTAAGACAAGTGGGAAGTCTGAGGTTTTTAATCTCCTTTTAAGTTTCTCTGGACTTAAGTTGCTTCCAGTTTGTTTACTAGTTCCCTTCCCCCCACCTCCCTGCCATTTAAAGGAAAACCAAGGATAAAACATTAAGTCTCTCCTCTCTTATTAAAATACCCCAAAACAGGTACAGAACAGAGTGTAGAGAAATAACCCCAGTGACCACTAGCCAAAACTCACAAGTAGCATGTGCATATCTGAAATAGTTGGTGCACTCGCATAGGAAATCACTGGATATTTTACACCTCTTGCAGCGGTTTAGTAACTGGCTGTGGAAGCTCATTCCCCACTTGAGAAAGTCATGAATTATACAGTTTTTACATCTGTTGAGCATGTTGTGCTTCTCAATCATCCAACTATACTGAGCCTTAAGTTTTCAGCCTTCACAATGAGATCACTGTTTTCAAGCACGTTCTAGTGGCATTTTGTCAAGCCATGTGTGTTTTCAGGATGGGGGCAGGGAGGCAGGAACAAAAGTATGCTGCCGTTTCACAGGATTGCAATCTGCTTTTCAGCCTACATAAAACTGCGACTGACCCATCAACAAGAAATATTCTTTGTTTACCACTTCTTCTCTCCCTTGAAGTGGTCTGACTGTAGTTAGGAAGAAGAACATAAATGGGAGGAATATATGTATTTCACTTTGGATTTCAGTACTGGACACTGTAAAAAAAACCCCAAACCCCCACCAACCAAAAAGCATGGAAAACAACAAAACAAAGCCACAAAAGTTCAGTTAGCCTTAATCCTCCTCTTAACGTATTTATTTCACTGTGTGAAGACTCATTTTTGCTTCAGCTGCATGGTGTTTTGAGTGAAACTCTGCTATTAAACAAGGGCTGACCATGTGAACACTATCACAGAGATGAAGGGATATATAGTATTTTAATTTTGCTTAGGCACAGGCATAAGGAAATTGCATACACTAATTAGTAGATTTTAAATCAAAGTACTCCAGGTTCATAATAGCAGGAGATAGACTCCATAGAACTAAGAATAAGCAACTTGGGAAGGAGCAATGAGGGAAAACCTTTGCAGAAATTACCCATGGATAATCTATTGCCGTGGAGACAAACAGAGAAATTAATACGTTTATCTTGAGCTGCCCAGGAGTCATTGAGATCCCTCCAGGCTGAACAATTTGCAGGCAGATAATAATTCCTTGCACTGAATGGGTTTGATCATTGCCGTATAAAGATTTTTTTTTTTTATGGAGATGGTCACTCGTCGCTTAAACAGTGGTCAGCCATGGTAAAACTTCCACTGGCCAAAATTCAGATGCAGAGAACACAAAAGCAATATATATGATGAATGTTGACTATTCGATGCGTAGGGGCATTTTAAGGTTTTATGCACCTTTTTTACTAGCTTTTTGGTTTTGGACTAAAATCCACTTGCTTGTGTAGTTTATATTGTTTGAAAAAGAGGAACGGGCATTCCCATCTAAATAGATAACAAGCATAGCACTGATGGAAAGAAATTGAAAATTGTAGCCTCGTGTAAAATAAGCTGGACTAGCAGTTGGATCAAAAACTTTTCTGTGTTCTTGCTGAGAAACAAAGCATGCAGAGAAAACCCCTCTAAAAGCAAAACTTTTCCAGAGTACTTAGATCCTCAGTGCTTAATTCAGGTAGTCTAAGTGACTGTAATTCATGTGTTTTCCCAGTCGTGTGAGTACGTAGGGCCAGCTGGGCCCAGCTGGGCTGTGGGTGTGCGAGGAGGGAAAATCTACACCGCTCCCTCCTGTGTCCTGGGAGAGATGTCAGACCTGGCAGTGGCATATGCTTTCCTCGCTGCCCAGGGCCGTGCAGAGGATAGGACAGGGAAGAAATCAGGTCAGGCAGGAGCCGAGGACACTGCTACGCAGCCCCTGCTTGCCTGTTGAGCCACAGTGCTCACTGCTGTTCGCTAACCCTGGAGTAGGCACCAAGCCACCTCCCGAAGTGCCCAAATCGGCTGGGGCTGCCACTTTGTGGCTGGGTTGACGTGCCCAGAGAAGTGTCTCGGCTTGAGGACGAATCTCAGCAGGGAGATCTAGCTTAGTTAGGCTGAGCGGAGTTCACAACCACCAGGAAAAACTGATCAATTTCAGCAGTTCTCTCCACCAGGCTCAGGATAAGCCATGCTTTGTGTGGACTGGAGAAACCAAACTGCCATCTCTTAGCTCATGTCTACAACTCACTTGGTTTTCCTCTTTTTTTTTCCTTTCTTCTCTACTTTCTCCTCTCCTTTTTCTCTCTTTTTTTTTTTTTTTCCGCTCACTAGCATTTTTTAGCTAAGCTCAGCGGCATCTCAGTGAAATTTTTAAGAGGATCAAAGACGAGTGCTCTTTACCCTGCTCTGGGAAGTGATTATAGCACTTCTGGTGGTAATCAACACTGTATAGCTGACAACCCCCTTCAGCAGGCTGGGCACCAGGTTTTGTCACTCGAACTGCCAGCGCCTAGGTAGGGGCCCTGGGCTGCACAGCTCCGACATGGTCCTCGCATGTGATTGGCTCTAACAACAGGGCACCCTGATACACATAAGGTGCTAGTAACCATGTTGTCGATCCATGGCTGCCTGAAACTATCTCTGCCTGCAGATAAAGGGAGCCCACACCAGTGGTTCCCACACACACGCTGGACAGTGGTGACTTGTTACCACCCAATAATGTGACTGTGGAAGCAAGAGCTAGGCCAAGGTGTAGGAATAATCTCTCTTTGGGCACAATATTGTGGTAGTTAAAGTTCGTAAAAATGCTTGCCTACCTGCAGATAAGGACAAGATGTACGTTGTTTATATTTTAATTAAATAAGTGAATCCCTTTCTATATAGAATGAGACAAGGCTGAGATCTCTGCTGGTTCCAACTGCTAAGCTAAGAGTCCTCATACTGTATTTAAGTTTTGGCTACATAGGCTCGCTATGGGATTCTGATTAAACTTTAACACCTGTGGTGCCTCTGCCTTTTCTGTATATGTCAAAACATTCAAGTGTTTTCATTATATGTATGGACAATACTCCAACCCTGGTAGGATTTCTTTATCCTATCGCAAAGCATCCTATGTACCTAGTTTTGGCAGGATCCAGAAATACTACTGAAAATAGGGCATAAATAGTCTCTGACTGGTATTCTACTTGGCACGTAACAACTGAATGTAAACTGATGTGTAAAAATCAAAGTTGGCTGGAAAAAATATCTGAGGGGGATGAAGCTCATCAAAGAAATTATTCACTGTAAATAACTAAATTACATTTTGATTTTATGTTATTTACATTGAGCTCAGTCATGACAGGAGTTAAGAAAAGGGATGAAGACTTGAAGTGGAGGGGGAGCCTATGGGCTAATATTAGCTGCACTGTTTTCTTTCAGGACACTGTCACAAAGAGGATGAGAAGCTAAAGCATCTTTGGTATTACCACTTGCATGTTAAATGGGATTCCCTCCTTGAAGATATTTTTTGCTCTGTCAGAGGAAGGAAACGGCAGCTGTGAAGTCAGACTCCTCTCATGCTGACCGCAGAGCCCGCCCCACCCCCCCTTGAAATCTATGCCAGATGCAGGAAAGAACAAGCAAGGTTTTCAAAGTGGACAATCAGCATATGGGAGGGAGTAGTTTAGCAGCTGGAAAGCCTTGGATAATTTCAACAACTCTTAGTACTTGAAGTGTTTCTTTAAGAAAATCTGCTCCCAGGTTCGCAAAGGTGTAAAATAAAGAGCAGTATGTCTTCTTCCCATTTACGTTGAAACCGAGTTTAACACCAGCCTTCTGCAAGCCTCTTTTTATATGTTGTCTGCATGCTTGCTGTGAAGCAGAAGTAGTATATGTTGGATTTGGAAGAACAGTAACCTGAGGTCATGAGGTAGGTATGAGAAAACGAAGGTCTTTGATCAGCCTCTGAAATATCTAAGCCTTTACTAGCTCTCTGCCTCCAGAAGGTACCTTGACTCCTCAGCCCAAAGCCATAGCCATTGTAACAGGTTGTTAAAAAAACGGTGTTTTCCATGTAAGAGAAAAACTCCAGAAATATTTTGTTTAAAAAATATTAGTAGAAAGGTTCAACTAAAACAGCTGAGCACCCAGAACTCCAGCTTTATTTTCCAATTTTTTTGAAATGTTTTGATAAAATCTTGGCTTTTAGAAACACAGATGAAATATTTTGGACTCACTTAGCTATATACAAAGAGGCAAAACCTGAACAAAACACAATATCTCCAAAAGTATCAATTTCAGGAGAGGCCTTTTCCTTGTTTTGCTGAAAAATATGTTGATTGAAAAAATGTGAGCATCTACATGATTGCGCTATCGAAAGTTAATAAAGGACATCTTTGCTGTGTTGTGAGCACTCCTAGTGAATGAGCTTGATCTGTCCCACTCCAGAACAAAACCATGCAGTGAATGTAGCCTTTGGTGTGCTGCACAGCCAGAAGCAGATGCAAGCTGAAGAGAAAGAAGTGAAACAGGTCTGTAAGGAGCAGAAGGAGGAGGGCAGACACTAGGACAAGGTTAGATCTGCCAAAAAAGAACATTATTCTTCAGCTGGGAAGTAAACTACAGGTAGAAAGGAGAAATATAAAACAAGGTTACATGCTTAAAGGAAAATGTGTGCTTGCTGGTTCCTGGGTTTCAGTAATAGACTTGTGTTCTCTGGTCCTCCACCACAGCCATCTTTTTAGTGCCCTAATTTCTTGACTCACTAACTGATAAACAATTTTAATGACATGGTACTAGGATGTTTTCTGAAGAGCTTTTCATAATTTCTATCTTCCAGTGTTGTAGCAAATTGCAGTTATTTAGGCACAGCTGCTGCCTGCTCCAAGCATGCTTGTGGTGTCAAGGTAGGCTGTATGTTCACATCTGAAGGTCAGTTCACAGAGCTCCTGCCATTAGTAATACACTTGTTTTTCTCTTGTACGATGTGCACCTTATTCTTTTTCGTGAACAATGGGTTGAAGCTATACCCTTATTTCAATTTACGTCAGCATTGGATGTAAGTGGAAATCTTATAACTCATTGTATGTGGGGACATTTATTCTTATATTTGGTGTTCTCTGTCTATCATGGATAACCTAATATCTGAGCTGCACACAATATAGAAAATTATATTAGGAATAACTCCTTTCTTGGGTTTCCCAGCTGGAAGAAATAAATCTTTTTCTATAAGCCATACCCAGGGGTCCCTGGGCACTCTGAATCAGGCGGGTGCTGCAGCTGTCTGGTTGCAGGATGGGTCTTGGTAGGAAAATTCTGCTTTGCCTTTCATACTCGATAAGGACGAGGGCTGTCTTTTTGAAAACTACCCAAGCCAAACTGTGTGTTAGAAACTCTTGCTTAAATAGTTCATAGCAGAGTTCAAATACGCTGCTCAGAAAACATTAGCTTTGGTGCTGTAGTGTGCTGACTGAGAATTACACTTCTAACAGTCATTTAAACACAAGCTTAAATAGAGATATTCTTTTAGTCTCAATACAAAGACATCCATGTGCAGTCTGGGAAAAATCCTTATGATCATCCTTGATTAGAATATATGTTTAAATGCATTAGTGAGCATTAAGCATTCAAACAGATCTGCTAAGTCATATCCTTCTCTCTGTTGCTATAGGTCATTTCTAATTTGGGTTGTACTCGGTACAAAACTTTTCAGCACCTTCTAGGGTATGGATCATTCCTGGTCTTCATTTGGGAAGGCTTAATTCTGTGATGTCAGGTTGTGGAAAAAGAAGAGCAATCATACTGGTAACTCATCTGTAAATTGTATATTTCTCAAAGGCTGAACTTTAAGAACATCACATGCAGGATTCTGCTTTTAGTAACGTCTGCTTTGAGTTGATCCTGTTCCTTTTAACTCTTGTTTCTTCCATATCTTTTGAAATCCCCACTTTGTTGCCACAGAGTCATAAATGTGATGGAATACTGAATTAAAGGATACAAAGAAAAATTTTATTTTTTTTTAAGAATTTTTGGCCTGCAAGGTCTAGACATTGGAAGTAGACTTAGCAACACTGGAAGCAGACTTAGCAAATCTCTTTCAGACAGTGGAAATAGTGCAGTAGCATAACAGTACAGTTTGTCATGTCTTAACACTATATCTCTCTAGGTCTTGATTACTTGACCATCAGATTTGGAGGACAAGGCATTAAAGCCATTAAAATTTAAGCTAGGTGAGGTCTAGAAATAAAGAGAGTATTTTGACCAATGACATCTAGGTATAGATGATTCCATTAAAAAAGAAAAACAAACCAATAGAAAGAGCTGTTTCTCTTTATTTTTAGTTCTTTGAGTTTTCTCTTTTTTCCCATAGTATTTTTAAGTTCAAAAAGTTAATACCTTTTGCAGAAAAAAATCCACAGTATTGCAATAGCAAAAACACCATGTTCTTTATAATGGAACACCTATTCAGGATATCAATGGGCTAGATAAGCCTTTCATAAAAGCATAACAAAGAAAGAATGAACTGTGCCTATCACTTATAGGAACACCTCCCAGATAAATTACAAATAAGGGCAGCTCTGATACTGCATTCCATTTCAGTCACTTCTACCAAATATATAGGAAAGGATGTTGAGCATGCTCATGAAGGAAGGTCATCTAAACACAGATTTAGATCTAAGGAGAACTAGGACTTAGTAAATTCTCTTTAATCTGGCCTGTGATATAGTACCAGCTTTATAAGGAATGTCATTTGAGAGATTTCTGAATGCTGCTTCTCAGAAAATAAAGTTATTTGCGGTTTCTTTTTCCTGCTGAGAGGAGTGCTCCACTTCTTTTTCTCAGCTGGTTTAAAAGAAAAATTGTGTTGCAAACCAAAGTATGTAGGAATAGACTTTCTATTAAAACTGTTCATGGAAAACCTACCATTTCCATATTCTTCCTCCATTCTCTTCTGCCTTCAAAAGATAAAGAAAATCCCACTAACACAATGTGTTTAAAGCAATTCTCCAGGAAGAAAAAAGATTCTGCATGAAATGTGGCCTTGCATTGCTTTTAATATGAAATTGCACGGAGTCGTGGCAGGGATGGAGGAGAGACAGTGAGTTCAGCAGATTTTACCCCTGCATTGGCCTGTAGTGACATTTGTTGTAAAGCGAAAGGGCTGTAAGCTATTGTGTGTGGTACTACAAAACTGAGAACAACAAATTCAAGTAAAAACAAATCAGAACCAAAAGACAAACCCCCAAATAAACCAAAAGGATTCTTTTAGTTGTTGATGGGAAGAAAGCTGAGCATCATAATCTGATTCGGGATTTTACCCAACATATGTGTAATTCCTCCTCTCTGCACGTCTCTTCAAGTCTCTCTTCCCAGTATACTTGAAAAGCATAAAGAATCAGGCCAGGCGGAAGGCAGATCACTTCTTCGTACTCTGCATACAGAGTTATTCCTTTGTGTAACACCTTTAAGTGTTACAATATTAACCTTCAGAAGGTGAGCTGAGCTATCTCTATAATCCCTTCACGGCACTAGAATTGTCTGGGTGCAGCTGTGTAGGGGCCAAGATCTTGGTATCAGCCAGTTCCGCTTACTTCAAAGTACTTCCAGCATTCCTGTTTCCATATCTGTATTAATGCCCTAGGTGTAATTTCTGGGTGAAGTCTAGTGCTCAAGTCTCTTTTACTATAAGAACTGCTCTTCGGTTCATTAGCTTCAGTGTGCCATAAGCATGAACTAAAGAACTGCTATGAATAGGGCCCTTTTCCAGAAGAAGGGCTTTCCCATAATGTTCAGAACAGGCTTTCTAAGCGACCTCTGTAATTATTCTCTAAGCACAAATAGATTGCCTTATAGAATTGCCAAAATGGTGGATATCGTAAGTTTTTGTCACATACTGTAATGTTAAATCCTCATGCAAGTAAAACTGAAGTTCTGCATCCAGATCTGTAGGAAGTTTGGAGCACAAACTGGATCAAGCTTACTTACTTGGATTTAGATTTTCTTTTCTTCCTATTCTTCTGGATTCCCATATGATGTCACGTATGCCATATGAGTACGGTAAAGCAGAGCCAAAAATTAAAGTGATAGTTCTTGTGCCATTTTTTTCTGCAAAAATTAAAAAAGTTCAGCCATACAGATGCTTACATAAGCTGTTACCTCTTGTAGTTTAGACCCCCATTAAAGTAATACCTTATCTCTGATACATAAATCATCCTTGAGAGTATTGAACCAAAGACTTGCCTACAGACATGGTCTCAGTCAACAAAAAGTTACAGGGTTGACTTAGGAATTAGGTTATGTAAATCTGTATCCTGTTATTCAAAGCACATTACAAGTTCCTCACTGTTGTCCTTTCTTGCTTAAGCAGCAGTGACTCTATGAAGAGCAATAATATTAAGTAGTCAGCCTGGCTTCAGTTGTGTTTACAACTTTGTCTGCAAACAAACTCATTTACACTTACATTTTAGATGTGTCACTCTCTGCGTTTTCCCTGCTTAAGAGCCATAGACATCTGCATAACTAAATGCTAACATTCTCTTTTTAGAAACGAAGTATCTTCATCAATCTGCTGACATACTCTGGTGTCTCATTTTGCTTGTAATCACACTGACAGCTCTTGTGAGGAAGACCCCTCTAGTAAGAGCAAGGGAACATCAATACCTTCCAGACTATGCCCACATCCTCTTTGTTTAAGTCCCAAGTGATAATCACCAGTAAGAGCATGAAGTATTAATAAGCAAAGACATTAAACCAAGCCCATAGATCTACCCATTATTCAAAACCCTCTGAGGCTATCAGAGGGTTTCTGCAGGCTTCATCAGGCTCTAGATCATGCCAAAGTAGGCTTTGGTCTCAAAAAAGATTAATACCGGTGAAAACTGTACTGTGTCACTCAGCTATTCTTCAGTTAGCTATAGCAATATCCTTGTCAGGTGAGTGTTGATGGACAAGGAAAGGGACATTGTAACTATCTGCTTCTTGGGCCAAATCAAAGCCATAGCAAGATAATTTTCTGAACTATACTGAAAAGATATGCTTCTTAACACCCTTGTTGACTGGACTTAACTAACATGTTTTAATTAGGCATTAACTAGGCTGCTGTTTGCTTCCAATGTATTTAGCTTTCAATAATATCTCCACAGTGGCAGCTGCATCAAACTGATTTTATTTTCATGGCAAAGATGTTTTGAAAAGGAGAAAAAAACCCCTAAACCACCAAAAAAGCAGTCTTACCTTTACTAAGATTGGATTTGCTGGGGGATGAAACTCAATAATCAATAACAACAGAAAACACCGGGTGGAGCAAAAGCATGATGCATATCCTAAGAGGAATATTAAAATATGCCCAGCTTATATGGTTAATCTTCTCTGTAGGCTTGCTCTGCAAATTTAAGGAAGATTAAATTTCAGATACGCTGTTTCTTGTTTTTTCTGGCAACAATAAACTTCAGTTTGGGGGACGTGGGGGAGGGAGAAGCGGAGTGGGGAGAAAGAGCCACAGTAAAGTGTCTGCTGTCCATGTAGTTTTGCCAGACTGCTGTCTCAATTGAGAGCTGTGATCTAGATTTATTGGGCTTAAAATATGAAACAGACCTTTCGTGTTGGAATTCTAAATATCTTCTTAAGCAGTAGTGAGTACCACCAAATGCTTACAGGCAACAAACCAGAGTTCAAACCCACACAATAGTTTCTTCTCTCTTGTGAACATGCAGATTGTAGGAATCTTGTTCCATCTTATTTTTGAACTCAGGAAAGAGTATGTTGGATGTTATCATCATCATCTGAAAATCACTTTGTGTTTTTGTATTAGGTTTTGGCTCAGATGGTCAAGATTGCTAGTATTTGAACATGTGCGGTGAATGGGCAGGTTTCTCACTTAAGTTAATAAAGAAAGTGCTTGAATGCCTGCAAGATGTTTGCGTCTTGGTAGCACATTTTATTAAGTTCCTAGTTATGTAGCAGCAGCAGGAAGAGCTTGGAAAAGATCTAGACTATTTGTTTCATGCCATTTTGCCAGCCGCCTGTTCCTCTGTTATGCCAACAGCTATGTTCTACAGGAAAAATAAAGCTGTCTGCTGGAGAAATAAAACCAGAGCCAAACTTTTCTCTGTAGATCTTAGGGGTTAGAGAGCAAAATGCAAAACCTGCCTCCTTTCACTAATTTTCCATCATTATGTTTTGAAAGTGTATTCAGAAGAACTCCTCCTTCAACTTAGTTATGAGGTGCAGCAATGAGAATATTCAAGGACTGTTAGGCTGTAAAGTATTGTTTATGTTGATATCTGACTAGGCTGCCAGTGTGGTAGCAGTTGAATTGAATTTTTGGTATCAAATCATTAGATTTAATTGTTGCAGATTTTAATTAGCGAATGGAGTTCCAACTGGTAATTGGAGCCTGGATGACTGCTTTTTAGTGGCTTGTATGAAATGGGTCTTCAGTAGCAGTTCTGTCATACCAATGGTATGTGAACCAAGTGACCTATTGAGTGCCCATTGCACATGTGCTCAAGGACTTTGTTTTCATCAGCTGTCCCAGGGGCACTAGGTAAGCGAGAAAACATGGGAGAGCTAGTACTACAAGCCATAGGAAAAAGAAACAGTACAAATTTCCATATTTTTCTTCCCTTCACAAAGAATGTCATTCACAAATAATGAAAGAGATTGAGAAGAGCAGAAAGTCCCTTTCTCTGCTGATTGGTAGCTACATAACATCTGATACACAAGATTCATCACCTGAGTTTCTTCTTTGAAGATGCTGTATTTCAGCTATGCTCATAAGACTTTTACAACCTTTTTGATTGCCAGTTACACACTTCAAAGTTCTTCAATCTAGGAAACTAGACTGTGTCTCATTTGGTTAGTCCATGTTAGTCTCCCATAGTAGAATAACATGGATGCAGAATCCCAGTGGCTTTGTCACATGTAATTCTGTTATTAGATCTTGAAGTAAATGATACTGACATGTCTCCTTGGGTGGAAAAAGATACCAGAAAGATCTTGGAGGTGTTATCCACACCATTTCTAGTTTGAGCTTAGAGGATGCAAGTGACCCAAGCACAATTTGGAAGTGCTGTGCTCCTCCGATGCATTAGAATTTTTCACCAAGGATGTAGCACACAGGTGCTCTGTAGTATGCTCTGCCTGTGGAAAAATGGTGAGCTGAACTTACATTTCCTTAAAATGGCTTGAGATGTTTTTAGATGAAGGATGATGACACTTCTGAAGCTGACTAAAATCCTGTGAAGGATCCTTCACTCTGCAGTTCACTTGCCACCGCTGCTCCAGAGCCCAGATTTGTTAACATACCAGGCATGCTGCAGAACTCATAATTTACACAGTGTTTTGACTTGGAGTGGGTTGAACAGTGAAGAATATTGAATGGGTTAATTATAATTGTTGTTTATCTTAAGCAGTTGTACATCTCTTCTAGTGTGGATAGTCTTTATTGGGCAGATCATTTCTGGTTTTGCATTGTGAGCTTTACTCCTTTCCTTTATTTGCAGTTGTTGGGCCAGATTTACAGGAAAAAACCTTGCCCTTATTAACTGGACAAAACATTCTCCTTGTAGTATGTACTTTGGTTTCGTCTGTCGTAACTGGTATTTAAATTCATATGATAAAATTATCTGATTTCTCTAAAATGAGTGTATGGTTTTCTTTACACCCTTTTTTACATGCTGTTTCTCTCAGGCTACAAAAAGCACTGCTCAATAGTTAACAAATTTGATGTGAATAAAGAAACCTTGAAAACAAAGTGCCTAATGATTCCTCTGTGAATACTATAAGAATGGAGAAATATGAGTTTTCTGTGCATAATAAGTGCTGTAGGTGTGCTGCATTATTCATGCACTGTCACTGGAGGAAGACTTAAGGTTTCCTGAAAAGTGAATAATAAGTAAATTGCAAGGAAAAGGAAAAAAATTGGAAAATATCTCCACGTGTGTTTGATTTACTCTCAAATTTGATACACGCAATAGAATAGCTGATGGTCCAATTATTGGTCTGAAATCTTAGCTCTGGAATAACGAACATACTTTGGAATCATTGCATTCCCGTATGCAATGACCCTGATCCACTTTTCATTTCTTGTATAATGTATGCTGCACCGCACTATAGCTCCACAGTGGTCTGACATTTGCATTGGCAGCCATAGGATTCCTGGATATAGGAAGAATGACAATGGCCAGCGTGGGAAGGAATGGGTGACAGTCAAGACACTAAACAGATGTAAAATATCTTGTCATTCTTCTTAACAGCTGTCAATCACAGGCTCTTACTATACAAGACACCCCTGAGGGTCAGAGCTAGCTACTCTCTTGTCTTGTTATCTTCACAGAAGCTTCCCAGCAGGGAGCATGGTGGGACAGCTCACCTGGGAAACCCAGGCTTCTGTAACCTATATCTTTTAGACAAGTCTAAAAACAAACAAGCATGGAAAGTGGGAGCTTCTTTTCCTGGGAAGGCCACTTGGCATGGATGTCCTTACTGGAGAACTAGACACAACGGAATTAGCATCCAATTTGTATCTATCCCCATTAGGGTCAGACCAACCCATGTTATCCACTTAGCTTTCAGCAGTTAGAGAAACAGACAGATGTGTCTGTGTTCTGAAGACCAAGACAAAGCCTTGTTCTGCTTTTTTTTTTCCTTTTCCCTCCAATGGGATTACAATGGTCCCTGTTGTCTGTCTTTGTCTCAGTACTCCTTGATTGACAATACCCTGGGAGATGTCACTGTCCTTGCTCCATGCATTGTAATAGCCTAGCGTACCAAGGGTGCTTTAGGACATCGTCCCCTCTTTTTTTTCAGGTGTTATAAAGGTCTGTCACTGCACCACAATGACGACCTCTTGTTGAGCTTACATGTCCGATGCTCTATCAGTTGGTGTCTGAGGGACATGCAAGAGAAAACTTCAGGTACTGACATGAATAGAGGGCAAAGAAATAGGGCAACTTTATTATGGACTGTCATCAGAAAGTAGCATGTGTGGAATGTCAATTTAATAATAGAATTGACAGCTTTTCTCTGGTTTCTGCAATGCCACAAGTGTTTCTTTGACAGTTTAAAAAATAGGCCCTTTGTAGCAGTCAGTGAGTGGCACTACATACATTTGCGAATGCCCTGCATAACTGAGATTCCCCCAAATGCCACTGTCCTAAGACCAGTCCCAAGAATCCTTCTGCACTGACCAAGGGTAGTGGTATATGGAGACCTAGTGAACCTAAACAATGTAAAATATGGTGTACAGTAGCCAGGAGGATGCAGCATATCTAAAAAGATGCTGAGTTACCATTCTGTCAGGAAGTAGTTTCTAAGTCAAAGAGGATGCATATGTCATGATAAAAGTTGCTACATAACTAGCCATAAATATTCAGATTTCTAGTGAAAATTATTTTTCCATTTTTCGTTCACCAAGCATTCACAGAAAGCTTCCACTTACTCACCACAGAAAAATACTAGCATTTAGTGAAAAAATTAGAGGTCCATAGCTTTTCCATTTTTCAACCAAAAAGTGAAAAAAAATATAAAAACAGAAATTCACATTACTTTTCCCTGATTGTTTTTTATCTGGGGAAGACATTCTGATTAGTTTCTCTGTTTTTGTGATCATCAGTACAGCTGTTTTAGAAAGCAAGGCACATAGTCTGGGGAACAATATTGCTCCTTTACAAGCTGCAAACACAAGATCTTGCTTTTTTTAATGTGTTCTTTTCAGTGTTGAATTTGACATGAATTATCTTAGCAGAGGGCAAGCCATATTTCATAATCTGTTTGCAATTCTAAAACCATAAAGTTAAAGATTTTATTTTTATTACATCTCTAAAATGACAAATAGATATCACACCTTTGTTTAGGTGTCAACAGAGTAATTTTTCTACCTCTTCTGAGGAACAGAGTAATTCTAGTAAAGAAAAGATGACTGAGCAGGGTGGAATATAGAATAAAATTAAACCTGTAATATCTGTATTTTGGAAAGTGTTTTTTATTCCTTTTTCAAACAGTTGTATGCTAGAACATTCACTTTAAAGTTTGGACTTTTCTACAAAGGCTAAAAATAAAAACTACACTTACCACCAAATATTTCCAAATGGAAGCAGAAAACATCACAACCAATGTGTGCATGTATATATATATAGAAAGAGAGAGAGAGAAAGCACCTGAGAGAGAGACAGTGAAAACACAAAGCATCATTTTACGGCAATAAACCAGTAGTTACACTACTGGAGCAGACAATCTAGTGTAAAGGGCATATAAATGATGATGATAGAAGCTTACAGTGCACTATAAGTAGACATGTATATAGATGATGCCTCATAGCATAATTTACCTTTCTCCAGGGGCATAGGCTTTTTAATTAATTTTAGTTTATAAGTTTGGACAGCTTATTTGCCTGGAAATCTAAGGAGAGAGCCATCCAATTAAATTTTACTCATTTTACTATAGCAGTTTTCTCATACATGCTGACAAGATGAAAAAGAAAAAACATGATTCCTCGCCATTTGTTTCTTTAGAAAAATTAGTTCTACTTCATAGATGCAAATGACAATCATTGGTTGAAACTGAAAGGAGGCAAAGCCATCCAGAGGGACCTGGACAAGCTCGAGAATTGGGCCTGTGTGAACCTCATGAGTTTCGACAAGGCCAAGTGCAAGGTCCTGCACCTGCATCCGGGCAACCCCCAGCAACAATACAGGCAGGGGGAAGAAGGGATTGAGAGCAGCCCTGCTGAGAAGACTTGGGGGTACTTGTGGACGAAAGGCTGGACGTTAGCCGCTGATGTGTGCTTGCAGCCCCGAGAGCAAACCGTATCCTGGGCTTCATGAAGAGAAGTGTGGCCAGCAGGCCTAGGGAGATGATTCTGCAACTCCACTCCACTCTGGTCAGACCCCACCTGGAGTCCTGCGTCCAGCTCTGGGGCCCTCAGCAGAGGAAAGACATGGACCTGTTAGAGCGGGTCAAGAGGAGGGCCACAAAAAAGAGCAGAGGGCTGGAACAGCTCCCCTGTGAGGAAAGGCTGAGAGGGCTGGGGCTGTTCAGTGAGGTGGGTTGACAACTGGCTGAATGGCAGAGTTTAGAGGGTTGTGATCAGTGGCGTATAGTTGGAGGCCTATAGATAGTGGTGTCCCTCGGGGATCAGTACTTGGCCCAGTCTTGTTCAACTTGATCATCAATGAACTGGATGAAGGGACAGAGTGTACCCTCAGCAGGTTTGCTGATGACACAGAACTGGGAGAAGTGGCTGATACACCGGAAGGCTGTGCTGCCTGGTCAGGCTGGAAAGCTGGGCAGAGAGGAACGTGATAGAATTCAACAAGGGCAAGTGCAAGGTTCTGCACCCGTAGAGGAATAACCCCATGAACCAGGACAGGTTAGGGGCTGACCTGCTGGAAAGCCACTATGTGGAGAGGGACCTGGGTGCCATGGTGGAAGACAAGATAACCATGAGCCAGCAGTGTGCCCTGGCTGCCTAGCAGGCCAATGAGATCCTGGGGTGCATTAAGAAGAGTGTGACCAGCAGGTCAAGGGAGGTTCTCCTCCCCCTCTACACTACCCTAGTGAGGCCTCATCTGGAGTACTCTGTCCAGTTCTGGGCTCCCCAGTTCAAGAAAGACAAGGAACTACTGGAGGGAGTCCAGCAGAGGGCTACGAAGATGATGAGAGGAATGGAGCATCTCTCCTACAAGCAAAGGCTGAGGGAGCTGGGCTTGTTTGGTCTAAAGAAGAGAAAGCTGAGACGAGACCTTCTAAATGCTTATAAATATCTTAAGGGTGGGTGTCAGGAGGATGGAGCCAAACTCTTTTCAGTGGTGCCCAGTGACAGGACAAGGGGCAATGGGCACAAACTGAGGCACAGGAAGTTCCGTCTGAACATGAGGAATAACTTCTTCCCTCTGAGGGTGACGGAGCACTGGAACAGGCTGCCCAGGGAGGTTGTGG
>Ga0065711_1004445_pt1 | contig 38524 bp, 23 predicted proteins | sample Hoacrofraction12_FD_59098 | JGI IMG/M metagenome (GOLD analysis project Ga0065711, IMG submission 59098) | Hoatzin crop microbial communities from Cojedes, Venezuela - Epithelial fraction 12 v2 (version 2) | ecosystem: Host-associated > Birds > Digestive system > Esophagus > Crop | place...
CCCTGCAGATATTTAGAGGCATTTCTAAGGTCCCCTCTCAGCCTTCTCTTCTTCAGGCTGAACAAGCCCAGCTCCCTCAGCCTCTCCTTGTAGGAGAGATGCTCCAGTCTCCTCATCATCCTCGTAGTCCTCCGCTGGACTCTCTCCAGTAGCTCCTCATCTTTCTTGAACTGGGGAGCCCAGCACTGGACACGGCACTCCAGATGGGGCCTCACCTCCCTGCACACACACCTTCTGCACAAACCTTTAACTCCCAAGATTTTTTATTCAGTTGGAGAACAGTGCTCTTTGAAGGAGGATCACAGACTTCGCTGCCACATTAACTAGTGATCACTTCTGCCTTAAATCTGTGGTAGATTTGAGTTCCTGCACGGTGTGTCTCGTGAATCGTGCAGTTTCTTGGGATTGCAGATGCCCAGAATTCTGATCTATTTTTTTTCCCCTCAGCTGTCTTCCTGTCTGTCTGGCGGGGTGTGGTACTGTTTCTCAGGTGCTGAACACCGAGAGCTCTCCTGCTGGGTGCTGCACAAGCCTCGTGACGGGCAAAGCAGTTCCATAGCTGACTCCTCTTTCTCTCTCTCTCCCTCAGATCACAGCGGTGTGCAACTTTTTCACATACATTCGCTATATCCAGCAGGGCTTGGTGAGGCAGGACGGTAAGAGGGGATAGCAGCTGGCTGCGGTGGGGGTGCTGTCTGTGGGGCGCTGGGAGCAATTAAGAGGTCCTGTTCAGCATGACAGGGGTGGGGCCAGCTTGGGGTACCCTGAACTCCCTGTGTCTTTGAGGAACAAAATGGCAAGAGAGAGGCATGAGCAGGAGGAGTAGATGCACCCATTCCTTGCTTATGAGTTTGCTGGGAGCTTTGCCCTTGGCTGCAGCTGGTAAGGGGTGTGACCTGATGGGCTTGTCCTGCTGGACCCTCCAGCGTGTCTGCTTCCCTCGCTTTGGGGACACGCCTGGCTGGGCCGCACTGGGATGACGTGAGGTGGTGTCCAGCTGTGCCTTGCTTACTGATATTTGGTGTTTTTTTTCCTTCTCTTCCCAATTTTACTTTGCAGTGGAGCTGATGTACTGGGAGGTCATGCGGCTCCGGAGGGAGATGTCTCTGGCCAAGCTTGGGTTTTATCCCAGTGAGATGTAAGCAGAGGCCTGAGCATGGAAGGAAACTGCTCCTGTGTGAACGGTGTGGCAAATGTAGCCTGCCAGACGGATGAATGCAGTGCCTCTCCTGCAGTGGGCCTTCCTCCCTCTCCACCCTCCCTCCGCCTGAAGCTGATCAAGGAGCAAGAAGCACAAGTTCCACCTTCAGCTGTCCAGCTTCTCCAACTGTGACTGGAACGCAGCTGCCAAGCTACCCCCTCGGAGCTGGGCTGGCCCTGGCTGCTTGGGGTGGCCGTCTACAGACTCTCCTCTGTGGAGTCTCCTATATGCAGTATATATCCACTTTTTTTTAAACTTCTGTTTTTATATGCAGTCTGCTTTGGCGTAGTCTGAGGCCAGCCCTCTGCAAAGCAGGAGTCCTGGACCTTCTTTGTAAGTCTTTCAGGACAGATGCTGGCTGTCTGTCCAGCTGTTCCACTCATCCTTCGGGGTGGAGGGTGCTGCGTCCAGCCGTACACCTAGGTCCTGCTGACCACCTTTTCCCCTGACGGCCCTGTAGATGCCAGCAGCACACCATAATCTTACCGAGAGCCGTGAACAGCCTGTTTTCTGAGTACTTCCCTGCTCCTGTTAAAGGAGCCTGCAAGAGAATCTTGCTGCCAACTGGGTCACAAAGAGGGATTTGTGTTTGTGCTTGCGATTTGGCACTGGGTAATCCAGGCTGGGGGAACAGCCGGAGCAGAGGCTGGAGCACTGTACCTGGGACCTTCGGCAGAAGAAAGCGAGCGGGGAAATGTCATAACTCGCAGCTGGGCCACAGCTTGGCTGCAGTTGGTGCAGGATGTTTTCTCCTGGTCTAGAGAACCTGCTGCATTTGTCACGGGCAGATGCAGACCTTGACCCTGTGATAATTCTTGGTGCAGAAGTCACCTGTGGTGCTCTTAGATACAAACCTCACCCCCAGACAGATGACTCTGAGCTGTTCCTGCTCTCAGGGTAGCTCTGGGCAGTACTGGCCCCACTTTTTAGGTAGAAACCATGGTCCCAGGTGGGGTTCTTCACACCTCCAGAAGGAGCATACCCAGGCTGGGCACAGCCTTGAGACCCAGGGATTTCCTCCCCAAGTACTACATCAGACCCGGAGACGCATGTCCACTGGGAAACCCAGTTTCTTCTGGTCTGCCACCCCCAGTGTGGAAATCTGAGATACCTTTGTGTGCACATGTGAGGGATGTGGCCGTGGTTCCTGTGTGCCTCAGACTGTGCTGGGGTGGATGTTGCTAAAGCTGTTGGAAAGCAGGGGTCCGCTAAAGCTTGAGCTCAGGCCCAGGTTTGTCTGTACAGAACTGTGTTAAAGCCATGACACTGTTTTGTAGCCAATTTAGCCTTATTTTTTTGTGACTCTAGTAGAATCAGCTCAGCTGCCACCCACCGTGGGGTTTTCATCACATGTGGCATTTCTGCACTCTTGACTGGCACGTCGCCCTGTTTCTCTGCTGTCATCCTAACTCCCATCTTAGCCAGTTGGTGCCCAGAACCGGATCACCACCCTCAGCTCCATTAAGTTTCATCCGCTCCTGGGAGATGCTACAGTAGGAACTCTGTACCTTCAGTGGAAGAAAACTAACTGAGCTGCTGTGGTTTTGTCCAGGGGAGGGAGGAAGAGGCAGGGAAGGCCAGAGTTTTGGTTTGGAACCTAATACAAGGACAGCTTCAGAGCAGATCTGAGAGAACCTTCCTGTAGAAGACCCCCGTGAGCACAAGCTTTCCTGTCACAGAGCACGCTCGCGGTACGCTGCAGCGTTGCTCCTCAGCGGACTCACTCCATTCCTTGTAGCTGTACTGGCGTATGGTGGTGTTGAAACACGAGCCGGCATCCCCAGAGCTGGGAGAAGACGTTCCTGACAACACGTACTTGTTTTGAATCCACCCCCTGCAGCTCGGAAAGGGTTCACCTGCCAGTCCGAGCTGCTCCCCACAGCCGAGTACCCCAACTCATGCTGCCCACCCTGGCGAGGTGAGGGCATACATCTGCTGCTCTGCACCGAAGGAATATGTTTTAGATGTGGAGTAAAAGCCTGGAAAATACATCTTTGGGTAAGAGTCTGGCTGGATCTTGAGCTAGTGATAAAGCTGTATCTGTTTTGGTGGTGGCTGCAGACTTTTGGCAACTTGACATCAGCTTTTCTAGAGGAGAAAACAGAAATATCTTTTCCCGGCTGCAGATTTCAGCTCGGGTAAATTCCATCCCTGGCAGTTTCTCCGTGTATCTGTCCCCGCTGACCTTTTGCTCTCTACCTGTCCTGTGCCATTAGGTGCCGCATTGCACAACGGACGTGGCTGCAGTGCGGCACTGGGGATGAGATCGTCTCTCTTATGTAGGAGACGTTTTGGTTTGTGGGACTTCCCCCCCCCTAGTGTCACTTTGTAAAGCACTTTGAGATGAAAGGAAGTAGAGAAACGCATTGTGTGAGGTTGTTTTACATTTAAAACAAAGCAGAACAATTTGTAAATGAATACAAAGTCACTCCGTTAACAGCGGGATGGTCGCACCCTGCTCTTTAATAAAGGAAAACATTTGCTATTAATTTCTTTAAAGGTCTGGTTGTGGTTCTAGGGTTGGGTTGGTTGGGGCGTGTGTGCTCGGTAGCCAAGAGAAAAAATACCAAGTTTGGCTGGCATTGTGCTTTCTGGTTCTCCTGCCACTGTGTGCCCTAAGGGACTGGGCTTTTAAGGCTTCTCTGCCTCAGGCTGTGCCTCCTGTGGCTGGCTGCTCCCTGGCTTCACCGGGGCCCTAAGTGACGGCGTTTTGGTAGCAAATGGAGTTTTGTTGCAGGGATTTCTTGTGTCAAGGCAGGCCTATGTGGTTCTTGCTGAGCGAGACTGAGGTCTGCTTCAGTTTACTGGCTTGAAGCATTGCGTGGGATGTGTCCCAAAGGCTGCTTAATTCGAGGATCTTCTTCCTCCCTCATCCCTTGGAGGGCTGAGCAATCTCCTTTTGCTGTCAGCAGGTGGAGGCAGAACTGTGGTGAGAACCTTTCAGAAGCTCCCGTCACCAATGGGCCTTGAGCGGTGTAGAGCAAATGTTTCTCTTCTCTGGAGGCTTTTGGATCGTGGACTTCTCTTTGGCAGGTCTTCCTTGGCTGCATGGGGGCCTGGGGCTTTGGATGCAAAGGCAGGAGCTGTAGCAGCACTGGGGGCTGAACTTGCTCCTGCTGTTCAGGTAAATCCCCCTGCTTTTAGCTGCAGCTTTGGTTTGAAAAAGGCTGCCTTTTCTTACCAAAAGCTGGATCCAACTTCTGCAGGCCCTTTCTTGTCCTTTACAGAAGGAGAAGGGGGACTGTGACTGGGTTCACCTGGCCGCAGCAGCTCTCCGTGCCACAGCAGAGCCGAGCACAAGTGAAAGTTGCCAGCTGGCTGTGGGAGCAGTAGCAGCAGCTCCCAGACTCTTCAGGTTGGGAAGGTGGGCCACTCTGGCTTCACTAAAATAATTTTTATCTCCCGCTGCGTTTAGCTGCAGACATGATGTTGAAGATCTCTTGCCATCATCTCACGGTGATGACAGTGGAGGGAAAAAGCAAAGCGTCAAAGGCCTTTGGGAGATGAAACGGAGGTACAGCCAGAGCAGAAGATGGCATTAGACCTCAGGGTAGCAGTGGTTCTGGGACCTGGGGCTTCTCTTACAGTAAAGGTAAACTTGCATGAGGATGGGTAAGAGAAAGATGCCCCAGGGAACCTTGTGCTCTGGGCGAGGCAGGGTGAGTGCTCCCCAGCGTCTAGCAATGAACCTCTGAACCCCCATGGGCTTCCTCTGGGTTTGTGCTTGATGCAAGGGTGGTCAGGCCTTCGCCATTTTTCCTGTTTGCATGCAGCCCTGAGACCCGGTCGCTGGTGCTTGCTATATCAGTGTGACAGAAACATCACCGTGACCTTCTCTACACTGCGTTTAAAGCCAGGAACCAGGGTCCTGCGTCCTCCCTACCCAGAGTGCCCTGAGACACTCTTAGCCAGCCCCCCCAAATCTCCCTGTCATCCTTTTCCCTTTCCATTCCTGGGTAAATGTGGGTGTTATTGCCTTCCTCTGCTGGGATGAGCGGCACCTCGCTGCTGCTCTTGGATTTCCCTGGCCGGCTCAGGTCGGTGAGGGTGCGTAAGGTTTGCCCTGGCTGGGTTAGCACTCGTTGGCATCTGACATCATGGGAGGGAGAGAAGAAGGGCACTGGAGGCAGCTTGGTTTCCACAAGTGCCCAGAGGAAGGGGGTCCCGCCTCTGAGAGAGGAGAACCCCAACAGGTAGCAGCGATGCTTACCCAAAGGTCCTGTGCCTTCTAAGATGGTGTTACCCTTTTTCACATGGTGTTACCGTTTTACGGGACAAGGCATCAGCACGGAGAAGGAAACCAACTGGCTCTCGCAAAGCAGGAGCAGAGCTGGTGGTGTCTGTCCTGCTTGTGCTTTCACTGCCCATGCTGGAGTAGGTAGATCGGGGGTGAGAGCGGAGGTTTGCTGCCAGGAGAGCCAGAACAAAGTCCCATGGATGGATGGATGGATGGATGGATGGATGGATGCTTCAAGGAGGATGTGGCAGGCAGGCACCAGCGCCAGCAGCAGATCTGATGGACTGATTAGCAGGGCTGTCCTCCTGCCAGACTCCAAGCTGTGTCCCCATATCCCGTCCCTGATGGGTCAGTGGTGGGCTGCTGTCTCTGCTCAGCTGACTGTGAAGTTGCTCCGTGCTTTTCTGCTCCTGAGCTGTCTGGTGTTGAGCAGCTATATTTTGAATTGAGAGCTGCCTCCAGAAAGGTATATAATTTAATTTTATTTTTTTAAGGGTTCTACAGAGTCTGTATTGAAAAGTAATACAAGAATCTTCGTTCTTTGCGAGGGAGAGCCGCCTCTCCTCGTTTTCTCCGGAGGTTTGGTGCTACCCTGTGCAGCATGGTCAGGCAGCCACGAGAGGGCACAGGCAGACCAGGCAGGGACCATCCTCCCTCACTGTCCACCCTGCGAGAACGGAGCATCTCCAGGGTCCCACCTCGCTTCTGCTACTGCCTCCGTGAAGGCATCACACCCGGCTGACCTGTCTTCTGCAGCCTTCCTGGGCTGCTGGCAGTGGGAATTGGTGTCAGATGGGTGCCATTCTCCTTAGGCGACCGGAGAGTAGGTCTGTGACGGGGAAAGGAAGGATTTGCATTTCTTTAGGGATTCTTGGTTAAGCCTGAGGAACGTTGCAAAGCCACGAGGGCAGCCAGGTGAGAGACTGAATGTTTTGCTATGTCTGGGTCTTCAGGTGTAACGTCCTCCCGGAGTCAGTGGGGACTGCTGTTCAGAAACCTTCCTGTGGCTGGGAGCTGGACCAGGAGGTTGGTTCCTAAGTTTCTGTGGTCTGAGAAGACATCAGCCCTGTCCCTTATCCCCATCCACCTACCTCTTCCACCAGAGCTTTCCTGCTGTTTTTAGTCTCAGAAATAAACCATGCTCCAGCTGCTACAGGCTCTCCATGTCCTTTGAACAGTCTCTGGTTCCTCTTGTGCGTGCAGCTGTATGAGCAGCATTTCTCCTTGTGCCCATTTGTCCCACAAAGTAGGACCTGCTAGCCTACCCTGGGCCACGAAAGAGCTCCAAAGGGATGGCCATTCAAACATCTGCCTCTGGAGATGTGTCTGACTCGCTTGAAGCACAGTGAGCAAAACTATTGGAAAGAATTTTGTTTTCCTTCCTCTCTCCCTCCTAAATCCTTTTTCCCTGTCGTAAAGCAGAAGGGTGGTTTTATCTCATGTCTGGAGTTCCGTGTCTGTCACTCAGCCCTCGTGAAATTCCCCTCACATTCTCATGCAGAGAAGCAGAGAAGTTTGTGTGTGTGATCTCAAGTCTCTTCTTGGAGCTGATGAGGGAGAAGGCAAGTGGGAGCAGACTGGCTGTTTGCCCCGGAGATGCCCTAGTAACTGCAGGACCAGAGAAGGGTGGGCTGTGAAGGACAGTGGTCCTCAACCATCACTGTGACCTTGCAGAGAAGCTTGGCCAACTTGAGTAATGGTGTTTTGTCGTGGTACTATAGATATATAGATGCACCAGGATGAATGTACACATAGCTTGATAGCACATCCATTGTGCCACCAGCATTTCCATCAGCAGCCGCTGATGTTTGTTAGTGCTGTCAATAACCAAATTTGCAGGATGTGAGGCATCTTGGTGGGGCACTAAAACATGAATAGTTTGATGGTTCCACCAAAAGGGACCAGAGATCTTCCTGTGTTTTTTTCCTACACCAGTTCTAGCATAAATTATTCTGGGCAGTATCAGCTCAGCCCCCTGTCTTGGAGCTTCACATTCCCCATCTCTTGAACGGGGAGATCATTAGTTTCCACCATGAGGTGGATATTTGGGGCACACCATTTAGGACAGCTTCTATCTAGAGCTCCAGCAGGAGTGATAAGGTGTGTGTGTATGCTTGATGTGTTTGGTCTACCTGTATGTGGGGCTCTGAGCAGGTACTCATGGCTGGGAGAGATAAAGGTCTGCAGGTCCAGAATGAGATATCTTAACCTGCACTACAAAGGAGCTTGGGTTTGGAATGGAAAAGGGATTTTACATCTCTGACGGACATTAGCGTTGTGCACAACAAGGTGCTTTTAGGTACTTCGGTGTTAACACATGTTTCAGAGCAGAATCTAGAAGACTTTGAATGGCAGGAAGAGAGAAATCAGGATAAGGGCCCTAGAGATTTGGTTGCTTATGGCAATTCCCTGGGTCTGCTGGTCGTGCCTTCAAAGTTACTCCAGGTTTGCACAGGGCTGTAGATCAGGCTGTCTTTGCACGGTCGGTCAGGCTGTCCCCACGCGCACAGAGAGATGTATGTTTCCAGGAACCAGCAAATGAAAGATTTGTTTTGTTTGTTTCAGGTACAGACAAGGAGAAGGGCGAAGGTAAGCAGATGGCCTCGGAAAAGTCAGCTATTTCAAAGCTTTCCTGATAACTAGTAACCTCCATTCATGACAAACATAATGGCGAGGATAACTGCAGACTAGGCAGCACTGTATCAGTCGTGGGGAAATTCCAGTCATTTCAGGAATTTGGGGAGCGTGGCCCTGCCAGGAAGAAGTCCATGTCCTGGCACAATTCTGAACGTGCACGTGGCCCTGAGGGCTGGGGCTGGCCGGCTCTGCCAAGGCAACGAGTTCCTTATAGGAGCAGTCCCAGTGGTGCCACTGGTGCTGGAAGCCAAGAGGTCGGTTTTGCTATTTATCGTGTCAACATTTCCATGTTTGTGTGAGGGTTATTGGGGCTGAGCCGAAAGGAGCAGAAACGTTGACTTTAGCCAGCCTGTCAAGGCAGGTGGACTTTGTGCTGGTTTACACAATGTTCGCGGGATTGCCAGAAGCCAGAACTGGCCCCCGGTGGGGTAATTCCTGTTTGCAAGAGATAAGTCAGATAGCAAGATGCCTTCTAGCTTTGCTTGCTCTGTGGCTGTAACGATACCCTTCAAATTTTGGTCGCCAGTCAGATGCTATCGTTGCACACATGTTGTTGGGGGCTAGGTCAAGCAGAAGGCTGAAACGTGCCATTGTCTACTTTGAGATGAAGTCAAGTGGACAGGGCTCAGTGGATAATGAGGTCTCTTCCAGAAGGGCTGATGTATGCCGCAGGTAACTGCAGTAAAGCCGCTGCAAAGGCTGTGCACCACGGAGCGTGGCTAAGCAGCAAAGGCTCCTCAGCATCCTCTTCACAGCAGGTGTCCAGAGACCTTCCCTTCTGACCAAGTAATAGTATATTCTGTGGGTCCCTCCATCACAGGCGATCTGGGCACGTGGTGTGGTGGAAGGCATTGGGGTGAAGAGCAGGGAAACCTTTAAACAGCGTATTTAGTGGGCAGCATCAGGAGGCAAGAGAGGGAACGTGAAAGGAGATGAAACTGGAGAGAAGCAGTGAGGCTGAGTGGCGTATGCCCTCGGAGGGGAACTTGTGCTGGATCGCTGGTGGGACGGGAGGTGGTGGGAGAATGCATAGGAGCTTGGTGTGATTTCACCGGTGAGATGGCAGGTATGCAGCGCGCAACCTGAAGAACCTGAAGAAGAGAGAAGAGCTTGTTTAGGGGTGGATTAGAAGGGAAAGACAACGTAGAAAAAATGAGACTAGGTCTAGTTGTGGGCTGGATGTGAGAAGAAGGGCAAATCTGAGCTGACAGAGATGCTCAGGAGATGTGATAGCCCTATCTAGTATGAAGGAGCAGAGAGAGAGCAGGGAACGTTTGGGAAGGAAAAGGTAATTCTTAGCTTTCTTTTGGCGAGGTTGAACTTGAAACTATTCCCCATGTAGAAGATACCAGACTGGGTTGCTGAACAGGAAAAGTTGAGTCACTGGTATGTGTCTGGTTACTTACAAGTAACTTCAGCGACAGAAAAGCGGTTCACAGCAATTTGTGCAAGAGTAGTAGTAAGCCCCAAAACAGGTCCCCATGGGACTGTCTCGGAGAGGGGAGCTGTTGAAAGGAAGCTGAAGGAGAAATTGGAGGTGGTCCCTAGAAAGCTTTGCAGTGAAATCTCTCTGGCACTCGTTCATGTGCAGCTTGGAGAGCTTTCAGTGGTATTCACGTGGGTGCACAGAACCTCACCAACTTTTTAACTCAATGTACGATGCCAGAGACTTCGTTAATGTTTCTTGTTCATGCTTCCACTTGAGTTCTGGGACTGCGGGTTTCCCTCTGGCAGACGTAGACACGGTATTGGCTCAGGGGCAGCTCTTTGCCCTTAATTCCCCTGGCTCATTGTGCTAATTGTGCTCTGTTAATCACCTTAGAGTCAATTTAAGACGCCTGATGCCAATGGATGTGTATGTCAGTCACGGTTGAAAGACACTTTTGCTCTTTCTGCCTCAGAATTGCGGCTGGGGCTGGAGGAGGTGACGTGTCCGTTGCCTTTGATGACCTTCCCTTTGTCAGGCCACCTGCTGAGTGCCAGCTGGCAAAAATGATATGGAATGAAGCACTGATGTAACTTTCGGTCAAACTGATGACAGTGCAGTGGGCTTGACAAATCACGTTTCAGGGGGAATTGCAGCAGCGTCTAATGGTCCCACGAGTGGATGACAAGAGTCCTTTTGGACAGGTGAAGTGTCGGGACCACCCCAAAAGCTTGAGAGCTCTGGCTTACATTAAGCCTAAAGACTGTCCTACTTCTGCACTAGGAACACTTGACACAGGGGACACGAGGACCAAATCTTGTTCACCTAGCACTGCAATGACGTGCGTGTGCCGGAGAGAAGACCTCATGTTTAACCACCTGTTTAGGTTGTCTTTCCAGCCCCCTGTTCTTCAGACCAGACCATTGCACATCCATGGGTTTAGTTTTAATTTAGTTTAATTTTAGCATTCTGTGAGTGTCAGCATGACCAAGAGACGAGAATGAGCAAGGGACTGGAATTGGTGTTGGCAGCAGCACCTTCATTTATGGTCACCCTTTGTATCCCACCCCTCTGGGTGACGGTGAAGAATGGGCTCTGCTGTTTAGGTGCATCTGGGGTCGTGAGTATGGCCTAAAGGTCTGTTGACTTGCAAAGGGCAATAATTTCAATTCAGAGTGACTGATCTGGAGTTGCTCATAGGACCAGGCAGGAGGAGGAGCTAGCTCCAGCTGAGAAACCAACTGCATCTTCTGCAGATTCAGAAACCAAATTTTCAGGCTTTATCAGGCATCTGTAAGCAAGGATTTTGTTTTTAATATAATTTTTCTGAACTAATTCTAATGGTAATATCATCAGTCTAATTACTCTGCTAAGCACGTTCTTTTGGTCTCAGCTGACACTTTTACATCTTCGTGGGCATTGACTCCCAACGTCGCTCACAGATGTCTCCACCAGAGTTGGTATACTGTCCTGATTTGGGATGTTGTTTGGCACAGAAGGGACCTGAAACAGTTTCTGAAGCCACTATATAAACTGCTGGCAGAAGGGCAGTGAAATGGCACGGACGAAGGCTGACATGAAACCAGTGAGGACTCCCAGCAAAGTAGGTTGATTTGGGCTGGACCCAAAGACTGTCAGATGTTCTTTGTAATTAGACCCGTGCACACGGGCTGTGGCTTTGTTCTGGTTGTTATGAAAATAAGAGAAAAATCACAGAAGAGAAAGCGCAGTATGGTTCCTCTGTTTTATATAAACTGGGTCACTGCTTAATGCAGCAGAGGAGGGCAGATCGGAGTGCAAGATAATTGAATTAAACGAATCGGACAAATAGACCAGCCACACCCACTTCAACTAGGATGTGTGCAATCACAAGCAATTACTGTGATTAATCTTCTCATTGCCATATACAGATTCAGCACCTGGCCAAGAAGCCGCAGAGCTGTCTGATTGTGCTAAGAAGGACGCTTCAGGCAAGGGTGGTGCTTCCGTGTGAGGATCCTTCTCATTGATTGGTTTCCCCCTCATTTCCTGAGAGTCTTGAATTTCTGCTGAGCCTTCTTCGGCTTGACCTGAGTAGCCCGTGCTTGATGTTCAAACATCAGTTGTTAGCAGTGGGTGGTAGAACTCCGTTACAAAAACCCAGGGTATTTGAGAAAACGGTCGTCATTCGTGCCAGTGGAGCTCATATTTGCAACTAAGCAACCTCCCCGTGAGTTCAATAGCACCTTTATTTATAACATGGCCTGATGACTTGGGTAGAGTCCCAAGGATAGGTACAGCCTAGGAATAATGTCTTTGTCTCAGGATCAGCACTATGTGTAGATGTAGCAGGATATCATCATTCCCATTAGCATCTTGAGTACTGGAAACCTTTATCTTCTGGTAGCTCACAATTTAAAAAAAAAAACCAACAAAACCCCAGCTCTCCTCCAAACTGGCTAATTCTGATCAACAAGTGCAACAGAAGTTATTTTGGGCTCCTTTTTTTAATTATTCTTATTATTTTTTCTCCCCGCTCTTGGGCTTTCTGCTTCTCACCAGACATCTGGAACTGGGTACACGTGCTGTCTGGTTCCGCAGCAGGCTGATGGACACTTTGCCTCCCTGGGGTGCTAGGAAAGGCATTTTGATCCAGAGCAAAGCTGTAATCCAGGGCTTGTTCAGCGACTAGAGAAGGCTTTGAATCTAATGCCTGATTGACAGGGAGTCTGTTCCCTCACTGAATCTAGAAAAAACATTGACTGCAGGTAAAAAGTTGGAACATCTTAATTTTATGGTTCCATTTTATGTATCTGCCAACACACAGCACTCATTATCCTGAAAGTCATTTTATCATCAGTAATCCATAAACCACAACCCATAATCATCAAACTTTCACCAAGGTATTTCAGGAAACAACCTTAACTTTCCATATGCATCAGGAGTTGGCCTACACTATCATGGCACAGAATCCCAGGTAGGAGGACTTTTCTGCATTCCATCTTGCTGGTCACAGCTGGGGGGTTGTGGTTCGCTTTTGCTGGAGTGCATTTGAGTAGTTGTTTCCCTTGCCAAGAGGCTTTCAGTCTCTGTTTCTGTTTCCAGTGGTTAATTTTACTGTTCAGCATTTTACCATACCAGTAAAAATACCATTTTACTGGTATTTCTAACGCTGGTTCTTAGCACAGGGCTGAACGTTCTTCTGTCAGGAGCTAGAGTGAGTTTGTCAAAAAAACTCATTTAAAAAAACCGCACTATTTGATAATGCACTGCTCACAGATAGATTTATGTGTTTGTTAATATAGCTGATATGTTATAGTAATGATTGGACTGGCACTTTGGTCATTTTGCATCGTATTTATAAGGAAAAGAGAAGCATATGGTAAATATATTGAAGCTGTTCTGGATCTGTGAACTTTTGCACTACTATCACTGTATTTTCCTATAAACCCACATCAAAACGGATGTCTGCTACATGTCTTTATTCAGGATTGCAGAAGACTGTTTTAAAATTAAACCTTTCAGATGACTCCGATTCTCAGCTTGAGTACTCTACTGTTGCTCAAAGAAACAAGGTGATTTTAGATAATTCATGGACCAGTCTGTAATCCATGTAGAAAAGATTCCTTTGTAGAGAAGATAAATCACCTACGCTGCAGCCTCAGTAGCATATTTGTGTTCAGATTCAGTAGATTCCTCACTCCGAAATGGGACACAAATGTGCTTATCCTGTAGCTCTCATTGGAGTAATTGTTTTCATGTTGTTTCTGGTCAGCGGTTAGAAAACAAAGTCCACACCTATCCTAATTCTGTCAGCAAGTGAAATGTGAAAGTAATAAGTTCTGTACACAGCTGAGGCTTTTTGAGAATTATCTGGTCCTCCCTGTCACATTCATCAGCAAGAGGCTGAGCAGCATCCTAAACTTCATGTCCTTTGAAAGGCTTCTTCATCACCTTTCTGAAAGGGCTCGGCTTCCCTCCTCCTTCCTTTCTCCTCCTTCCCCTCATTAATGGTCTAGTCAGAATTCTGCAAAATGTTCCTCGTGGGTCTAGCGTGGCCTCCCTGGCTGAGCTCCTGGCTGAGATGGTGACTCCTTCCCGCTGAATCACTGGATTCCCGCGGTGACTGGGGGTGGTGGTGCTTCCAAAAACACACACTTTCAGTAGAAACTGATTCCGAACTGTTAATCAACTGGGGTATCTGGGGGTCACAGAGGATCTTAATGTCTTCCTGAAGAAGAGGAACGACATCTCGATTCAGACCTTAGGGTGCTTGAATGGTGAAATTTTGAGGATGCTGGAAGTGCTGTGCAGTGTTTCTTGCCACCACTATTAAAATCATGTTAAATAGCTCAGTCGCAGGACAGTGCGAGGGTTGCCATGGGGGAATGATTCACCTCCTGGCTTGCTTCTGAATTCTGGAATTCTGCAATATTCCCTTAATCCTATTTATAACATGGTTCTCAAATGGATGATGATTCTGTGTCTGGAAATGTGAATAAAACGTTTTCCTTAGCAGAGGCTGGCGACTTCGCCTACAGCCCCCGTCCTGCAGAAACTGCAGACAGCCGGGAGAGAGGGACAGGATAGGTAGGGAATGCTACGGAAATGTTTCTGTATTCTATTTAAGGTATTCAGATGTTTTAAGCTGCCCAGTAGAACATATGATAATATGATACAACCCTAGCACAAATGTGGAAGTAAGAATTGAGTTTCGCCAGAGGCTGAACTGTTTCTGAACAGAATTTAAAAAACCTGTTGCAAGAAGGGAGCTACTAATAGATAATAATAATACCAGATAATGTACTTTCTTGCACTATCTGGTTAAAAACTGTATGTACGAGCACCACGGACATATTTCTTACCATGCTGATGCTGCACACCAGGTATGTTGTGAAACGCACATTTTCCCGAGACATCTGGAATTGGGCCGTTGCAGAGTAAGTAGAACAGACTTGTTTTTTTCTAAAAGTGGTATTGCTCATGGATGCAGGGTTCTTTCTAGATCTTGCCAATCATAAATCTCTATTTCTTTAGGCCATCATATAGCTTAAGAGTTGGAATTGATGAGCTCGATGCCTGGCATAGATGTATTTAACCGAGGAGTATTAGGCACATTTAATGTTGGTTTCATGCCTTAGATTCCTTACGATCCATGTGCTAATTTCAAGGGAGGGAGGGAATTGAAAAGGCTTAATTTCGACGAGCCCTTGGGAAGTTTAGTCCATCACAACTTACTGACACTTAGTCAGATAAATTTAAAAAAAATAAAATAGAAAAGACCACCCAGCCACTTGTACTGCTGGGTTCACAGGGGCAGTGTGGTTTCCCAAGTTCCCAGCTGAAGGGTGAGCTGAACTTTGGATGAGCTGAGCCTAAGCTTGTGGAAGATAAAACTCGGAAAACTGGCTGGCTTGCTGCATGGGGGACCTTAGAAATGCTTATAAATATCTGCAGGGTGGGTGTCAGGAGGACAGAGCCAGACTCTTTCCAGTGGTGCCCAGCAACAGGACAAGGGGCANCGGGCACAAACTGAAGCAGAGGAAGCTGCAGCTGAAGATGAGGAAGAACTTCTTCACTCCGAGCGTGATGGAGCCCTGGCCCAGGCTGCCCAGAGGGGCTGTNGAGTCTCCTTCTCTGGAGATCTTCAAGCCCTACCTGGACGCGGTCCCGTGCAGCCTGCTCTGGGTGACCCTGCTTCTGCAGGGGGGTTGGACTGGGGGATCCCCAGAGGTCCCTTCCAGCCCCGAAGGTTCTGGGATTCTGTGGTGAAGAGTCCCAGCCCGTCGTCCCCCCTCAGAGCCACAGGTGTGGGGCAGCTGCCTGCCCGGAGGCTCTGGCTGGAAACTCGGGCTGCAGAATCACACAACGGCAAACTCCACGCTGCGTAGGGTGAATATCCCAGCTGATGCAAGAAGTCGGAAACTTCTGCCGACGCATTGGTTTCCTAGAGGAGAGGGAGGTGTGAGGCTTGACCCGTGAGGAGATCCAAGCGTGGGGTGGGTGCGGGGACCACAAACCTCAAGCTGAGGGGAGATCCTGGGTGGACATGTGGATGCAGATGCAGTGGGGAGGATGCAGGGAAGGTGCGGGACTTGCTGGTCTCACAACCGCATGTGTTGCTCCGCATCTCCCCAGGCCTCGTGCATCCACACCCACGGGGCAGCTGCAGCTCAGCGGGCAACCCCCAAGGCACCGCGGTTTCTCATGGCGCAGGATGACTCTCCAGTGAATGCTCACTTCCATCTAGGATCCTAGCCAAGCCACGGGAAGTGGAGACGTGAGAACCATGGTTTGAGTCCTCAATAGGTGCAACAAAGTTAGGACCAGTGCTCGGTAAACTGTCGCTCTAAAAAGGCCATATGTTTGGCTCTTTTTATCCTCAAACCCAAACACCGCCAATTTCAAATCAATAATGCCACTTAGTGCAAGTTCTAAGTTACTCCACGCAAGAATACGGATTTTAGACCACTTGCAGGAATCAACTCCTAAGGCACGATGCCACGCTGAGCTCTAGCAACAGTGACTCGCGCTGTATTTTATCTGTATAAGCCATTTCAAAGTAAATAGAACAGAAAACACATGCAAATACCTTTAGCAACTCACTTTTGGACTTGCTGAACTGCTTTGTACAGTTACAAAACTTTTTACTGTGGTAAAAAGCTCTTAAATGGCTCTTTGTAAACAACAAACGTCCTTGAAAAGGCAAATATTCTTTAATATACGCAGAGCAACTGTGTTGCCTCATAAATATTAATGAACATTAAAATGCATGCCATGAAAATAATTTTCATGCAAAAGGTCTTGTGCACGTAGGCCCATTCACTGGCGAAGTTCACGCGTCATTCTCCCCACTGGTTGCAAGCCCTTGGTGAAACACCGAGGTCTTTCCATTTAGGTGTGACGAAGGATGCTGGGAGTGCCTAGCTCTCAAAATGTTACTTTGTTATAGGAAATTAAAAGCAAATAAAAACAAGCCAGAAGCAAGCAAGCAAGCAAACAAACTAAAAGAAGGCTATTTGATTTGAATGCGAATTTTCTACCTCTTCTGAACTGATTTCCCCATCCCTGCCTTTTGCTCTTTAAATTTTAAAGCATCTGAACATTTGTTCTGTCAGTCGAGAAAAAATGGACTTACTTAACTCATGTTAGGTCCCCAGGGGATTTCATGGGGAAAATAGGACAGCAGTGCTAAGAAGAAAAGGTCCATCTGCAGCATCTTTTACAATTAAAAACTTGCAAATAGTGAACAGCAACAACAGCAAAAACAACAGTGAACAGTATTTAATTCCTTTCTATACTGTAAATCAAAACTCAATATTGAATCCAATGACCAGCGTACAAAAAGTACAGATAAAATCACTTACCCCAGGGGCAATAGCTGACAGCTGCTCAGCACAAAGTGCATAATTCTGCATCCGTATTTTTACTGGTGTCTGATTAACAAATACTATCTTCATCAAATGTCAAATGAAAAGTCTCGAAGTACGATCACATTGAATCGTGTGTATTTCTTTGTCAAGCCTAAGATGCGTGGGAAATTCGGCATCCTTCAAGTATTTTATAAATACTGATGGAGACAACAGGAAAGCACATTTTAAGCGAATTTTAAGTCCCCCAATTTTTTAACGGTGATGTGTAAAACTTTACCTTGATGAGTTAAGTCCTGGCAAAGCTTTATCTATAATTAAATACATTTTCAGTTTCTAGACCTTTAGGTTTCTTCCTTTAGAAAAAAACAATTATGATTACCTTCAGGAGCTTCAGCTGAGTAAGAGCTAAAAAAAATGGGCCAAAGATGCTACTCCCAACTATAACCAGTTGTCTGAAAAACGTGGTAGGTTGGGACGTGGTATTAGGAAATTTTGTCTGTAACATTTTCTCCTTCCAAAAACAAGAGAAACTAAATACAGCAAGAGCAAATCTCTATATTTCATAGAAATGATGCAACTTTGCAGCTTCAAGGAACTTTATTTCATGGGTATGTTTGACTATTTATTATATTAGACTGGAGAACTAACACTTTGTAGGCTGAGAGGGTAAGGTGGGATTAAAGCCATGTTACTTATTCGCAGCAAAGGAAGCTTCAAGGACTTTTTAACCTCTCGTTGTTTTAGATTAATGACCTGGTTTTAGTGCGTTCTGGTAATTTTGAATGCACGTTCAGCATGAACAGTTTTGCAAGATTTGTAAAACTGCTTTCAAATAGAACCTGCATGTAGCTGGGTTACAGAAATCGAGGTAGGACTAAAGCAATAATCCAGCAGACTCCAAACTCAGATTTCTTGTGCAAGAGGTAAAAAGTGAAATATTTTATTAAAAAAAAAAACCATACACATTCCTTGGCACTTTTATAAGTTTCCGAAAAGATCAATTTGTATAAAAAAGCACTTTTATGGCCAAATTAAAACTTTTAAAGAAGTTTGAAGAATGGATTTGCTTACAGATAAGATCTCAAACCCCTTGCTCTCTTAAATGGTCCTGCCCATGAGATCTTCACCACTGAATTCCTAATCCTTTTCTGTGCTCTCTTCAATGCTCTCAAAGTATGACTTCCTAAGCTCTTTTTGGGTGGGATGTTTAGACATCTTTATCTCATTATGTACTTTGCTTCCATACTGCTTCAGTAACTATTTTCCTCCTTCTATTCAGAAATGGTTCATCAGCTGGCCTTAATAAGCCAGATTATTAAGCTTAAACCGACATAAAGTTATATTAATGCAGCAATTTTCTCCTGTGATTGTGAACAGATTTTTCCAGCATTTCTTTATGTCCTGCAAGAATAATAAAGGTCATTAAAAGCTCCAGTTAGACACAGATCTGGAAGAAGTGTAAAATACATGAATATTTCCTGTTGTAAGATTATTGTGCCTTTTAAAATAATAAGCCATTTAAATATAAATACTTTGTGTCAATTTTTATTAGGTTCCTTGCACTACAAGATAAAATACTTTCTAAAATTAATGACTGATAAGGAAATAAATCTGTTCATTTTCCATTATAGGTAAATTACCACGGAGTCACTCATTGCAAGTTTCTTGCTATTAAAAAGGAAAGAGAGCAGAGTCTTCCCTAATTTCCCCTCTTTACCCTGTTCATGCTGAAGAAAATAATTATTCTATAAATCAGTATATAAGCAAAAGCTATTATTTTATAGCAAACAGTAAATAATAAATTATCTCATTTTACTGTATCAAAAGCTGGAATGTCTTTCTTTTTTTTTCTGATAAATTTGTGATTTGTAATGTGCGTGTTCTGATTTTAATGGTTAATTCATTTCCTCCTCAGGTTACGTGCATAATAACACAGTTACACAATAATTTATCTTAAAAACTGTGCTGTACTTGGCCTGTCATGAACGTTCTACATAATCACGAGCTTCCGCATCACATCTTCCAGCGGTACCTCTACAGTTATCCCATTGGTTGGTTATATTGCTCCACTGGCACTCATTTACCAGAGACAACAAGCAACAGAAATAGAATTGGCTTCATGATGTGCGTAAACCAGCCCAAGAATTTTTACAGGTTAGTATCAAAGACGTCTCGCTTAATCTGCTCTGCAGCCCCGAAGGAAGTCTGTGGTTCAGTCCAAAGCACCAGCTGCAGCTGAGGGATGGGTGGTTGCCTTCCTCCTCCTCCTCCCCCCCGGGGCTGCGCTCGCTCCCGAGCTCGCCCACACAGCCGTCCCTCCACATCACCAGAGCTTCTTCCAGCTACAAACTTCATTTTTAAATAACAAATCTCCTCATTCTTACTGTTGGGTGTAAGCAGACATTGTACTTGCACGCCTCTGCTTCACATTGAGCCCTCATTCACTGAAAGCTTTTAATCAATGGGATTTACTGTCTGAACTAATTGAAATAAATGAGAATAATAAAATAAAACACAACAAAGAAAAACTGGAATTGAAATATAGGACCTCTGGCTTTCGCTGAACATTCCCCTAGTCTTGTAATCAACTATGCTGTTTTATCAAATTTGTTATTTTGTACATACATCTATTTTTTTAAACCAAGTGATTCCAGTCTGTTAACTTTCCTCCTTGTATGAAGTCTGTCCATGCTTTCTGCAATTGCCATCTATATCTGAATCCTTGCTACTTTCACATTTCTTTTTTTTTTAAGTTGGAGCCATCAGATCTTAGTGTAGAATAAAGAAACAAAGACACACTCTTGTGTTCAGTAGATGATTGTACATTAACAGTCCTTTTGTTACAGACTGGATGGATTGGTGTCCTCTTCTGCATCCATTCTTCCAGTCCTCTTCAGCTTTCGGGACAACATATCCATTATCCACTGTCAAATGTAGTGCAGATAAGGTAAGACTTACCCTTGTTTTTTGCTGTATCTAGGTAGTAATAAAATTGAAAATCAGAAGTCATTCATATACTGTAAGAAAGAATCGGAAAAGATAATTTACCACGTTTTGGTAAGTGCAAATGACCTAAGCAGATTCAAAGCTGTGTGTCAGTCACATATACTGTGGAAACACAAGTGTTACTTACCTTGTACACATGCCTTTTACGTAGATTTTCTCTCTATATAAAAATAAGTATAATTTTTAAAAATCAAAGTATTTCTCCCAGAGGAATTTAGCATTTGACTCTCACAAGAATTATGCCATAATGAAGCCACTTATACAAAATACAAATTACGGCATCAGAGTAAAAAAGCCTGCCCTTATTCACCCACAAAACTGCATGAGGCAGCGATAACAAACTTTCTTCTTACTATTTAGCAGTATAAAATTACCTTTGAAAGGGTCATTTGTAGAATATCAGGCAATTGAATCTTCATGGCTTGCTAAGGCCAGAATCCTAGAGGCAGAGACGGAAAGTGGCTTCAGGCTGAGAAAGCTCCTGTCCTCCTGCTAGAGAGAACCAGGTAGATCCTCTCCCCACACAACGTCAGAAAAGCCAGCAAGGGTCCTGTGGTTCTGGCTTGAGTTGTCATCCCAGCCCACACGATGCGACACTCGTCACGTCATCCTATAGTAACTGAAGGTCTTCTCCTTTCCCCGTCCGAGAAATGTTCAGACATAGCATCATAGAATGGTTTGGGCTGGAAGGCACCTTTAGAGGCCATCTAGTCCAACCCCATGCAATAAGCAGGGACATCTTCAACCAGATCAGATTGCTCAGAGCACCCTCCAATGTGGCTTGAATGTTTCCAGGTATGGGGCATCGACCACCTCTCTGGGTGACCTATGCCAGGGTTTCACCACCTTCATTGTAAAATATTTCTTCCTTAAGTCAATGGTCAGTCTATCACAGTAGCTCGCACAGGCAGAATTCATCCTCCGGATTAGACTGCAGGGAATAGAGAAAAACAGTGAAACACACACTGGAGGTTATTCCTATTTCCACGTATTAGCAGGTCTATCTTTAAGAATTAACATAACAGACATCCAAGGTTAATTATGTTGGCATCCATAATTACCTCACCCTTACACCAAACCTAACCGCATGATATTTGAGATTCAAAGGTGTTTGAATTGCCGGATCCATTTTAAATCAGAGATATCCAGCCACAAAGTGAGTTTAGGAAGAAAGCAAGCCAGGACTGTTCGGAGCATTCGGTCCAACGTTCGGACTGGCATCGCCATTCCGTCTGAACATGAAGAAGAACTTCTTCCCTCTGAGGGTGATGGAGCCCTGGGACAGGCTGCCCAGGGAGGCTGTGGAGTCTCCTTCTCTGGAGATATTCAAGATCCGCCTGGACAAGGTCCTGTGCAGCCTGCTGTAGTTGACCCTGCTTCGGCAGGGGGGTTGGACTAGATGACCCACAGAGGTCCCTTCCAACACCTACTATTCTGTGATTCTGTGATTCTGTGAGACCAGACCCACGACACAGGCTTGAAAGAATGCAATTGCTATATTCTAGCTAATCTCAGCGTGGCCTCTGCATGTGTGGGAAACCCTAAATATATATTTAAGCTTGAATTTGGAAGACGTGCTCAGTGTTTTGCATGTGCTTATGTGCATTTCTGAGTAGGAACAGCCAAATGCTTAAATACTTTAGTGAAGACAAGATGAAATCAGGACGTTTCATGCACGTATATGTCAGTTTGGATACATACTAACAGTTAAGCAGTCATTACAGCGATTTCCAAAGATAACTAGGAACTAGAAAGTGAACTATCATGTTTTTAAATGTTTTAGAGCCATTTCAAGCAACGGCACGTGACGAACATTTCTATCCACTGTGCTCCTGTACTCTTATCAAGCCGTAGCTAATCAGCTGTAGGCTGTCCTGCTGCTAACTCAGGCAACAAACCACGCGTGACTTTGGCAGATGTTCTCCTCTTCATGCCAGTAGGAATATTTACTAACATTTTTTCATGTTACGGTTTTCTGTCTCAAAACTTCTTCCTCAGAATCAGGAATATGGCACATGTAACCACTTCGAGCCATAAATATCCATTTACTAAGGCTGGGGCTTGCTGGAAAGTTACACAGCAAGATTTTTTACAGAGTTTAGTTATTCAAACCAGGGATTACGTCAGCCCCACATCTTTAAAAATCAGAGCTTATTGAAGTTTGTTGTTAAAATACGGAGTTCATCAAAACCAGGAAGGCTTTCTGCTGTCAGGCTAAACGTGCACTCTTTCTTTATCCAGCTGGGCTCTGCCAAATGAGGTGGTTGCTCAACAAGGGCAAGAGATGCTCGCTGGTAAAGCAGTTTTTTATTATGCAGGTATATAATCTCCGATTTGTAAACAAGGCAAAGTACTACTCTCTTTTATTCAGCACTCACTAACTAGCACCTCAAGGGGAACTAAGCAACTTTTTATAAAGAAGAGCAGATAAATTAATTTTCTTTAGAGTTAACACCGAAACATCTTTACCAGTCATTGACTCCTTGTTTATAATTACACAGAATTTTTAAAGTTCATAAATACCTTCAATGCATTCCCGTGAAAGTTCATTTTCCGTGTGCCTCTGTTAAGGTAAAAATAGAGACAAAGACACTTTCCCAAAGGCACGAGTTAGTCACAGTGGATGGAGAATTCATGAATCCTGCTTCTTGCTAACTCCAAATTATGTTCCTTCTTATATTAGTCTGAAGTCTCTGAACTGTAGTTAATGCTACCAGGTGTTAGGTAAGCTTAGATTTTATTGCTTCACAGCCTCTTGCAAACTGTAGATCAATTTTAAAAACTGAAACATAGGTCTGATTTTAAAATTTTAGATTTTAAAAAGTGAAACATATGTCTGATGGCTGCCACTTTACAGAGACCCAGGGCAAACAGAAAGGAGAGAAAACAAACTTTTTTTTTCTCTCGATGTTTTTTTGTTGCTTTGCTGTGTAGGTGCAATCTCTCCTTCCTTTGAATCAACAGCACAGACTGCAGTAGATGGTAGCAAGTCACTGAGCAAGAGTGCTGTCTGCTGATTACAAGAGTTAGGAGTTCAAATGGACCCATTTTACTTCTCGTTGCAATAGTGGAGGAATTGCACATGGGTACACGTCTGAGTTGAGGGGGCAGGTAAACTTAATTTTAAATAGTCATGTATTAAAAATAAGTGAATTGCATCTTTATGGCTAATCTGATTTATTTGTTGTTAGGAAAGACTGGATGCGTGTACATAACCATCACCGAGTAGCAGTTTCCTCAAATTTGCTAACTTGATCACTTTGATTATCTGACTGAGTGGATCATTGGTACAGTTAACCTGTGAGAAGCTGAGAAATGAAGTGAGCGCCGTATTTTGAGTCAGATCTTGACCATTACAACGCACAAGCACAGAGTCTTGATGGGCAAATATAGTGTAGGCAAATCTTGAAGTCTTTAAACAAAAATATTTCCATTAAATATGTATTCTGGTAAGACCATCTAGTAACATTACAATATTGACAAGAAATCATTTTCCTCACAGAAAAAAAATACAATAAATGCAAAATAAAAACGTAGCCATCCTGTAAAAGAGGTTTACAAATACCTTGTGACACAGAGAATTTATAATCACCTTGACATGAACACTTCAGTGTGTTTTATCACTGAGCAATAATTCTAGCAAGGAAAGCTCATACATGTGAATTGCAAAACCCATATCGGCTGTTCCTTTCCCACAATTTACTCTTCAGGTCTACACACTTTCACTCTTTAGAATAAATGCAAACCACTGACGCATTCCACAGCTGGGGATAAAAACACTCCGCCCGTAGTCTAACATCTCTCGGCAGGCAAACAAGGCAATAATTTCCAAGCCTTGTAATGTTTAGAAACTCAGATACAGGACTGGTACATCAGGCTGTCATCCTGCTGCAAGTTTGTGTAAATTTTACTGAAATCAAGGGGATTCTCTGTATAAAGACATCGTTGGTGCTGTGACCTGAATTTCAAAGGCAGTGAGCACCCAGACCTCCCCTTGGCTCCACAAACAGCTGTAGATGTTCATCATGTCAGCTACTCAAAGCCATTAGCCTTTCAGCATTCTAATATTTAAGACCGTTTAGATAGATTTACCCAGAGGAAATTACTGTAGCTATTAATTTATGTTCATTTCCTCACACATAGAGGGAACATATGAAAGTCAAGTCATTTTTGCTGCTGACAATAAAAGTCATGCATTCAAAGATCAAGTACTTTGTGGTTTTGCTGGCCTGAGCCCTTCATGCCTTGTCAGCTCTCCGTCCTCCCTGGAAGACCACCAGTTAATGGATTTAACCTTTACATCAGTGAAAAATAACAGATCAGCATCTCAAAGAGAAGTTGCACCAAAGTCATGTATTTTTGTAGTCATTACATCTGATTTCCTTCACCACTGCTTTACTTCGTTTCATAGAAAGTACAGTTATTCGAGCAAGTAAAAGGCAGTGAAAAAGAGCAAAGTTGCAGCTGTTCACAAAGCTCCCTACTCTCTGAAATTCAGCTCCCACATGTGCCAACTTCAAAATGTCACTGACCATCTCCTGGAGCCACCTTGGCAACCTCTTCGAGCTCTTGACTCAAGCAACAGTTTAAGACAACTGAAGGTGTAATAACTCTTTTTTCCCAAGGTAACATAAAGAAAGGGAAAAAATCACTTGGTGTGGAAATAAATCTCTGTGTATGCACAACTGAAAACAAAAAGGTTACTATTTTGCTGGCGTTACATGTATTTTCTGCAAACACAATTCCTTGTACGTAACAACCAGTTCTATAAATACTGGTGGATAATATGGAGGTGTCAGAAGAGAACCAGGGGTCTACACTGCAAAAACCCACGAGTGTGCGCAACAGCGACGCAGTTTCAGCTTGGTTGATGTTCCCAGGAAAACACCCCGGACAGCACAAGAGAAAAACAAAACCTGAATTGTAGGCAGCAAGAAACTAAAAGATTTAGGAATTCAAGAAGTCAAAACAAGAAACTGCTGTCAACTTTCTTTTCTGTGACACTTCAGCTCCTAGGACCATCCCAAATGGATTAAAATGAGAAACCTTCTGAAATACGTGCAAGGTCAACTTTGTCAATGATTTCTATAGATTCAACAGTAGAAATACCAAAGGGGAATGAATTATTTATTATTTATTACTTGCAAGCAAGTTTCACCTGGGACAAGCAAAGTTCAAGTACAAATTTTCAAGCCCCATACAGCGTGCTGCTTCTGCTGCTTCTGGTAACATCAGCTGGGTTTCAGAGCCATGAAACATAAATCTAGACATCAGAGGTTCCGGCATCCGTCTGTGAATGGGACAAATAATTCTCCTGGTTTAACAGAAGCTGAAGGCATCAGTCATAGCGAGCAAAAGCTTCTTGCCACAACCAGCCTTAGCGTGGATTTGTATCAAGTTCAGTGACTCTTATCCATGGACCTAATGGTTTGGTTTAATTCTCTATGTAGAATATTTAACTTTTTCTCTTCAAAGTACAAGTCCATGTACTGTAAAGCAGTAACAAGGATACTGACCAAATGCATTTTAAAAACTGATCACAATATTTACTGAGGCATCTTCCCAAGGATACCTTTGGCTGCAGTTTATTCTGCAGTGTGTTATATGTGAATGCATCCTTGGAGCCAGCACAAAGTTCTAGTGTTTTTGAGTATAATGACTCACAGCGACAGTTTTGAATGCAACGCTAGGTCCTAAATCCATTCACTGTTTGTAGAAAGAGCTGGATTTTGGTAAAGAGAAGGCAGAAGCCTGAAAGAAGTCATAGTTTTCATAGGACTTGTTAAAAGTAACATTTCCAAAACAGCGAACTGATTATTTTCTGCTACATTGCTCAGCTTTTACAGCTCTTTTCTCTTCTCCTATCCATGGTTCCCAGTCTGAGCTGTTGTCTGAAACACAGCCCAGCAGGAGATGAATTTAGGCAGTCTTATACTTCTATACACACATGCAGTGGATAGTACATTGGTTCCCATGAAGCCCATGAAAGTATTGCCAGATTTCAGTAAAATGAAATTATTGTTCAGCTCCTCAAAAGTAAAATCAAATTCATAGAGTACTTCACCTCTGCACAGTTATAAACAAAAATGAAATTTTACTAAGATCAATTATGGTATGAAAAATGCCAACACTAGGTACTTGTTTTCAGGGGGGAAAAACGTTGTAGAAGAAGCTGGAAGCACAGATGATGCTAAAACTAATGTTACGATGGGGACTGCTATAGCTCTCATTCCGTAATACAGTGAATTAATAGAGCTGTATAAGACTATCTATGGAAGGGCAAAACAGAGATCAAAGGACCTCTTTATGTTTATTTTACAGATCTAAAGAGTGATTTACTACTATAATAACTTTATAAAAAAAAACAGTAAACAGCTGTTTGGTCCTAACTTTCGCAAAACTTTTTCGGTGATCATAAATAGACATTGGGATATTTGGATATATGAGGTATTTCTTGAGTGTATACTTTTCCAGCATAATCCAGGATGTTTTAACAATATTGCTGATAGTCATAAAGCTTATCAAAATAAATAACAAAAAAACACAAAAAACTTCAGAATCAAGGCTCACAACTCATTTTAGTAGATGATATGCCTTGGGCAGGGTCTTTTCCTTGGATCCTGTCTGATAGAAGATAACAAGGCAGGCTGTCAGTGACCACGTTTTCTATACCCCACTTCGAAGAATTAGGTGTAGTTCCTGGAGTCCTGGACTCCATTAGAGCTACCAGAAAATGCCCATGAAGTGAGAAAATATTTTGAAGAGTGAGAAGGTATCGAGAAGGAAAAAAAAAATTTCCATTTATGAATTGGCCAGTGTAAGATGAACCTGAAATTACCAAAACATCAGAACACCAGTTCAGTACTACACATACTCAAAGTATCATTCAACTGCTCGGAATCAGTATAAGAAAAATGGGCGTGCTAGTGTTTTACGGATGTATTTTTTACTCAGTTTTGTCACAGAAGATGAGGATCATGATCAACCACTGCAAAGTCTGAGGTTTTCATAGAATTCAGCACTGACTTGCAGAAAAACATTATGTTTTAGCAGTTTTCCTTTGCAACTCTTCAGTATACTATTATGGAAATGTGAAAGCTATAAATGTTTTTGGAACGTGTTAGTAGAGTATTTCCCTGCCTTCCCAGGATTACTCGTCAATTATAGAAAATGATTCATGCTACATCTCAGCTGAAGTTAAATAAACACAAAACAAAACAAAACATGGCTTTGGAAAGCCAATGTGAAGAATTTGTCCTTTTTGACATACATTTTGAACAAAATCTCAATTAGAACAGCCCATTAAACAGCAAGACTTTTTCATTTTCACCCTCAGTCAGTCATAACGAGCCACACTGGTCTCTGCCATGGTCCTCTGTGCACACACTCCCGACAATCGTGCTCGCCAGGCTATTTCAGCCATGTTACAGTCAAGTGAGAACATGTGCAGTCAGTAGCACTTAGGAATACTGGGGCCAGCTTCACCACTGCAGTCAGTGGGAGGGCATTTGGCCCATTAACTCAGAAATATAGGAAGGTTGCTTATGGAGCAGCCACTTTGTAGAACCTATCTTGCCATGTCCTCTTTCCTCAAGGCCCATATATTGCACTAATTAATATCAGATGGAAATCTCAAATCAAAAAGAAAATATTCCCCTTATGAGAATGGAACAGACATTGTTACTGAAAAGCCCAGCTTATCCGCGTTTGGCCATGGTCGGAAAAAATCACATCCTCCTTACTGTATAAGCCGCGAGCAAATTGCTGCCTCCTCCTGCATTATAATTTCCAGATAAGAAAAATGGAGATCATCATTTTAGCTCCCATGATGAAGATGGATGCGTGTATGTAGTGGCGATCTCAACTTCTCTAGAATTTAGCACAAAGCATCCCTTTATCAGCTTGATTCTTGGTTCATTTGGAGCCTGCTGCAGCAATCTATCCCTATTCAGCAAAGTGTTTATGCATATACCTAATAACTGCATTTCAGCAAATTCTCAAAGATAAACATGTCTTTAAATGCTTTACTTGGCAGAGAAGAAATCTAAGCCGTGTGTAAAATAACCGACTGGACTGGGATCTTGCTTTTAAAGTATTTTCAGATGTGGAAAGTAACATTATAATAAGCACAATAAGAATATTTTTCAGTGTGCATTTTTCTAACTAGACTCTGGTGAAAACAGTATTTCTGAATGGAAAAAGATGGCTTTTCCTCAGTTAATAGTGGTGGAAGCTGTATTCTTCATTTGATGCCAAACACCCTTCCTTCATAAAAACATTTTTCCATTATGATATTTTTAGATTTTTCATCTTAAATCTTTGATGGAAAATGCTAATATCAGTTAATTAATTAAAAAATAAATACTCATATTAATTAGTACTTAAATGCTAATTAGCATTTAAATTGAATTGTAACTACTAGAATGGTAGAGACAAGGTAAATGATTACAATGTTTATTTCAGGGATAGGGAAAGGCCTGAAGTTCAGTTTCGTTTTTAATTTTCCGTAGCCGATTACTGTAATGACAGGAAATACATCCCTTCAGTCAGAAGGCTGTCTGAGGACAAGCTGATCCTCACCTAATTTAGAGGACGTTGTCATTCTCAGCTAATTTAGAGCAACTTAACATTTATAGCCTCCTACGGGAATTGATTTATAGAACATAAATCCTTTGAGTCAATGGTGCAACCAATTCTTTGTGGCTTTTTGTTTGCCTGTTTTACCATCCTTTTTTTGTTTTTTGAGTCAGAAGGCAGCTTACTCTTAACTATTATACGTTTTACATGATTGCACATTCCCCCACTTCTGACTCTTCCAGAATTCAAAATTGTAATCTTTTCCTATTACTTTCAAAGGCAATAAACTGACAATTGACCCGAACTTCAGGGAGGACGAGTGTCAGTCTCTGGTTCAGGAAACAGAACAATGTTAGCTGGAAGAAGATTTCTAGGCACCAAAAGCCTACCAGTCTTCCAGAAGTACTGGGAACTGCAAAATTACCCACTCTCAAGATGTATCTATGCTTAAGAGCAACATACTGAATTTTCTAATCTGAGAGGTTCATTTTGGTCCAATATCTACTGACAAAAAAAAACATGAACAAAAGGTCGTCAGGCCCCAGCATTTTGCAGACCGTTTTACTATTCCCTTAAAAAATTCATGTCACTTCTCCCTAGCAATAGTTCTAACAAAACCCAAAACCAAACACACACACACACAACCAACATGTTCACAGTGATTAAACATTTTTGCCTTTCTACCACTCGTACACAATGGCTATGATGTGTAACTAGCATAACTTCATCTAAATAATTTTATACCATCTATGGGCTCGTCACTGAGCATTTTCAGAACATCATTTTACATTGCTGAAAAGCCCATTGTCTTGGAAATAAGATGGAGTGAGGCAGTGGTGGAACATACCCAGTGCAGTTTGACCTGGGAAACTCCAGCCTTTGACTTCAGTGAACTACATCAGAAATATTGTACCCTGAGTTTCCTGCTTGGTTAGGGGACAGGAATGGGAAACGTACTGCATTAGCATACATAACCTCGTGTTTGGCAATATTGTTTGATTTATAACAGTTACAATCTGCTTAATGCCATTGCATAAATACATAATTGTACTGGTAATTTTTTTCACCGAGATGTTTGCTGAAACTAAAGAACGTCCTGCTTGACTTCACAGGGAATGTGGTCTGAAAGCAGAAAGGAAGCATGGAAGAGGAAAACAATGTAGTTCTACTCTAGTGATTGCTCCCGCGATAAAACATACATAAACCACTTGCGATCTCATACAGTTTTTATTGCTCTCAAAAAAGAAATCATTCCGTTAGACGTATTTGCTTTACTAGAACTGACAACGGATGGAGCAGACTGGTTTCTTTCCCATTAGGAATGCACGTGGTCACCTAAGAAACCCCAGCTAAGGAAGTAAACAGCCCCAACTTGGGCATGGGATCATTTTACGTTGTGCTGCTTGAGATCAATGTCTTTACTTGCCATGTCAGCACTGGGTGTTCTGCAGCTTTTAACAACTTTGCAATCTTCTTGGTCCTTTGAATTTCACTGGTGATCATGTGCTACTTCTAGTAATATTCTGTCTTTTTTCCTCTGTAACTCCAATAGCTCAGTTCAATTATGAGGTGCCTCATCCCCCTGCTAGACCTGTTGCAGCAAGACAGCCAAGCTTCCCTTGAGTACAGGGAAGACCACGAGCCCTGTGTCTGGATCTCCCTGGTGTGTGGCGGGCACAGGACTGGACAAGCAGCAGCCAGAGTGGCTGTACACCACCCCTGCTCTGCTCTCCCAGGACCAAGGAGACACGAGTCCATCAGTCCAATGCAGTGCAACCTATGGTACCTAAAAATGTATGCATTTTATAAATTGCCCTCTGCTGTGAACTCTTCATCTAAATTCCTGGTGCTCTGAGGTCATTCTGCCTGCATAGTATTTGGGTGTGTGATTATTTGCTGATGGGATAGGGAGAATGGGACTTGGTTTTCCCGGGACTCACTGGTACGAATGCAGGAAGCAGACAGATACGTGACCACCAGCAAATTGTGCCAATGTGCAAGTTCTTCTCTGGCAGTGTCAGGAAATGCAGAGGTAAGTCAGCTCCCAAAGAGATTTTGGGGGATAGGAGAAAACCTAGAAGGCCTCCCCCTCCCGCTGAAGGCACTGGTCATTAAGGGAAGGAAAACAAGCACCTGCCCAAAGAGAGGATGGGAAATTCAGCTGGCACTGGTATGAATTAATCCAAGCATAACTACTGAAATGACATGTGATTTCCAGTGCCATTTCACCTTTTGAGTCCACACATTTCTCTTCATCTGCTCATCCAAGCTGAAACTGCAGCCTTGTCCCTAACTGAGGAGCAGCAAACAGGCTGTCACCCTCATCAGGTTTTCCCCTCCCTCGGCATGAAACCCAATGCAGTGGTAGTAAGACGTGTGTTATAAGGAGCAGCCTGATAGCTGGGAAAAACAAAATTAAGCCCTGAAACAGCTACTGAAATTAAAAATTGCTGTAAATCCTCAATATTAAAGGGAGAAAAAAAAAAAAAGAAGACTAGCTCCCACCTCTGCAAAGCCAGCACTAGACACATATAAATAGACACAGGGAGCCCAAGCTCCATTTTTTTATAGTTTTTCTTACCTTACCTCACAAGTCAAAAAGTGGGCAGAAATTCTCTGCCAGCTTCTCCATAGTACACTGATCTTACTTCTGTTTTTCCCTTTCACCTAGGCATTCATCAGCTCCCTTCTTGCACGACGTGATGAATTTCTTCACTGAAAGGGCTGCCAAGCCCTGGAACAGGCTGCCGAGGGAAGCGGTGGAGTCAACCTCCCTGTGTTAAAAGTATCTAAAGAGTATTTAAAAGATGCGTAGACATGGCACTTAGGGACATGGTGTAATGGTGGCCTGGCAGTGTTAGGTTTACGATTGGACTCGATGATATTAAAGGTCTTTTACAACCCAAATGATTCTACGAATTCTGAGCGTTAGGTTTACGATTGGACTCGATGATATTAAAGGTCTTTTACAACCCAAATGATTCTACGAATTCTGAGCTTAAAGGCAAACAGGATACTGCAAACTCATCACCCATATTTGTGGGATTTATAACTCTGCTCTCTAAGTTCAACACTCAGTTATCCTTCAAGGGAATATTATTTCTAAATGAGTTTCAAACTATGTCATGATCACAGCTGAAAAGCAGTGCTTCAGTAAGGATTTCCTGAATATTTAATAATGAGAGTCGTGCTACTACCAGTAAGCACTGTAATACGCTGCCTTGGGAATCAATGGGATCGAGATACGAGCACAACCATTTTGCTGAGCAGCTTTTACAGGCAAATGGTTCACAGCCATGCGTGCATGAAACAGTCAATACATTTCATAAAATTTAGGCAGAAAGAATAGAAAAATCTATCATGAATATTCTTACTTGTTTTCAAATTGAAACAGGCTGGCCACGGTCACATTGTTATTGAGTGTGTTTTGTGGAAAGATCTGAGCAATCAACTTTTCATAAACCACTGTTCATGAAAAAAAAATAATTTAAAAGTCAAATGTATGAATATTGTTTAAACACAAATGGAAAATGTGTTGATGCAAATATTTGAACAAAGAATTCCTCTGGTTTTCTCTAGTCAAGAAGCAGGCATTACATACAACGTATCTGGCCAAATGCATTCAAATAATAGCTAAAATTTTGAATATTCATGGCTCATCACAATATGAATAATCTTAATGTTGAAAAAAAAGGGGAGAATCTACTTCAGAGCAGTTCTGTAAATTAAAAGAGCAAGGAAATTCACTAGGGGGAAATTATATGCCCTGCTGTGGCTATCACACTGTCAGAACTTCCAGCGTTACAGTTTTCTCTACTGTAGCATTAGTCGGATTTGGTAATTGCAATATAGTTTAACAACTAACTGTCCTTTTCCTTACTTCAGGTTTCCAAGCAGGTAAAATTTCCCTCTTTTCCTGTCCCCTGCCCTAGGGACCACTACCTTAATTAAAACTAGCTTACAGTATCTTTATAGTATAAGGATGCTCACGTGTAAGTATATAAAAGTATACTTTTATACTATAAGTACCCTATATACAGCTTCTGAAAGCTTTCCACTCTTTGTGTATTGCCTAAAATTGAGTGCAGATTCACAGGGATTCCGTTTTCATTCCAAAATTATAAAGAAGCATTTAAAAATACCGTCTTCTGCATTTTCGTGATTTTCCAGTATGCTTCCTTCAGAATCAACTATTGTATCTCTGTGGTAGACCAGCAAAAATTTATCAATATTTCCTATTGGATTAGATAAAATTAAGATGGAGTTATTAGAAAATACTGTCTTTCTATTTAAAGATGAAACTGAGTGGTCACTTAATCTAGGGAGAATGATTTTACAAACAATATATAGTCTGAAACTAGAACAAAGAGCCCGTAACCTCATGGAGCCAAGGAAGCACATACTAGGTATGAAAGAAGAAGATTGGGAGTGGAGGGCGTTTACAAAGACAGAAACTCTTTCAACAAAAACAACACAGCTCACTCAGAAGGGAACTAGGAGCTAGACAAAAGATGCTTTACAAGACCGCATCCTTGTGGCATACATCTGTTTGAACAGGGAGTGGGTCACAGGGGAGAGAATGAAATCTCCTGACAGACATCATTTGGAGAGACAAAGGTAGATGTCAGGTGTCTCTGTGCTAGAGGTTCTGATTTCAATAGGCTAAGAGAGGTCATTCTTTGAAAGTACGAGATTTTGCTCAATCACTTCACTAAAAAAAATAGGTATCCACTTTAATTTTCTGAGTTTCGGACTAGAAAAGGTTTTTTTTTTTGTTTGATAGTGTTTTTTCACTGTTTTCATAATAATTTTTTGTGTTGTTACCCATTGCAGATAGTTGCGAATGGCTTGAAAAAGTGCTTTCACTTATTCGAGGGATACAGAAGGTAAAACTAATTTAGCTTTTTAAAAAAAAAAAAAAAGAAAAATCACTGTTGCTTTTAAGACTGAGCTGAAGGATTTTAACTGACTGACTTATCCTTGAAATCTCCAGCTGAAATCTGTAAGGGAGCTTGTGCAGAAAGGAACTCTGGACCCAAATTTACTCACGGGTCTTAGTCAGGAAGAGGCACCAAACTCACCTTCTCACCACTTCCATCTTGGCTTTTCTGTGCTATTTTAAGATCATTTTCTTTGTGAATTTTCTGCAAAGCATGATGCACACCCGTGGAGTAGAGAACAAGACAACACTAAGCATGCACATACTGTTAGAAAGTCCATCCCAATTTGCCAATCCAAGACTTTCATACACTACGAAGAAACCACACTGAGCCTACGGTGACACGCTCAGGGTATTTAACGTCACGCAGCACTCATTGGCTTCTCGCTATTCAACTTCCATACTATTTCCCTGCTTGAATTTGCGTCCAAGTAAACATCTCTGCATCAATAGGGAACTTAACTATATATTGCTCTGTTAAAGCCAAGGAAGTTTTTTGCTTGTGCTCTTTTAAGGGTCTGTCTAAAATTAGAATTTAAAGACAACTTGCAGCTGGCATTAAAAATCATGTCGTAGATAACAAACTGAAAAACATTCTGAAAATCCAAAAGAGTATTTCTGTATCTCGTCAGATGTTTATCTACTGTACTTCTTCAACTAATGTTCAGACATGTAAAAATATTCCATGGCTCATTTTAGCCAGTTTAATCTAGGTGTCTTTAAAATTTTCCCTAGTTATACATATTCCTTTATAAATCATATTTGTAACGTCTTGAAAACCTATCTTATCCCAAGTGGCAGATACAGCTTTTAATTGACAGAATTTATGGGAATGGTCAACACTGGGTTCAAAGGATAAGGCAGCAGTAAAGTAGGTCATTTTTATCTTCATCCCATAGTGAAAGGCAGATGAGTGGAGTTTCTCTGTGGAGGTCTTCACAGAAAATCTCAGGGAAAAAAGGGTGCAATTGTTCATGGTAAGAAAGGTAAATGCAGTATAACTGAATTTTTATTTGCTATGGCATGCACTTTGTACAGGTGACAGGTCTATTAAGGGTCTGGAAGAGTCCGGTTCCCACCGGCTGTGGTTTTTAGAGTCAGGACACACATCTATCCTCGCTCATCACTGAGGTTACTTAACTTTCAGTTACAATAAAGCCTCATCTTGGTTATAATCTCCATCTCGGAGTTTTCCTTTATCACCAGCACAGAATACTCCACATTTCATAGCAGGCAGCGTCCATGCCATTCATTTACTGAGTGTTTATATAATAAACTGAACACCAAACTCATACTACAGCCTAGGAACAAACAAGGGAGGTTTGGTTTCCATATGGGACTTGTCTTCATCAGCTAGACAGCAACCATTTCACTTCGAACTCCTATATCAATAAGGTAAATACCATTTGAACCTGCACGCCAGTGTAAGCCTGAATTTAGGGACACTTTCATGAACTTTCCCAGGCAGAGGATGCTCGGTCCACACCTCTGAAGTAATTACAGTAGAACTGTTATCTTAATGTGGTTTTGTTCTTTGAATCCAGTTTTCTGGATATTTTTCAGCAATGGTTTATTTTTTAAGTGGTACTTTAAAGACAACTTAGGTCTGCGTGGAATATTTTGTTGTATGCTGCTTATAAGGTTTTACATTTGGTAAAAGTTAATAACAAAAAAGTGGATTAAATCCAAAAGCAGCAGAATAAAAATATTTCCCAAAGAGCATCATTTGTTTCTATAATTCAGAATTTGATCAAGTCATTTACCAAGTCAAGCTGAATGGTATTTGTTTAGAAAGTTTTGAAATGTGTTAGATCCAGCAACAGTGATTTCAAGTTCTATAGCTAAATTTGTGTTAGAAAGCTGGGGTACGCGTTACCATTAAAACAGACACTAAATTCCCGTTATCACTATATACAATTTAAAATCTTATCTAAATTCTGTCAACATTGTCTTTGCAGTAAATTGCACTGGTGCGGGAAATGCAATCACATGGTTTTATTGCTAGAAGGCTCTGAACACCTTTTTCCAATTTATTTTCTTAAATAGCTGCATTTACTGTTAAAGATATTGACAAAGTGCCTTTTTTTCTTTCAAAAAGATTGCAGTTAAAATGGTTAGGAATTTTTACCTCCTGTAAATTTTTTACTTGCTGTCATAAAAAAATTTTTAAGGCAGCCAGCAAGACTGTTCTACTTCTTTTGTCCCCGTTTCTCAAAATATCAAAATGATGTTATGTGCCTTCTTGTCCCAGATTGTCTGTTGGTAGATTGCAGGGCATAATAGATCATTTTATGGTAACCCAGAAATAAGGAGCTACACGCTATCCTTGCTTGCGATGCCCATGCTGCTGAGATCAGCTGGGTCGTAGTACTGTGGCAGAACACAGGGTTTGGGTTGGATTAGCTCTGTGAGAAAATAAGTGAAATATTTGCTGCACCTTTGCTATTCGTAGTGCCCCAAGAGTGCTAAATATCAACCATCAGCACTAAAGATAAAGTGAATTTATGTGAACTGGCACAGAAGTCTCTAGAATGGCTGTAACAGATTGGATTTCCTCAGGGTCTGACAACAGGCAGAGCCCATGTACAAGCACATCATTATCTATTATCTGTGTTCATGACAGTGTTCACTGTAGTGAACCACTTCTGTCTTAATGTTATAATTTTAAATTAGGCTATAGCCTTTTCACTGTTTCAAGTATCTATCTTCTGCAGACGACAGCAGTTTCAAGCAACCTGCAGTTACTTAGATACTATATGTATATTATAAATTTATATATATATATAATATCATACATACAATCTTTATAAAGTCTATCCTCCCCCATGACTAAAATACCTTCCCTTCCAGGCCGCCATGAGCCGAGCAGGCAGCAGTGGGAGCCTTCCCTTCAGAAAACTGCTTGAGCATTAATATGAAATGCAAGATGCCACATTTCCCGTTCAGAATGATTACCAGATCTCATAGCATGCCCACAGAATAATAAAACCTCTGTGCTTCTCAGTTAACAAATTTGCTGCCCGTCCAACCGGTGACAGCTGATATGGCTGCTCGAGTCTACCTGTGACAGCTGCTAAATAGAAGCAAGCCATCACCTGGCTGGTCTCTGCCTGGACTTCCTCGTGAGATCCTTCCAGAAGCAAACATCCTATTCATAACGATATCACCATCGATATCGGGTGCCCAGGCAGTGTATGGGAATGGTATGCTTGCCCGTGTATAGAATTCTCTGAAGGTGTCAATAATTAGGAGAGCCCTTATGCTCTCCTGTATGTTCCCTTCATTTGAATCACAGAATCACAGAATGTTCGGGGTTGGAAGGGACCTCTGTGGGTCATCTAGTCCAACCCCCCTGCCAAACCAGGGTCAACTACAGCAGACTGCACAGGACCGTGTCCAGGCGGGTCTGGAATATCTCCAGAGAAGGAGACTCCACAACCTCCCTGGGCAGCCTGTCCCAGGGCTCCGTCACCCTCAGAGGGAAGAAATTCTTCCTCATGTTCAGACGGAACTTCCTGTGCCTCAGTTTGTGCCCATTGCCCCTTGTCCTGTCGCTGGGCACCACTGAAGAGAGTCTGGCCCCGTCCTCCTGACACCCACCCTTGAGATATTTAGAAGCATTTCTAAGGTTGCCTCGCAGCCTTCTCTTCTCCAGGCTGAACAAGCCCAGCTCCCTCAGCCTTTCCTCATAGGAGAGATGCTCCAGTCCCCTCATCATCCTCATAGCCCCAAAAAACAAACAAAAGCAGACTTGGCACCACTATGTCAGATCCCTGGAACACTTCACAACATTCAATAATCAAGGTTCTCCACGTTCACATCCTCGGTGAGAGCGGTTGCATATGGATATCAGTTGCTTCATTGCACCGTGAAACTCTAACAGCGGAAATTGCGTAGCGCTGAGGCAGGGCTGAAATGGCCACCCCTCACCAGCCGAGAAGTGACCAAAATCAGGCAATCTGACCCAAAGCAAAAGCCCACTCAGCTAAGCACAACGCCCACACACAACTCATGACTTTGGAAGAACGTGAAGCCTGGTGACCCAGCATTTCTTATCGCCAAAGAGGATCAAGACTGCGGGTGGAGGTTTTCCCCAGGCATCAGGGCAACAACAGCAGGATAAAGTTGCAGGCTTTGAGAGAACGCGTAACGCAGTTGTTTCCCACAGTGCCTTGTATCTACCCGCTGCAAATGCCTCCCCCTGCTACGTTTGTGACACCTGCAGAGCATGACCACAAGTTACGTGCTTTAAGCTTTCTACAGGGAACAAAAACTGAACTGAAAAAGTGTCTTACACATCTTAAAAGCACTGACAGGATCCCCATATTACCCACCCTTCCCAAAACTAAACACATAAACAAGGATCAATAAACAGTCTCTTTCTTAGAGCAGATTAAGTCATTCCAAAGTATTTTTCCATCAAATTACTAACCGTGTTTTTAAAGATTTCAAAGGGCCCAGTTAATTATTCCCTAGCTGTGGCTGTATCTCCTATTGTCCCTTCTCCCCTTAAGTATTATTTTAAGTGAGATATTCTGCCGTTTGTCTACAGAGCTTTAGAAGTGCTGGCATGTGGCTCTGGAGATCCCTTTCCCATCTGCTCACAGCATTCCTGTGCGCCTGGGATGGAAGTGTCCTCGTTCTCCTCTGATTTCTTCAAATACTCGTCTGAGTGTTTAATGTGACTTCTGTGAGGAGGCTTGCTGATTTCCACGTTGCTTCTTACGCTGACATAGAAGTGTTTGCACATCTGTGTGCTTCTACTCGCTATTTGTGTCAAGGGAATATCACTTTTCTCACCACCTGAGTATCGGAAAACAAATGCACACCCGACAGTGAGTTGCTCAAGTACCACAATGATGGCGCAAGTGCTGTGGCCAGCGTGATTCTCCATTATTATGTGCCAAGCAAACGCTTTAGCAGAGATGATCTCGTACCGTCAAAAGAAGAGAAACCAGCGACCGCCAGTGGCTTTAAACCAAAACGTGAACAAAACGCACGGGAATGCATCATTCTTACAGGGCTTCTATGGCTGTGACAGACAGAATCACAGAATCACAGAATAGTAGGGGTTGGAAGGGACCTCTGTGGGTCATCTAGTCCAACCCCCCCGCCGAAGCAGGGTCACCTACAGCAGGCTGCACAGGAC